>Ga0209537_1003230_pt1 | contig 15181 bp, 15 predicted proteins | sample BioPla4DNA1_FD_187698 | JGI IMG/M metagenome (GOLD analysis project Ga0209537, IMG submission 187698) | Biogas fermentation microbial communities from Germany - Plant 4 DNA1 (SPAdes) (version 2) | ecosystem: Engineered > Bioreactor > Anaerobic > Digestate | place: Bielefeld, North... | reverse complement strand
CTTGAGGTTGATATTTCCTAAGTTACCGCAGTAGCTGCAGCACAGCTTGCGGAGCCATGTTAGCCTGAGCCAGCATGGCAACGCCAGCCTGCTGGAGAATTTGGTTCTTGGTGAACTCCATCATCTCAGCTGCCATGTCTACGTCACGAATCCGGGACTCTGCAGCTGCCAGGTTCTCAGCAGAGGTGCCGAGGTTAGCGATGGTGTGCTCCAGGCGGTTCTGGTATGCGCCGAGCTTGGAGCGCTCTGCTGATACCATATCAATAGCGCCTTGGATGAATGTAATCGCTTTATCAGCATCAGCTTGAGTAAGGACACCGCCAGGATTTTCAGTGTCTTCATCAACACTATCAACATTCTCTACTTTAAGACTAGCGATGGTTACAGGTGTTCCTGCACTTGGGTCGGTTCCTAAAGCGGTAGTTTGCATATCGGCTATGTTAATGTCTAGTTTCTGACCTGCATTAGCGCCAATATGAATCACCAAAGCAGTAGTTTCAAAATCTCCGTTTAATAGTTTCTGAGTATTAAACTCTGTATTTTCTGCAATCCGATCGATCTCATCAAGAAGCTGATTGATTTCTTTTTGAATCTCTTTGCGGTCGCCTAGTGTGTTTGTATCATTTGCGGCCTGAACTGCCAACTCCCGCATTCTCTGAAGAATTGCGTGGACTTCTTGCAGTGCACCTTCAGCTGTCTGAATAAGGGAGATGCCGTCCTGAGCGTTCCGCTGTGCCTGCTTCAGGCCTCTGATCTGTCCCCGCATCTTCTCAGAGATGGCAAGGCCTGCAGCATCGTCGCCTGCGCGGTTGATCCGCAACCCTGATGACAACTTCTCGATGGACTTGGAGAGGTTGCCCTGGTTTACAGCAAGCTGCCTGTGGGCGTTCAAAGCCTCAACGTTCTGGTAAATCCTCAAGCTCATTTACCTTCCTCCTTGAATTTATTTGGCATCCATGCCGAAAAGCTTGGATTTAAGCTTCAGCCGACCGTCCAAAGCAAAATCCAAACTGTGTTATCAACCAAATCTGTTCAGCTAATTAACGGAGAAGCTGCAGCACTGCTTGAGGAGCCATGTTTGCCTGTGCCAGCATGGCAACACCAGCCTGCTGCAGAATCTGGTTCTTGGTGAACTCCATCATCTGAGCTGCCATATCTACATCGCGAATCCGGGACTCAGCAGCTGCCAGGTTCTCAGCAGAGGTGCCGAGGTTGGCGATGGTGTGCTCTAAGCGGTTCTGGTATGCGCCGAGTTTGGAGCGCTCTGCAGAGACTTGATCAATGGCAGCCTGAATATTGGAAATGGCTGCATTAGCATTGGCTTGGGTGTCAACTTTAACACCATCGAGTTTGCTGCCTGGTATAGCATCCTCCCCTCCTAATAGGGTAGCACTACCTGCTGCTGCAAGCTCCGTACCGTCTACCCCCGTTTCAATCGATGCAGTTACTAATGTCTTAGCATCATTATGACTGTTAATCCCATTAATAACATCCTGGAGGGTAGTTGTTACTACTGGATCCCCTTCTTCAGGATCATTAGTAGCAAGGTTGACAGTAATTACAGTACCAGATACAACAATACCAAACTGTTGTCCAGCTCCCGTAGGTTCATTAATCACTACTTGAATCTCGTTGCCAGCAGCGCCTGCTGCAGTTGCAGTAAAAACAAGTTTATTATCGATGCTTCCCGTTGCCTGTTTAGCAGGAGTTCCGCCTCCGCTGTCAGTTCCAAGGTCTGCGGTTTTCATGCTTTCAATGGAAAGACCCAGATTCTGTCCAGCATTTGCGCCGATATGGATATTCCCATTGAAGTTACCATCCAGCAGCGTCTTAGTGTTAAACTGAGTATTCTCTGCGATCCTGTCGATCTCTTGTATCAGCTGATTGATCTCTTTTTGGATCTCCTGACGATCCTTATCAGTATTCGTGTCATTGGCTGCCTGTACTGCCAGCTCCCGCATTCTCTGCAGGATTGAATGTACCTCTTGAAGCGCACCTTCAGCTGTCTGAATGAGAGAAATTCCGTCCTGTGCGTTCCGCTGTGCCTGCTTCAGGCCCCTGATCTGTCCCCGCATCTTCTCGGAGATAGCAAGGCCTGCAGCATCGTCGCCTGCACGGTTGATCCGAAGCCCTGAAGAGAGCTTCTCAATGGACTTGGAGAGATTGCTCTGGTTCACAGCCAGCTGCCTGTGAGCGTTCAGAGCTTCGACGTTTTGGTAAATCCTCAAACTCATTCCCATTCCTCCTTGAATATATTTGGCATCCTTGCCAGTTTATAAATCTAGGCCCAGGCCGGTCGGTACCTGTGGCCTAAATCACCTAATAATTATATCGTCTTTGAAGTAAAGTTAATTAAGACCTCTGAAGGATCTTTTTCAGCTTTTCCCAGTCAATGGAACCATCGACTTTTGCCTGCTGGTTCTCCCGCTTAATCTCAAGATACACCTCTTCCCTGTGCACGCTTATCTCCTTAGGGGCATCAATGCCGACCCTCACCCGGTCTCCGTCAATGCTGACGATGGAAATCCGGATATCGTCGCCAATGACAACCCCCTGCCCGCTCTTGCGGGTGAGGACTAACATCGTCCCCGCTCCCTGAGGGCCAATGTCTGCTTGTAACCCTCAAGCACAGGATAGCGGAGCTCATACTCTGGCCTGATGGCCTGGATCCCCCGCTGTTTGCTGAGATTAATCACCACTGGCCCTTGGAGATTGGCGGTCATTTGTGCAGGTTCAGATGGCAGGGTCACTATGGCATACAGGACGCACTCATCGCCGTCCTGGTAGTCCAGGAGCTCTTCTTCCTTCTCTGTGGCCTCAAACAAATACTCTGGGATGATCTCGCAGATAGGCACCAAAATGAAATGCAGTGAGCCGTCTGCTGCTTCCAAAATGCTGAATGGCGCTTTTTGGGGCTCCCAGGAAATTGTATAGCGGTGGTGCTCCTCAAACCCCAAAAGTCCCTTGGGGAAATATATCTCCGCTCTTGCCAACGCTACTCCACCTGCCAATCTATAAAATTGCCCTTTTTCTCCTCAGCCCACATCTTCAGGTAGTGCTTCTGGCGCAGGTAAGCACGGATATGCCCTGGCTGATATTCTATCCTATAGCCGCCTTTCTGCAGCTTCGCATCTATTCTGCCCATTTTCCAATCTCTCTTCACGTGATAGATGATTTCTGCAGATGGCCTGCTGCGGGGAATCACCCCCACATTAAACTCCCGCTCCTCAATAGCCTCTGCCAGAGCTGCAATGGTATTGCCAGGATTTTCAATGGCAGCTAAAAAATCGCCCTCCAGAGCTATCCTGCCTATGGCTCCGATAACCTGCTGGCGGCTGTGGGCCAATGCCTCGTCGATGACGTGGTAAATACCGCCTGTGCCTATTTCTTCCCACACAGCCTGCTGATCCAGCTTAAGGGAAGGCCCATGGCTTTTCAGCTGTACAGAGACAGGGGTGCGCTTCATTTTCAGCTGAGGCGGCTGCCAGCGCATATTATAGCGGGCAGGCTCTCTTTCAATTCCCACAAGGGCTCTTTGGGACTTCAGCCTGATCTGGACTGTATTCATTTTACCTCAAAAAATCAACCAGGGTGGGCATAATCACCCGGGCCCCTGTGGCCAGCGCTGCCCTGTATACTGTCTCGCTCATCTTCAGTTCCATGATTACTTCTGCGATATCCACATCTTCGTTGAGGCTCTGCAGCTGCTGGTAGTTTACCTTAAGCTCGCCCATCCGCAGGTCAGCAAGCTCTACCCTGTTCATCCGCGCCCCAAGTTCCGAGTGATAGCGCAGGAGGTTGTCCTTGGCAGCTTCGAGCTCGCCCAAGGTTTCATTGCCGATTTTCGCTCCATCGCCAGCTTCAAGGTTCTGCTTCAAATCCACCAGCGCCTTGAAGATCTTCCCGGGCTCAGCCTCATTTAGACCAAAGACTTCCTGGCCGTTGAGGTTAACTGTCAGGAGCTGACCCGGTCCAATCCGGAACTGGAGCTTGCCGTCATCTCCCTGGAAGGAGATGTTATCCCCTGTCCTGGTGAAGGGTTCTGTGAGGGTCTGCTGGCCAGCGAAAATATACCTGCCCTCATGGCTGGTATTGGCAATGCCGATGAGCTGATCGATGAGCTGGTTCACTTCATAGGCAATAGCCTGCTGGTCTTCAGGGCTCAGGGTGCCGCTGCTTCCCTTCACAGCCAGCTCTTTGGCCCGGTTGAGGATCTCTTCAACTGCCAAAAGTGCCGAGTCTGTTGCTTCCAGCCAGGATCTCGCATCAGCCAGATTCGCCCTGAACTGCTCTGTTTCTGCCACTGCTGCCCTAAGGGAAAGGCTGCGGGCCACAGCTACAGGGTCGTCAGACGGCAGGTTGATGCTTTTGCCGGAGCTGAGCTGTTTGTTGAGCTTATCCAGTCGGGCAAGGTTTTTATAGAGGTTATTGTTCACATTCTTAACCATCATACTGTTGGTAATTCGCATTTCAAACCCTCCTGTGACTCTCTATTTTTTATATCGGCAACTAACACCCTTTACTTTAGACCTACCACAACCCTTTTTCCCAAATGAACCTGCTTTTTTTAAGGCCCCTGCCCGATACCGTGTAGGTGAGGCAGCCGTGCCGGTCTGTCCTGTCAACGGGAAGCTGCCTTTCCCCGAGGATCCTGATGGTCTCGGGGCTAGGGTGTCCGTAAGGATTATCCTCGCCGCAGGAGATGGCAGCTGCTACAAAAGGACGTCCGGCCAAAAGGCTCCTTGTCACTGTTCCCGCTCCCCCGTGGTGAGGCACCTTCAGCACCAGCTTCGGCAGCTCAAGGCCCTCCAAGGCTAATTCCACCAGCGCGGCTGGCGCATCCCCTGTGAGCAGAAAGCCGTAGCTGCGGTAGCGGACGAGGAGAATCAGGGATCTATCGTTGGGATCATCCCCCCTGCCCCCTCCTAAAAGCCGGACTTCCACTCCATCCAAGCGCAGCCTCCTCCCAAAAGGCGCATCCTCATCTGTCCACAGAAGGAGGGGCTGCCGCTTTTCAACTGCCGGCCAGAAGCCCCGGGCGTGATCCTGATGCTGGTGGGTTAAGACTGCCAAGGCCAATTTCCTCACCCCAAACTGCACCAGCAGCCTGTCCACCTCAAAAAGATAAGGGCCGCCGTCCACGAGAATGAACCTGCCCCTTGGGGTGCGGATGAGGATGCTGTCCCCCTGTCCCACGTCGAAAACGTGAACCGTAAGCCTGGGGTGCAGCACCTCCCCAAGCTGCGGCAGCTGCCAGAGGAGAACAGCTGCAAGGAAAAGGAGCAAGATCCTCCTTTTCCCTTCCTGGAGCTTTTCCTGCCTCCTCACTCCAGCCAAACCGTCAGGCCAGGCCTTTGCTTTCTGCCAGACGGCAAAACTGGCGAGGAGGAAAGCGTAGTAGAGGACAAACTCGTGCCATCTAAGGCACCGTACTGCCACCACCCCAAAAGGAAGCTTCCCCAAAAAAGAGGCGAGGTAATTCACAAGCCTCGCTATTGGGTAAAGGCCAAGGGCGAGGCTCACCCCAAGGGGCTTCATCAGGCTGGACAGAAGACCGCTGAGCAAGCCTCCCTGCACCAGGACCGCCAAAAGCCCTCCGAAGGCCAGGTTGGAAAGGGGTGCTAGGGGCACCAGCTGATTGAAAAAATGGGCCTGCACCGGCAGAGTGCCGAGCTGCGCTGCCACTGAAAGCCCTAAAACCTTGGCGAGCTTTCCCTTGGGCTTCAGCTGGTTGAAAACCAAAATGCTCCCTGTGGCCAGAAAGCTCAAGAGAAAGCCTGCATCGGCAAGGAGGAGGGGATTGTACAGGAGGAGAAGAAGGCCTGCCAGGCCCAAAAAATTAAGCCCCTGCCCCTTTTTGCCAATGCTTTTGGCCAGAAGATCTGCAGACAGCATCAACAGGGCTCTTGCTGCAGGAGGCTTGAAGCCTGCAGCTAAAACGTAGAGGAACATGAAGACAATAGCCACAGGCGGGGGCGCAAAACTTTGGCAGAGCAGGCGGACGAAGCCCACGTGCAGCCCTGAAACAGAGAGGAGATGGGCAAGGCCCAGGGCAGAAAAGCCCTCGGCCACCTCCTCGGGCAGAGCCTGCCGCTGCCCCAAAACCACAGCTTCCAATAAACCCCGCTCTGCCTCTGGCAGAGCCTGCCAGGGAGCAGCGAGCTTGTCAGCAAGAAAGCTGCCCAAAAGGAACTGCTTGCCCCGAATTTGAAGGGAACTTGCCCGCACGGAAAGATAGCAGGAGTTTTGGGCAAGATACCTCCTTTGGCTGCGCTGGTATGGATTGCGAGCCCGCTTGGGCAGGACCGCAGTCCCTTGGACCCTCACAAGCATGCCCGGCTGAAGCTTCTCCTGGGAGCTGGTGGAAACCTCAATCTTTGCCCTTTTGGGAAGGGCTAGGGGGATGCTGATTTCCTCGAGAGCAATGGTGAAGACCTGCCCCCATGGGTACTCTCTGGCCTCGAGAACCACTCCTTTGGCTTCTGCCTTTGTTTTCCCGGCTGGCGCAATTTTGTAGAAGCTTTCCTTATAGAGGTGGTACCCCCTGAGGGAAAACTGCATCCTCAGAAAGCCCAAGGCAACGAGGAGCAGCAGCAATAAAATTCGCGAAATTTTTGGCCACTTCAGCCACGCCAGAAGGAGCAGGAAAAGGAAGAGGAAAGCCGGCCAGTGGGGCCACAGCCAGCTTGCGGATGCCTCTGCCGAAAAGATCCCCAAAGCAAAGAGGAGCATAGCAGCAAGAAGCGGGGCCTGCTTCATAGCTCCACATGCTCCCGGATTCTTTCCAGAGTTTTGGGACCGATGCCTGAAACTTCCAGCAGCTGCTCGATGGAAGTGAAGCGGCCGATCTGCTGTCTGTAGTCCAAGATCCGCTGGGCAATGGCAGGGCCGACTCCTGGGAGAAGCTGCAGCTTTTCTGAGTCTGCAGTATTGATGTTGATCTTGCCAGTGAGCTTTTGCTGTGTGTTTTTCTCCTTTGTCTGCTTGCTGCCTGCTGCAGCTGTCCTGCTTGTCCCGACAAGCTTCTCGGGTGCAGGGACTTCTCCTTTGGCAGGCACGTAGACTTTTTCGCCGTCTGCAAGCTTTTGGGCCAAATTCAGAAACTCGAGGTCTGCTTTTTCAGTGGGCCCTCCTGCCCGCTCGAGGGCCTGGAAGACCCGAGAAGAGCTTGGGAGCTTGTAGACCCCCGGGTTTTTCACTTGGCCGCACACATGGACGTAAATCTCTTCCTCTTCCGCAGAGGAAACAACAGGCTCAGCTGGAGGAGCTTCCTCCACGACTACCTCCCCGCTCCCGCCCCAAAGGCGGCCTGCGAGAATGCCTGAACCTAAAATTAAAAGTGCTAAAAAAATCCCCACGGAAGCGCGCTCCCGTGGGGTCAACCTACTAAGCCAATTAGTGCTGTCCACAGGCACACCTCCCCTATCGATCCGGTCGGTGGCCTCTCTGATTATATTCGCTCTCTGCTTGCAATTTCCTTCTAACCGACAACAATATTTACCAGCTTTTTGGGAATGACGATTACCTTCCTAACATCTTTTCCGCCGATAAAGCTCTGCACTTTCTCTGCTGCGAGAGCCTTCTCTTTCAGCTCATCATCGGAGATCTCAGCAGGAACAGACAGCCTCTCCCGCACCTTACCGTTCACCTGCACCACGACTGTGATCTCGTCGCTGACAATTGCCTTGGGATCGTACTGGGGCCAGGGCTGGGAGTGGACGCTGTCCTGGTGGCCTGTAGCGCTCCACAGCTCTTCTGCGATGTGCGGCGCAAAGGGTGCCAGCATGAGGATCAAAAGCTCCACAGTCTCCCGGACAGTTGCAGGGTCTGGATTTTCAACTTCCTCCCGGTAGTGATATGCTGCGTTTACAAGCTCCATGATGGCGCTGATGGCTGTATTGAACTGGAACCGGTTGGCTATATCTTCCTGCACCTTTTTCAAGGTCTGGTGGGTCTGCCTGCGGAGGGCTTCTTCTGCTTTTCCTGCCTGGCCTTTGCCCTCTGCTGTAAGGAGGTTCTGCCAGTCTGCAACCAGGCGCCAGATCCTGTTGAGGAAACGGTGGGCTCCCTCAACGCCCTGATCGCTCCACTCCAAATCCCGCTCTGGCGGGGCGGCAAAGAGGATGAAAAGGCGCGCTGTATCTGCACCGTACTTTTCGATAATCTCGCCTGGATCCACCACATTTCCCTTGGATTTGGACATTTTCGCACCGTCTTTGAGGACCATCCCCTGGGTGAGGAGGTTCTCGAAAGGCTCCTCTACCCCCACAAGCCCCAGATCGTGGAGGGCCATGGTGAAGAAGCGGGCATACATGAGGTGCAAAATGGCATGCTCCACGCCGCCGATATACTGATCCACAGACATCCAGTAGTCTACCTTCTCCCTGCTGAAAGCCTCTTCGTCGTTGTTGGGATCTGCATAGCGGAGAAAGTACCATGAGGAGCAGACAAAGGTGTCCATGGTGTCTGTCTCCCGGCGGGCAGGTCCCCCGCAGCTGGGACAGGTTGTTTCCACAAAAGACTTGGACTTAGCCAAGGGCGACTGTTTGCCGGGTTCAAAGTCCACATCGTCAAGGGGAAGGAGCACAGGCAGGTTTTCGTCGGGCACAGTCCCGCACTTGTCGCAGTAGACGATGGGAATGGGAGCACCCCAGTAGCGCTGCCTGGAGATGAGCCAGTCCCGGAGTTTGTAGTTTACCTTGCGGCTGCCCATGTTTTTCTCTTCGATGTAATCGCAGATCTTCTCGATTGCTTCCTGGTTGCCCAGGCCCGTAAAGGGTCCGGAGTTGACCAGGATACCGTCTTCAACGTAGGCAGCGGTCATGGTCTCTTCGTCCAGGTCTCCTTCAGGAGATTGAATCACAACCCTAAGGGGCAGGTTGTATTTTTTGGCGAATTCAAAGTCACGCTGGTCGTGGGTGGGGACTGCCATTACCGCCCCTGTGCCGTAGCTGGCGAGAACGTAGTTGCCCAGCCAAATTGGGATCTGTTCGCCGTTTAATGGATTGACCGCATAGCTGCCGGTGAAGATCCCCAACTTCTCTGTTTCCGCAGAAGTGCGGGTGAGCTCGTCCTGTTTGTTCACCATCTGGATGAACTTTTCGATTTCCTCCCGGTTGGGAGCTTTGGCCATGAGCTCTTCAACCAGCGGGTGTTCTGGGGCCAGCACCATATAGGTGACGCCGTAGATGGTGTCTGGTCTGGTTGTGAAGATGGAGATCTTTCCCTCTCCTTCAGCCAGGGGAAAGGCCACTTCAACGCCCTCGCTTCTGCCGATCCAGTTTTCCTGCATGATCTTTACCTTCTCAGGCCAGCCAGGGAGTTTTTTGAGGTTGTCCAGGAGCCTGTCTGCGTAGGCTGTGATCTTGAAAAACCACTGTTCAAGATCCTTGTGCACAACTTCAGAATCGCAGCGCTCGCAGCAGCCAGCCACAACCTGTTCGTTGGCCAGCACTGTCTGGCAAGAGGGGCACCAGTTAACAGCTGCCTTTTTCTTGTAGGCAAGGCCTGCTTTATACAGCTGGAGGAACAGCCACTGGGTCCAGCGGTAGTAATCCGGGAAGCAGGTGGCGACCTCCCTGTCCCAGTCGTAGCTGAGGCCCAACTGCTTCAGTTGCATCCTCATATAATCGATGTTATCCTTCGTCCAGACAGACGGCTTGATCCCGTGCTTGATGGCTGCATTTTCTGCAGGCAGCCCAAAGGCGTCCCAGCCCATGGGGTGCAAAACGTTGTAGCCGTGCATAGTATAGTATCTAGCAACTACGTCGCCAATTGTGTAGTTGCGCACGTGGCCCATGTGCAGTTTCCCGGAAGGATAAGGGAACATCTCGAGGCAATAGTACTTGGGTTTAGCTGTGTCCTCGGTGACCTTATATAGTCCAGCAGCGGCCCAATTACGCTGCCACTTCTCCTCTATTTCTTTAGGTTGATATCTTTCTTTGAGCCGCTCTACCATAGTTGATGACCTCCTATTATCGCTGCTGTATTGAGCCAAAGTTTCTTCTATTTTAGCAAACTCCAGCCAACCCCTCAAGTGTTTTCATGCCTTTTATCTTTTATTTTATGAAAAAAATGTTATAATCTCTTCGGGAGAGGGTGAGAAAGTGCGTATTTTTATAAAAGAAGCGAATACTTTTCTTGAATATGAACTGAAGCGGACAAACAGGCGCAGCGGCACGTATCGCGTGCGAATCTACGAAGGGAAGCTGACTGTCTACGCACCCCATGATTGTCCGGTGACTATTATCGAAGAAGGCCTGGAGAACAAGGGCTTGTGGCTGTTGGAAAAGCTTGAATTGTCCAAGCAGAAAATGGCGGCAGCCAAAAGGGATACCATCCTCTATCGAGGCCAAAGCTATCCCTTAAGGCTTAAAAGAGCTTCCGTTCCGAGGGTACGGCTTGCAGACAGCTTTATCGTTGAAACCCCCGACTTTCACCCCCTGGTTGTAGAGAAAATCCTGGCCGATTGGTTCAAGAAAGAGGCAGAGCGCCAAATTCCTCCCAGGGTGGCTGCCCTTGCAAAACAAATCGGCGCCTCCCCAAACAAGATCTCCTTCCGCAATCAGAAGACCCGCTGGGGCAGCTGTTCTTCTTTGGGCAATATCAGCCTGAACATACGCCTCCTTATGGCACCACAAGAGATCTTAGACTATGTCATCGTCCACGAGCTCTGCCACCTGTTGGTTCCGAACCACTCTGCCAGGTACTGGCAGCTTGTGGAGAGCCACTTTCCCAAGTACAAAGAGGCCCGCCTGTGGCTTAAAACCAACAGCAAGGAGCTCACATTCAATGTCCAGCCCATGATCTGAAAGAGGCTGCTCCCGCAGCCTCTTTATCCTTTTTTCTTTCCGGTGTAGATTAAAATGGCATCCCGCAAAAACTCTGCTCCGTCCTCACAGTCTTGGTCGTAGTAGGCGCGGAACCTTTCGTCTGCCACATACATATCAGCAAGCCCTGCATGTGCTTCTTTGTTGTAGCTGCCCCAGGCCATGGTAAGCCACCTTTTGTGGAGCTCTGCAGTTTTCTGCGCCAGCTCGCTTGCCGGATCCCCTGTTGCTAGAGCTTCCTTTAAGGTCTCCAGCACCTTTTTCCCCAGCTCTTCAAATTCAGCGTACTGCTCTTGGGTCATGTTTCTGAAGGCCTGATTGGACCTTTCTACAGCTTCCTCGCCGTATCTCTCCCGGGCCTCCCTGCCGTATTTCCGCTCGTTTTCAGCTAAAAGCTCCCGTTTGAAGCCCTCGAACTTTTCCGCATCAGTCATTGTCGTCCTCCCCTCTGCTTGTGCAATGGTCTTTTCCACATTGGCGATCAAAAGATCAATCTGCCTGCGCCTGTCAAGAAGCTGCTGCCTGTGCTGCTTGAGAGCTGTCAGCTTGTCGAAAGCTGGTGAGTCCAGGAGCTCTTTGATTTTCCCCAAACTTACGCCGAGCTCTCTGTAGAAGAGGATCTGCTGCAGGCGGTCAACCTCTGCTGCCCCGTAGATGCGGTATCCAGATGAATTGATTCTGGCCGGCTTCAGAAGATCGATTTCATCGTAGTACCGAAGGGTTCTGGGGCTGACCCCTGCAAGTTTTCCAAGCTTCTGTACTGTGTATTCCACGGTTTTCGCCTCCTGACACCTCCACTATAAACCTTTACGCTGCGTTAATGTCAAGGGGTGGACTGAAAACATTTACTCGGCTGCCTGTTTTTTTCTGCTGCAAAAGCAACCAAGGCGCCGGCTGCTGCGAGGAGCGCCCAGGAGGCAACAGTTGCATTCCAGCCCCTGCTGGCAACAAGGCCTGTGAAGAAAAGGTTAGCCGCTGCAGCAGCTGCGTAGCCTGTAAAGTCCATAAAGCCGGCGATGGCACTGACCCTCCCAGTGCTGGCAAAGCGGAGGCAGTAGACGCTGAAGATCATGTTGCATGCGCCGGTCATGGCAGCGCTGGCGAGGAATATTGCAGCGAGGGTGGCAAGGAGATAACTGCCGCCCAAGGAAAACGTCAGCCAGAACAAGCAGGCTGCTGCGCCGAAGAAGACTGTCAAAACCCTTTCTTCCTTGTCCCCTACTTTCCTCAGCAATGCCAGAGCCGAAAAGGTGCCGCTTAAATTGACAAAGGGCAGAACTGTGGAGACAGCAGCTGCCTTTGTGGTTGAAATACGGAAGGTTTCAACCAGGTATGTTGGAAGCCAGAAGACCACTGCGTTTCTGAGCACGCCGTTGAGGAGCGAGACTGCTGTCATCAGGAGAAAGCCTGGAGATGACGCAAAAAAGCCAGCCTGGTTAACTTTCCGCTCCTCTGTTTTGATTAAATCTCGTTCCTCCAAAAAAGCAAGGAACACATACCAGCCTAAAGCTGTCAAGATCAGAAAGGCACCTGTAAGGTGGAAAGCAAGGCTCCAGTTGTAGCCTGTAGAGATGATGGCTGCAAGGAGGAAAGTGGCCATGGTGCCCAAAAGCGACGCCACAGTCAGGAGGGTCATCAAGAGCCTGCCCACTTTTTCTTCTGTGTTTTCAGCAATGAGCTTGGAGAGAGGACCCCAGAGCATGGAGCAGCAGAGGCCGCACATCCCCCAAAGCACAGCCTGCAGAGCTGTGGTTTGGACAGCTGGAAACAAGCTGATCAGGCTGCCTGCAAGGAAGAGCCCTGTGGCAACCATGTACTTTGGAGAGATGAAATCTCCCAAAAGTCCATTTACCAGCTGGCCGAAACCGTAGCTGAAAAAGAAGGCAGAGCCCACAAGGCCCAGCCCCTCTTTGGTGAATTTGGTCTGCTGCAGGATCTGCGGCAGCATGGCACTTAAAATCCCCCGGCCTGCATAGCAGGCTGTGTATGCCATAAAACAGGCCCCGCCTAAATACCAGTAGTACCTCCGTTTTGAAACCACATCCTGCTCTCCTTTGTCTTTTAGTCTTCCAGCCAAATGGGCTGGCACCATGAAGTGTTGCCTGAGAAATCCTCAATGGTCACTTTAACGTATTTCGTTCCCTCTGGTATCTCTTGCTCTGCGTAGCTGACCGGATCGTTCTCTTTCGCGTGGATGCATTTATAGCTGTACGACCATTTTGCAGGATCAGTGCTGGTGCTGAAGTAGAAGTATACGTCCCGGGAAGGGTCGCACCAGAGCTTGGCCTTACCATCTTCGCAGATGAAGTCGAAAATCCTCGGTGCTGGCTGCCCTTCCCTGGCGCTGGACGCATAAAAACTGCCATCTGCAATTGCCTTTAGAATTCCGCGGTGGGAAAAGTCCGGAGTTTTCACTGTAATGTAGCCTCCGCAGAACGTATAATCTTTGGAATGGGTGTCGTCGCTGCCCAAACACCAGATTCGCCTGCCGTGCCAGAGGAGGTGGTCGAAGAATACTTCGGCTTTGCCGCTTCTCCACCCCATCTCACATTCGTGGTTGTAGATTTCCATGCCAGTTAGGTTCTCAAGCTCGCAAAGCCGCCCGATTCCCACCCTGGACCAGTGGGGGTGGCAGTAAATTGCGAGATTGTTCTTCTCAACGATCAAATCTATCAGGGACTGGACATCTAACTTGTTTAAGGCTGGATCCAAAGTCCCGTACGAGAACCCTGTGTGCTCGGGCTCTCCCAGTGCAAGGAGGTGGTGGGCCACACCCTTTTCATGGGTATGGAGCTCAGCTGCAGGAATAGATAAAAAGTTTTCATCCTCAGCTTCTGGATAATATCCGTAGACCATATGGTCTGATATCCCCAAAAAGCTGAATCCGTTCTTCATATACCTTTCGATTGTCTCCTGGGGTGAAATCCTGCCATCAGAACGGTTGGTGTGGGCGTGCAGAGTTCCTTTATAAAAATTCCCTTCTCTGTACAAAGTGTACTTCATGCTAATCCTCCCCTAATTCTCGATAGTGGTCGTCCATGATTTCGCCGATCAAAAAGCGCTTCTCTAAAGTGAAGTCCCGCCTCTGGTAGCTGATGTAAGCGCAGATGCTGTCTAGGACCAAAAGCTGAGCCAGCCTTGCTGCTGTGGCCTCGCCCTGGATCTCAGCTTCCTTGGAAGCGATAATCAAGCTCACATCGCATAAAGACGCCAGAGGGCTTTTGGCGAAGCTGGTAAGGCAGAGGGTCTTTGCTCCTTGTTTTTTGGCAATCTTCATCGCTTTCACAATGTCAACAGTGCGGCCTGTGTAGGAAATGGCAATGGCGAGGCTCTTTTCGTCCAGCATTGCAGCTGAGACTGGACAAATCAGGGCATCTGTTACGGCAACAGCAGGCACCCCAATTTTCATTAGCCGGTATGCAGCGTCTTCTGCCACCATGGAAGAGCTGGCCACGCCGTAAAGCTCAACCCGGCCTTTGGCATTTAAAATCATTTCAACTGCAGCTTCAAAATCTCTGCTCTCGTTGATCTTGTAAGTAGCCTGAAAAGATGAAATAGCATTGTCCATCATCTTTTTCATTGCATCTTTAGGGGTGTCCCCCTGGCCTACATTGTGGAAAATCATGCTGTCATGGCTGCTGAGGCTGAGGGCTATGTTGATTTTCAAGTCTGTAAAGCCGGAGTAGCCGAGTTTGTTGGCGAAGTTGATGATGCTGCCTTCAGATACACCAGCCTCCTGTGCAAGCACTCTCATGGTGAGGTTTACAGTCTTCTGAGGGTTTTCCAGGATGTAATTTGCGATCTTTCTCTCCACATCAGACAGGGAAAGCAGCAGTTTTTGGATCTTCAAAATTGCATTCTGCTCCAAACAAAAACCCCCCTTTCAGTGTGTAATACTCATTAATGGTGATTATATTTTGAGTATAACACAACTATAGTTTCTGTCAATAGACCGAAAGAAAATATAGGCAGCTTTTAAAAACAAAAAGCTTTAGAGTTCATGCCTCTAAAGCTTGCTGTTCGTCCAAACGGATAAGGTCCCCACATCAAACAATATGAACAGTTTTACAACGGAATTGGAAAAGTAGATGTCAAAGACAGGAAGGTATAATCGCTGGTCTTCCATCAAGTAATTTCCTGCAATATTTCATTAAATCTGTTTAAGATTCTTAAAAACACCTTTTCCCTGACCGCATATTCCCAAAGCCCCCATATAAATCTATCTTGTCTGATATATCCAGTCAATATCGCTTTCAACAGCTCAAGATCTGCAGTTTCAATCGCACTTTCTATCTGATCCATGGTATGAAGATTATAACTCCTGAGTACGACTAAATAATTATAGGATATCA
>Ga0209537_1003229_pt1 | contig 15182 bp, 13 predicted proteins | sample BioPla4DNA1_FD_187698 | JGI IMG/M metagenome (GOLD analysis project Ga0209537, IMG submission 187698) | Biogas fermentation microbial communities from Germany - Plant 4 DNA1 (SPAdes) (version 2) | ecosystem: Engineered > Bioreactor > Anaerobic > Digestate | place: Bielefeld, North... | reverse complement strand
TAACATGCCATGTACTCATTGTCAACAGCTTTCGCGGCATAAACGCTTATGATTATTGACTTATTAAGGTACTATATTGTAACCGAGGTAATTTACACACTATTTTGGACTTGACTATTTATAAAAAATAGTCTACCAATATAAACATCAAACTAACATTAATTATATAGTAATTATATTATAACTTCCATAAAAAAACTGCCCGCTAAGCTTCTAGCCAAGGCAGTTTCACAAAATTATTATTTTACTATGCAATTGAGCTATCAAGTCTCTTAAATATTATAAGCTTGGTACCGGGCTCTAAAGTATCCTGATCATCTATATCATTGTATTTTAATATACTATTAATTGTTGTATTGTATTTCTTAGCCACAGACCATAAAGTGTCATTGGACTGTACAAAATAGACATATAATCCCGAATCCTCTTCTAGTCCTTGTTCTCTTTCCTCTACATCTAGCAATACTTCTTTCTCAATGCTTTGAGTTGCCTCTCCTCTAACCAATAATGTTGCTTTTAACTCAAACTCATTAAAGGAAACTAGGGTATGGCTCAGATACTGCAATTCCACTTGACAATAACAGTCCATATTTTGAGTGAGGCCTTCTATCTCTAGACCCTGGGAAAAAGGTATGTCAACTTTTAAGCTGCTTATTGGCAACTCATCATCCTCGGGCTTATAGATCACCACGCCTGTTAGCACTCCATCAATTAACATCTTGCCGTCACTTATTCGATAGTCGGCTATTAGTGGTTTAGCCTCTGCATACAGAATTCTGGCAACTGGTGGCATATTTTCAGCTAGTTCTATATTTTCCCTAATGACAGTCTGAACCTGAGCCTCTCCTACAGAATGAGTTAACTTTATTTTTTCTTTAGTTAATTCCAATACGGATCCTGGACTATAGGCATCTACTATTACATCTAGCTCATGGCTTTCGAAAACCCTTGCCTCCATAAAAAGCATCATGTCTACAGATAAAATTCTGTTATCTCCAACAATATCTTGTCTCAAGGATATGTCAATATCCTGAACTTCTACATTGACCTGGCAATCCATACCCTGATATGCCCCTTGTACCTCTACTGCATGGCTAAAGGGAATCTCATATTGTAATAACTGTATAGGATCCTGCTCTTCTTGAGTTTGATACAGCAGCCTTAATTCAATTTCACCATGGGCAACAACCCTATTATCTGCAACTTTTCTTTCTAGTATCTTTACCCTAGCATCTTTTCTTAAAATTTCTACTGCAGAAGGCATATCATCAGGAATCTCTACATCTTCCCTAATGATAGTTTGGCCTCTGCCGTCTCCTCCTGACGATACCAATCTCAAAGGTTCCCTTAGAGCTTGTATTGTATCTTCTTCCTCAAATTCCCTTAATACTTCTAGCTGCAACAATTGCTGCACCTTGCAGCCTATATTTAATACTGTTCTGACATTAAGTCTTCTGCTATCCTGTATATCGTAATCCACATGCTCAAGCTCAAAGGAAATATCTGCATTCATCCTGGGTTTTGCACCTTCCAGCTCTACATACTGGGTAAAAGTTTCTTCATTATCTACATGTACCACAGTTTTGTTGTCCCCAACTGGTATGTAAAGGAGATTGTAGCATATAATTCCCTCTACCATAACCCTATCCTGTACAACTTCTATGCCGGTACCATATATTCTAGCTCCTAAATCTAGAATCCTTGCTATTTCTGGTTTGTCTTCAGGAATTATTAGCTCTCCTTCTATCAGATACTGGGACAACTCTTCCCCTACCAGCTGATCAACCTTTAAGAGTCCTTTTTCATAGTTGATGGCCAATTCTATTCCCCCTCTTAGATATATTAAGAGTCATTAAAATATAAATGTCCCATATCTATAAATATAGATGGCCATCAAAAAATATGTTAAATTCTTTGATTATTTTTACAAACTATCAATTCTACATTAGAAGTTAAAATATCAGAATAGCTATAGCATAGGGTTCTGGTACTTTGCTCATCAATATTTACCAATACCGTAAATACGCTAGGATATATGTCGTGGATAATCCCTTCATTAACATAGGTGCGTCTACGGCCTCTGTTGGCTTTTAACTTGACCCTTTCTCCTATATTTGATTCCAGGGTCTCCTTGACCTTTTCAAGAGCTTCAACACTAATCATTCCATCACTTCCTAACTATATTTTAATATTTTAACCTTTAACTGTTTTTAATTATCTATATAATACCCATAAATAGGCTTATAGATTCCTCTTATTTGATAGGCAAAACATGAAAAAACGCTGTAACCTAACGGTACAAGCGTTCTAAAAATGAAGTAATGGAAATTTGCAAGGATGATTTTTTGTTTTATAGTTATTATTTCCGAATTTACATAAAATATGCAAATTTTATTTATTGATTAAGTATCTCTTCTTCAAGATCAGGATCAAGATCGCCATCTTCGTATTCCTCATCTAGCTCTATCTCCTCTAACCCCTCTAGAGCCTCATCCTGATCATCCTCCACGAAGAGATCATCCTCATCTTTAGGAAGAAAGTCCTCCCACTCATCCTCTTTCCTAATCTCCTCATCCACCTCATCTTTAAGTTGCTCTATCATACACTGATAGCACATTTCTTCGCCAGCTTTTATAATATTTTCGCCACATTCTGGGCAAATATCATATTCTTCTTCCTCTTCACCGTTAGAACGAAGTGCTTTTCCTACCTCATCTAAGCATATTTTACACAGCACTTCCGTATCTTGGATATAATTTAGACTGCATCTAGGACATTTCTTGTAAGCCATTTTGTCTCCCTCCAGAAAGCAATTTTAATATATTATTCCCATATGTAAAAATGTATTCGCCACAAAGGTATAAAATCCTTCTTAAATAAAAAAGTCTAAATTTCCACAAAATATGGAGATGTTATCCACAGGTTGACAGAATACTTATCCACATTGTCCACATACTTATCCCCAAATTCCTATATTTGTGGATTTTTATCTGTGGATACATGTTAGGGTTTTCCACAATATTATTATGTTTACTGACATTTCTACATTCTGGGAATTTTATCAATTGCTTTCCCTATTCTTCACCTTTTCTATTGAGGGATTTAATTAGGCCGGAGGCCCTTATATCCTTTGGTTAATCCTCCTGAAAGGGTTGGGCCTCCTTCATAAAGGCTCTTACTAAGCGAATTACATCCTCATTGACAACGGAATAGGTGATTTCTAGACCATTCCGCTTTCCTTTTATAATCCCATGGGCTTTCAGGATACTCAAATGCTGGGATATAGTGGACTGAGGAAGTTTTAAACATTCCTGAATTCCTGATACATTACATTCTTTAGTAATAAGGCCATTTACAATACATAGCCTAACAGGATGTCCTAAAACTTTTAATATTTCTGCTTTCTCTTCGTAATAGGCTAGCCTAGATGCCATTTTAGTCTCCTACTTTCTTAACAATATCATATCTTAATATCATTATATTATGATTAAGTTATTATGTCAAGAATTCAGGAATTTCTATGCAGATTCATCCATATTTAACTTGTCGGCTATTAAGGCAATAAATTCACCATTGGTAGGCTTGTCGTTCTCATCATAGACAACGTACCCAAACAACTGATTTATGTTCTCTACCTTTCCTCTACTCCAGGCCACATCGATGGCGTGACGAATAGCCCTTTCTACCTTGCTTGGGGTTGTCTTGAACTTCTTAGCAATCCCTGGATAAAGCTCCTTAGTTATTCGATTTATTACATCCCCATCTTTTACTACCATTTTAATAGCTTCCCGTAAGAAGTGATATCCTTTTATATGGGCTGGTATTCCAATAAGAAGGAAAATATCAGTTATCTTCTCCTCAAGATTCTTTGCTCTTTCACCACTCACGGGATTCTGCTGCACATCTGCAACACCTTTGTTGCTAGTTAGTTCCCTTATCCTCTTTACCAGCATTTCCATATCAAAGGGCTTTATCATATAATATCTGGCACCTAGACCTACAGCCTTCCGTATTAACTCTTCTTGTCCTACAGCTGATAAGCAAATAAAAAAGGGTTTACGTCCATTGATATCCATATTAAAGTGCTCTAATACTCCCAGCCCATCCAGTCTTGGCATAATCATATCTAGAATAACTACGTCCGGGTTTTTCTCATGAATTATTTTTATACCCTCAATACCATCTCTAGCCAAGCCCACTACTTCTATGTCCTCTTGCATTTCAATGTATGAAGATACAATGTCCCGTATACTGGAGTTGTCATCTACTAATACAACCCGTATCTTTTGTTTCATTGCTTATTCCTCCCCATTAATCTTGTATTAATACGTATAAAATTATGCCGATTTATGACTAAATATGCATTAATTTGTCGTTTGCTGGTATAACTAGAAATATATGTAATTGCTTTATATATTTTACCATATTCTATCAAAAAAATAAAGGAAAAAAAGGAATGATCTTTAAATCATTCCTTTTTCATAGGGGTAGACTACCCTGCCGCTTATAGCATCGATAAATAGTAACCAGTATCCCATACCATACCCGTCTTTAACAGGTACCCAACGGGAAAATCCCGTTATGGAGACTGGTGGAAGCATGCTATACATACTAGGGATACCATATACCACATATTTCATTTCACCTTTTTCTTTCATAAGCCCAACTATATAGTGATCGGGGTAATGATGGCCATAGTAGGGATAGCGGTAGATTGAATCGGCATAATACATACCTGGATTGGGAACTGCTTGCTGTACCCTTACCCATTCTACATCCTTTAGCTCATTGTCAAAGGGATATACTCGCTGATATGCTTTAAAAAGACCCATAAAATAATCCTTTACATTGTCCCAATATGTGGCAGCCCTATAAGGGTAATAGTTATCTTGGTATGCAAAATCTTCCAGATATCTCCTATAGCTATCCTCATATGCTTTCTTTAATTCATCGGCAGACCCATAAAAATCTCCCTGCCTCAGGTTTTCACCTTCATTGCTTGTCTGTATTGATTCCGTTGAATAATAGCCCATGGATTCTCTACTAGGTTCTTCTTGTGGCTTTATTTCTTCAGTTTCTTGTGATTTTACTTCCTCAGATTCTAATACTTCAAGACCTTCAGAGTAAATCTCTGGTGCCTCATCCTCCTGATCTGAGTCTTCGGCTTTTTCATCTAATACTTCACTTTCAATATCTGGTTCTAATTCTACATTTGCCTGATCCTGGGGTTCATCCTGGATTTCAGGCGCAGGCTCTATATTTATTTCCAGCTCTTCTTCTACATGACTTGCTACTTCCATTGGCTCTTCAAGCTCAATCTCTGGCTCATCATGGGATTGAAGTTCTACTTCATCTCCATGGATGGCTTTTAGTTTTTCAGTTATAACATGAGCATTGATGTTTACGTCTCTACTGGAATAGCCGATCAAAGGATAGGCCACCTTGGTAGTCTTGCCCGCTTCTTCGGATCTAAAAGTTATTGCCAGAGCATGAAAGTTTTCTAATGATTTTCCTGAACCCATAATATCATGGGCATCAAAGGATGCTATATGTTCGCCTTTTCCCTGATCATCTATGTGCAAACTGGCCAATTTACAAGGCTTTATGGAATCATCTAGAGATATAAGATATGCCTCATAAATCCCATCCACAGCACTACTAGGTTTTACATCTTGAAGATATATGTATGCCTTTCCAATACCCCTCCTAATTTCAAATTTACAATATCCCGCTGGATCCTTGTTGGGCTTAAATCCATAACCCCTGCTCTCGGGCTTGAGAATGATGAAGGAACGATGGTAATAAGATCTTCTTGCCAACTTCCCTTCCCCCCTTTTTGTTGTTGTACTAGTATACGTATATGAGACAAAATAAAAAAAAGAAATCCAATTTAGTAAATCGGATTTCTTTTTATATGGTAATAGCTATTAAGAGTAATTATGATGATGTAATGGGTTATTCACCACTAGTTTTTAATTTAGAGTAAATATCTCTCATATTATTTGCAATATTAGCAAACTCCTGCATATCCAAAGTCTCTCCCCGCCTTGTGGGGTCAATTCCAGAGTTTTCAAGAATCTCTAATACCTTTTCTCTGCCCAATTCCTGGAACTCACCAGAAGTTAAGTTGTTTACAATAGTTTTTCTTCTCTTGGCAAATGCTGCCTTTACCAGCTTAAAGAATAAATCCCTATCATAAACCTTTACTGGTGGCTCATCTAGCCTATCCAATGCTATAACTATGGAATCAACCTTGGGTCTGGGCATAAAGACACTGGAAGGCACCTTACATACAATTCGAGGCTTAGTATAGTATTGAACAGCAATAGATAAAGAGCCATACTCCTTTTGGCCTGGTTCTGCAGCCATCCTTTGGGCTACCTCTTTCTGTATCATTACTGTTAGTGTGGTAAAGGGAAGATGCTCCTCCAAAAAGCGCATTATTATGGGGGTGGTAATGTAGTAGGGTAGGTTGGCTACCACTTTGAAATCCTTGCCTTCAAAGTACTCATTTATAAGCTGATGTATGTCAATCTTTAATATATCGCCATGAACAATGGTAAGGTTAGGAGGACTTCCCAAAGTCTCTTCTAGAATGGGCAAAAGATTCTTATCAATCTCTACAGCAACAACCTCTGCACCTTTTGATACAAATTCTTGGGTAAGGGTGCCAATTCCAGGACCTATCTCTAAAACCCTATCTCCTTGAGTTACCTGGGCCCCCTCCATAATCTTTTCTACTATATTTCTATCGATTAAGAAATTCTGACCAAGGCTTTTGCTAAATTTAAAATTATGCCTTTCAAGGATCTCCCTTATCACCTTAGGAGATGTAAGCGGCTTCATAAATTACCTCCTTAAAAAGGCAGGATACTTTGTATCCTGCCTGCGTCTTCCCTAATATCTGATCTTAATATTTGATCTTTACTTTTCTTCTTCCAAACTTTCTAGCTGTAGCCTCATCTTCTACGAAAACATCGATTATGTTACCTTTAATAGCTCCACCAGTATCCATGGCCTGATAATATCCGTTTAAGTGAGTCCATCCTTTTGGAAACTCTATATATACCTTAGTATATAGTGGAATTACCTTAGGGTCAACTGCTATTATTCCCTTTTTGGGCCATATACCAGTTCTTGTTTTATTTCCGGTATGGGTGTAGGCTGTTGCCTCAAAGGTCTTAAAACCGGAAGTATTGGAACTGGACTTGTTGCTGGATGCTTTGCTGCTACTAGTAGAACTCTTGGTAGTTTTGCTACTTGAAGTTTTATTCCTTGATGTATTTCCTCTGGACACCGGCTTTGGCGGTTCCACATAGGTTCCTTTATCTATTATCCTATTTTGAGGTTCTTGGGCGATTCTTTCTTCCACTACTTCACGTTTTACTTCTACGCCGTCATAATAGGCTATTAGAATCTTTCTCTCCTTCTCGCCTTCTTTTCCTTCCTGTACTACCTTCTCTACTCCTTTTTTTAGCTTGTTGTTTTCTTTGGTTATTATTCGATAAGGTATCTTTTCTTTTTCTACCAATATTTCTTCTTTGACTCTAGTAATTTTTATGTGATCTCCCGGTGTTGCCTGACGGTCTAGGTCATAGTTGGTAAAGTCTTTCTCTCCTAAGGTTATCTGTGCTCTCTTTAGCACATCCTCTACAGTACCTTTGGTTAAATAAACCTCCTTTACCTCTCCGTCAGCTTCTACAGTCACCTTAAAAGCACGATCTATTCTTATCTCAGTGCCATCTTCTATGGGCTCCTCTAGATCCGGGCTTACTTCGTCTCCTGGACCTAATGTTATTTCGTATTTATTCAAAAGTTCTTCAACTGTCTTCTCCATTGTTTGAATTTGGACAACATACCCATTATCGTCTAAGGTTACTTCATGATAAATACTATCTAAAAAATGGGCAAATGCTGTCGAGGCTCCCCCAAAGATTACTAGAACTATGCATACCAGCCATAAAGGCTTATACTTATGCATGTTCTGTTGATCAGATTCCATTTTTTATCCTCCTTTTTAACAGACTCAGGGAAGTCGATGGAGCTATTGTAATACTATATTAATATTTTGTCAAGATTTTGTAACATTTGTGCTTGTACAAAAATATTGTCTCCCTTTCTTGGTTTTTTATACCTATGAATGACAATAATAGGCGTTGCCCCGGCACATGTGGTATAATATATCATTATTAACCATCTTTGTCCAATATGAAGGCATTGCTAATAGTATTGGATTTATACATAAAGAAAGAAAGGAGAGATTCTATGCAAAATAAGACTACAATGCTTGTGGTATCTCTTATATTCTCCGTTTTTGTCTTGTTGACAGCATGTCAGAAAGCTAATCCTATGGATTCGGCACAGGCTTATATAGATGCTTGGTCTGCCCTAGACTATGAAAAGATGTATGATAGCTTATCTGTTGACAGTCAAGAATCTATATCCAAGGATAAGTTTGTGGAAAGATATGAAACCATTTTCTCAGCCATTGAACTAAATAAAATAGAGCTGAGTCCTCAAGAACTAGTCCAGGAGGAAGATAAGGCCTTCCTGCCTTTGGATGTGGTCTTCCATACTGATACTGTAGATTCCTTTGAAGCACATTTTACCCTTCCTTTGGTCTTGGAGGAGAATGAATGGAAGGTGGTTTGGACCCCCTCCCTTATATTTCCTGATTTGGGTTCTGATGACCAAGTAAGGCTAGTTAGCCAGCACGCTGTTAGAGGGGATATAACTGATAGGAACGGAAACCCTATAGCAATAGAAGGTGAGGCTTACACAGTAGGTGCGGTGCCCGGAAAGATTCCAGATAAGCAGGAGTTTGCAAAAGCTTTGGCTCCTCTTTTGGAGATGGAAGAAGAAAAAATCCTAGACGAACTCTCAAAGGATTGGGTAAAAGACGATACTTTAGTACCCCTTAGGAATTTACCGTTGAATATTAGCCAGGATTTTAAAGATAAGATTTTATCAGTAAAAGGAGTCATGTTAGCTACAAATGTGGTAACGGATTCTAGAAGATATTTGGATAATGAGTTATATTCCCATGTAGTAGGATATGTACAGCGAGTAAGTGCAGAGGATTTAGAAAAAAACCAGGGCTATAGCCCCCAAGATTTAATAGGAAAACAGGGCATTGAAGCTGCTTTTGAAGATCAGCTTCATGGAAGTCCCGGCTATACCCTCTTTATTAGGGATAAGGATAATAATACAAAATCTGTTATAGCTGAACGTTCGCCAAAAAACGGAAATACCGTTAGCTTAACCTTAGATCCAAAGCTTCAGGAGATTGCTTATAAAGCTCTAAAGGGCCATGTAGGTACTATAGTAGCCCTTGATGGAAAAACCGGTGAAGTTCTTGCTATGGTTAGCTATCCAGACTACGATCCAAATATATTCCCTAACGGTGTCCTTCCTTCAAAATGGAAGGAGTTATCTGAGCATCCAGACAACCCCTTTATCAACCGTGCTAGCTATGCCCTCTATCCCCCTGGCTCTACACTAAAACCCTTTAGTGCAGTCATGGCCTTAGAAGAAGGAATAATAAGTGAAGATACTGTGGTAAAGGAAGCAGAAAAAAGCTCATGGACTCCCCCTATTGACGACTGGAATGGTCCACCTATTACTAGAACTAATCATCCTGCCGGACCGGTTAACCTAGATCGGGCTTTGGTCTGGTCCGACAATATATATTTTGCGTGGGCGGCACTAAAAATGCCCTACGAAAGTTTTGAGTCCTATGCCCAAAACCTTGGAATAGGAGAGCCGTTACCCTTTGCTCTTCCTGTGTCCAGGTCCATTATAAAGACTGAGAACACTTCATGGTCAAAACGCCTGCTGGCAGTTTCCAGCATAGGCCAGGGAGAGATGTTAATAACACCGCTACAACTTGGAGCCATGTACACTGCTTTCTTAAATCAAGGAGATATAGTTCTGCCTCAATTAATCCAGCAAATTAAGACTCCAGATGGACAAATCATTGAAGAGTTTGAAAGGAAGGTATGGAAGCCCAAGGCTATCCCTGAAAAATGGATAGATGTAATTCTGCCCTCTCTTATAAATGTGGTAGAAGATAAGACCGGTACAGCTCACCGTCTTGCTATTGACGGTCTTACCATTGCGGCTAAAACAGGTACAGCTCAGAAGGATGATGAAGGGGAAAAAGAAATAGGCTGGCTGGTGGCTTTTACTCCAGAAGAGTCAAATCCTTTAATTCTAACTATAGCTTTAGAAGTAGCTGCAGGAGAGGGTGGAGTTAAACTGGATATGGCTAAAGAAATTTTTGAGGCATATTACATGAAATAAATCTTGGTATATAAAAAAGGCTGTTGTAACCTAGTTAATCTAATGTTACAACAGCCCTCTTTTATTCCTTCTCCCTTATTCTAAACTTAGCGCCTACTTGCTGGGCTATCTGACGGCATTTTTCTATATCTTCCGGGGGTAAAACATCTACGACGGATAATACCACCTCTGGTATAACTCCTACACATTTTCTAGCAAAATCAAGCATACCATCGAAAGCTTTTAAGCCATATCTAGACCTACATACCTTTTGATACTTTTCTGCAGTAGGGGCATTTAGGCTTATGGACATTACATCCACTAAACCCGCCAGCTCAGGCACTACATTTCTGCCATGGAAAAGATTTGCATGACCATTGGTGTTTATACGAACCTTGCCTCCATCAGCTTTTACCTTTTTAGCTATTTCAATAAGCTCATTAAGCTTAATAGTGGGCTCGCCAAAGCCGCAAAAAACCACTTCACTGTACTCCTTTACATTTCCCAATTGCTCTATTACCTGCTGGGCAGTAGGTTCTTTCTTAAGCCACAGCTTATAGTCGCCCATCCCTTGGGAACCTTTTCTAATGCAAAAGTCACAGGCATTGGTACATTGGTTGGTAAGATTTATATATAAAGCATCTCCTAATTTATAGACATAATTATCTATCTTTGCTACCCCCTTTCAGTGCTCCATAAGACTTAGAAGAACATAGTTAAGAATAGCCATTATGTTGTGAAAAATTTTAGAACGAACCCCTTTATGGGAAGAATGTAAATTAAATTTTAAATAGATTCAGGGCATTTTCTGTTGTTATGCGCCCTACTTCCTCCACTGTTATACCCCGAATTTCTGCTATCTTTTCTGCTACCAATGCTACATGACCTGGATCGTTTCGCTTGCCCCTATAGGGGACCGGGGTTAGATAGGGGCTATCGGTTTCTATGAGTAGCCTATCTAAAGGAACATTTTTAGCTACCTCCACAGGTTTTTTGGCATTCTTAAAGGTTACAGGGCCTGCCAAGGAGATGTAAAGACCTAAATCCAGTACTATCTTGGCCATCTCCCAGCTGCCAGAAAAACAGTGCATTACGCCCCCGTTTATTAACTCTTTATGTTCCCTCAGGATATTTAACATATCCTCATGGGAATCACGATTATGGATGATTATAGGAAGCTTTAGCTCTGCTGCCAGCTCTATCTGCTCAATAAAGCGCTGTTTTTGTATATCCCTTGGGGAAAAATCGTAATAATAGTCTAATCCTATCTCACCTATGGCCACCACCTTTTTATTCTGGGCCATAGTGCGAAGCTGGTCTAGATAGTTATCTTCTAACTTACTTGCTTCATGGGGATGGATGCCCACCCCTGCGTATACAATATCATACTTATCTGCAAGGTCAACACATTTCTTAGAGGAATCTACATCAATTCCTGGAGTAATGACTCGAGAGACTCCCCTTTCGGGAAGTCCTCGAATCAACTCATCTCTGTCATCATCAAATCGTTTATCGTCCAAATGTGCATGAGTATCAAATAGCATCTTTCATCACCTTTAGCTTACTGTGGAACCAGGTTCTATTTCTCTATCCACTGTGACAAGGGACAGCTTACCATCTTCATCGGAAGCAGCCAATATCATGCCTTGGGAAAGGTTGCCACGGAGCTTGACAGGTTTTAGGTTGGCTACCAGTATCAAATCCTTGCCCACCAATTCCTCTGCTGAATAATGCTCTGCTATCCCAGATACTACCTGTCTTGTTTCATTTCCTACCTTGAGCTGCAGTTTTAGCAGCCTATCAGAATTTGCCACCTTTTCTGCAGCAATAACTCTGGCTACCCTTAAGTCCAATTTGGCAAAATCATCTATGGTAATCTCAGCCTTCCCTTGTGCATCCTTCTTGCTTTCATCTTTATCTTTTTTGCTCTCTTTACTTTTATCCTGCTTATCTTCCTTTTTCCCTTCAGTAGGCAGAGTTGTCTCCAGCTCTTCTAATTCTTTCTTAACATCCAGTCTTGGGAAGATAGGATTGCCCCTTTGTACCCTGGTACCGGCAGGGATTTTTCCAAACTGGCTTAGGCTATCCCAGCTCTGTAAATCCTTAAGACCCTCAATGCCCAGTTGCTGTCTGATTCTGTCTGGTGTAGCGGGCATAAAAGGACTAATTAATACTGATATAAATCTTAAGGATTCAGCCAGATTGTATAAAACTGTTCCTAAACGGGGCTTCTGATCCTCAGATTTAGCTAAAATCCAGGGCATGGTTTCGTCTATATATTTATTGGTTCGCCCCACCAGCTTCCAAATCTCAGCCAAAGCATTGCTAAATTGTAGATCATCCATTAATTCTTCTACCTTTTTGGGAGTAGCCAAGGCCATATCAATTAAACTTTTATCCACATCTTCCAACTCTGCCTGGGATGGAATTATGCCATCAAAGTACTTATCTATCATGGCTATAGTTCTGCTTAATAGATTGCCTAGATCATTGGCTAGATCTGAGTTTATTCTATTTACCAAAGCTTCATTGGAAAATACGCCATCAGCTCCAAAAGGAACCTCCCTTAATAGGAAATAGCGCAGGGCATCGCTACCATATCTCTTCTCCAATATTAGGGGATCTACCACATTGCCCTTGGATTTTGACATCTTGCCCCCTTCTAGTATTAGCCAACCATGGCCAAATACCTGTTTGGGCAGCTCTTCCCCTAGAGCCATCAACATAGCAGGCCAGATAATGGTATGGAATCTGACTATCTCCTTACCAACTAGATGAACATCCGCTGGCCAGTATCTCTTAAACTTTTCATCGTTATGGCTTAGATAGCCTAGGGCAGATATATAGTTAGATAAAGCATCTATCCATACATATACAACATGATCTTCATCAAAAGTAACAGGTACTCCCCATTTAAATGATGTTCTGGACACACACAAATCCTCTAGACCTGGACGCAAGAAGTTATTGAGCATTTCATTTTTTCTGGAGGGAGGCTGAATAAATTCATCATGCTCTTCAATATATTCAATGAGCCTATCCTGATACTTGGACAATCTAAAGAAGTAGCTTTCCTCTTTTACCAGCTCTACCTCCCTATTACAATCGGGGCATTTGCCGTCCTGTAATTGAACTTCAGTCCAGAATGATTCACAGGGGGTACAGTACCAGCCTTCATACTCGCTCTTGTAAATATCCCCTTGATCATATAATTTTTTAAATATCTTCTGTACAGTCTTTTGATGTTGGGGATCAGTGGTTCTAATAAAATGATCATAGGATATATCAAGGGTTTTCCATAATTCCTTAATGCCGGCTACAATTCGGTCTACATACTCTTTTGGAGTTACTCCATTTTCCCTGGCTATTCGTTCAATCTTTTGTCCATGCTCATCGGTTCCTGTCAAAAACATTACGTCATAACCCGTCAGCCTTTTAAAACGAGCCATGGCATCGGCCGCTACAGTGGTGTAGGAATGGCCTATGTGCAGCTTATCACTGGGATAATATATAGGGGTAGTAATATAAAAGGTTTTTTTATCCTTCACTTTCCTCATCCTTTCGTTTTAAATTATTTATACAACAAAACCCCTCGATCCACACATATAGGGACGAGGGGTATTCCTTCGCGGTACCACCCTAATTCGCCTTATAAAAAGGCCTCATTACAGCGACTAACATCGCCTGATTTTTTAACGAAATCATCCGTAGACGCCTACTTTAAGCTTCAGCGCCTCCGCTCCAGGGCCATCTTCGGATAGCATTGCCCCTACCGGCTTTCACCTAACCCGGCTCTCTTTTAAGAAGCTCCTCTACCCTACTCTTCCCTTCATAGCGTTTTTTATTTAATTATTAATTAATAATATATTCAATATTTTATCTCATGTCAACAATATTATACCAAGCTCTTACAATTCCATCAGAATATATAGGTACAATGGATGCTGTATCCAATTTTAGACAGTCTTCAAGATCTCTCTCAAGTCCTAGCTTTTTAAGCCGTGAATAATGAGTGGTTTGAGCAAGAACACCATGCAGGTTATCCCTGCTATGTTCATACATAAATTTAGCAGTCAAGCCCAGATCGTCCAATTCCAAAGGAATATTTTTCTTATGTAATCCATAGATAAGAGCTCCCGCTGCCAAAACATCATCAGCAGAAAACTTCCCCTCTGTACCAGCGCATACTATGGCAATATCTTGACCCAAAGCTTGGATATAATCGCACACAGCAGTAATATTAATAAAAGATGCAAGGACAACTTCCTTGGCATAGGCTGCCTTTGTAATTGCCCTGGTTCCATTAGTAGTAGTAATAAGCACTGTCTTATTCTCTACTTGTTCTCTACTGTACTCATAAGGGGAATTGGATAGATGAAAGCCTTCTATCTTTTCAGCATTTCTTTCCCCACCTAGAATAAAGGAGCCTTTCTCGTAGTTTTTTGAAAGCCTTACTGCCTCTTCTATCTCATCTGTAGGGATTACTTCCTTACAGCCATTATATAAGGCAGTAATAATAGTGCTTGTTGCTCTAAGCACATCTATAACTACCGCTACCTTATCCTTGATGTCCCTTTCCTCGATGTAATTTCTAGTTGGATATACGATAACTTTCATATGAACCTCCAATAATTAAAGCAGTTATTATAATTTTATCATATACTTTGCCATAAGTCGACTTTTTTCATGGCTATGATAGTGTCAAGTTGTTGTAGGATAATTAAAGTTAAAGGTATCCCCTATCCTTTTGATACAAAACCAGCTATATAGCATAAGTCAAGTCCAAAATAGTGTGTAAATTACCTCGGTTACAATATAGTACCTTAATAAGTCAATAATCATAAGCGTTTATGCCGCGAAAGCTGTTGACAATGAGTACATGGCATGTTAGGCTAGCTAGC
>Ga0209537_1003227_pt1 | contig 15183 bp, 13 predicted proteins | sample BioPla4DNA1_FD_187698 | JGI IMG/M metagenome (GOLD analysis project Ga0209537, IMG submission 187698) | Biogas fermentation microbial communities from Germany - Plant 4 DNA1 (SPAdes) (version 2) | ecosystem: Engineered > Bioreactor > Anaerobic > Digestate | place: Bielefeld, North... | reverse complement strand
TTTCGAATATTTGTTTCTCAAGTTCCTCAATTACGATCTTCAGCAGCTCACAACCCAGGTTATCCAGTTCCTTTTTTAGCTGAACCTCAAAGTTGAGAAAATCAACACCACCATCTAAAACTTTTAAAATTTCTTCTGCAACCAAAAGGATTTTTGTTTCTACCAAACGAATTATATCCATGAGGAACCTCCGCCTCCTTCTAGGGGGTATTCATTCTGCTGAATGTGAGGTTCCTCTTTCTATTTTAAATAGATTTTTCCTTCAAAAACCTATAGTAATTTTACACTAACCCTTCCTGCCTTCGTCAGTTGAGCACATTCCACTCCTTGGGCCGGCCAAAAGCCGCAGGCAATGTTATTTCCGGACTAAAAGAGAGAGGATTTCCTTCCACAAGCAGGCTAACTTCTGTTATGCCTTCGATCTCGGTAAAAGTTAAAGCGGCCTGCTGCTGCAGGCGCAAAGCTCCCGTTTCCGAGCCTCCGGCAGCCGTCTCCCCCTCCAGGTGTAAAACCACTTTCCCGCCTTCTGCCTGCGCGCTTTTCAGCCTTATCCCGGCGGGGACGGCGGAAGAAAGCACATTCTTTTGCCGGGGACCTCTGAATAGTTCCCCGGCAACGGTCAAAAGCCAGTCCTTTGTTTCCGGAACAGCCCGGGAAACGGGAACATAAAGGCAATCTTCGCCTGCAGTATAAAGAAAATACAGGGTGATTTTCTGTGCAGCATCGCCGGCGGATTCAGGGCTTTCATGATTCAGCCCAAGCTCCCGGCCGAGGGGAAACCCGGCAAAATTTTGTCCGGGAAAATCCGCCTTTTCCCCTTCCAGCAAAAATTCAACCCTGTCAATGGCCGGAAACTCCGTCAGCGTGTAGATAATCCCCGTCAAAAGCAGCCTTTCCCTCTCCGGCGGGTACTCAGAAAATTCGCGGCTGAAATCTACCTTTGCCAGACCCTCCCTGATGGACATGCCAAGCACCCGGGTGCCCGCCGGCAGCAGGGGAGCAAGCCCCGCAGCTTTAGCCTCCGGCGGAAAATGTTCTTCCGTGGCCTGACGCAGAACAGCTTTGGCAATCCCTTCTTCCCAGGGGATGTAAAGCTTAACAGGGACAAGAACCTGCCAGTCTTTATCCGGAAGATAAAAAACCGTTTCCCGAAGGCCGGGATCGCGCTCTACGGGCTTGTCCCCGTTCAAGGGTACAAAATGCGTATTCTCATTTTCCGGGTTTGCAGCATTAAAGGAGCAGCCGGCCGCGGCAACAAACAGCAGCAAAACACAGTAAAAAAGACAGTACCTGCACATATTTTTCCCTCCCGTACCGGTTTACTGCAAATGTATGATACGGGAAGAAAAGATATGCCGCCTTACGGCAGAAGAACCTGGTACGCCTCCACTTGTGTGCCGAGCAGTTTTTCTGCAATCGCTACAAAACTGCCGGGGCTGCCGCTGACAAAATAGCGATGTTTTACCGGGACAGGTCCGGCAGTTCGCAGCAGATTTTTTTTCTTCAGTATTGCGCCCGCTTCAAGCGCCGTTTCTGCCGCTGAAGATATCAGCTTGACTTCCTTCCCCATTACACGGGAAATAACATGGGCCATCAGGGGATAGTGGGTGCAGCCTAAAATAACAACATCCACTTCCGCCTTTTTTAGCGGCCGCAAATATTCTTCGGCCACACACAGCGCTTCCGGAGTATCCACCAGATTATTTTCCACCAGCAGCACAAACAAGGGGCAGGACTGGGAAAAAACGCGGATATCCGGGCAAAGGCGCTGCAATGCTTTTTCATAGGCTCCGCTGCTTATCGTTCCGGCAGTGCCGATCACCCCGATCCTCCTGTTTTTTGTATGCTTTAAGGCTGCCCGGACACCCGGTTCTATGACGCCGATAACCGGCAGGTCGTACAAGCTCTGGTATTCGTCAAGACCTGCCGCGGCAGCCGTGTTGCAGGCCACTATCAATAGTTTAACATCCTGTGTGACAAGAAAACGGATGATCTGTTTGGCAAAAGCACGGACTTCCGCATGCGGCCGCGGTCCGTACGGCATCCTGGCGGTATCACCGAAATAGACGATTCTTTCCTGCGGCAGATGGCGGAAAATTTCCTGTACCACAGTTAACCCGCCAACACCGGAATCCAAAAGTGCAATAGCATGATTGCGATTCATAAACTGCCTCCGTAACCGTTATTCTGCCTTGGTTTCGAAAAGGGAGTCATTTTATGCTCCGGGGCAGGCGGAAATTGCTTCCTGCAGCGTGGAAACAGCAATTATCTCCATCCCAGGCACAGGCTGCAGGCCCCGCAGGCTAAAGCCGGGGACAACAGCCCGTTTAAAGCCCAGCCGCGCCCCTTCAAGCAGCCGCTGTTCAAGCTGGGGAATGCCCCGCACTTCCCCGGCCAAGCCCAGTTCTCCCAAAAAGATTGCATCCGCCGCCACCGGGCGGTTGCGCAGTGAACTTACAAGGCTCGCTGCCACCGCCAGGTCAACGGCAGGTTCAACCAGCCTTACCCCGCCGGCGGCATTGACAAAAACATCAAATGCCTGTATTTCTATACCGGTATGCCGTTCCAAAACAGCCATAATCAACGCCAGCCGGTTCAGGTCAACGCCCGTCGCTGTCCTGTGGGGATTGCCAAAGCGGCACTCTGTAACCAGGGCCTGTATTTCCACAAGCAGGGGCCGCGTCCCCTCCATGGAAGCTGTTACCACAGAGCCCGGCGCACCGCGGGGACGCTGGGAAAGAAGCCACTCGGACGGGTTTTCCACCTCCTGGAGACCGGCTGAATCCATGGTAAACAAACCTATCTCATGGGTAGAGCCAAATCTGTTCTTTACAGCCCGCAGAACCCTGTAAAAATGCTGGCGGTCCCCCTCAAAATAAAGAACGCAGTCAACCATATGTTCCAGTATGCGCGGCCCGGCAATCTGCCCGTCTTTGGTTACATGACCGATTAGGAAAACTGCAATGTTTTCTTTCTTGGCGAGATTCAGCCAGGCTGCAGTAGCCGCCTTCAACTGGCTGACGCTCCCGGCCGCTGCAGTAAGTTCCGGAAAGTAAACAGTCTGGATTGAATCAACAATAACAACATGGGGCCGGATCACTCTGACCTGCTCCTCAAGAATATTCATTTCCGTTTCCGCCAGAATCATTATCTTTTCACTGTCCACCCCAAGACGCCTTGCCCGCAGGAGAATCTGCTGCGGCGATTCTTCGCCGGCTATGTACAGCACCTTGCAACCGGCCCTGCCAAGGCCCTGCGCTGCCTGCAGAACCAGTGTCGACTTGCCGATGCCGGGGTCCCCTCCGATCAGCACAAGCGAGCCCGGCAGAAGCCCGCCGCCCAGCACCCGGTCCAGTTCTTTGCTTGCCGTGGGTAAACGTTTTTCCGGGTCAATATCTTTTATTTCTTTGAACGTTGCAACTTTGCCCGGAGATGCGGTACGCTTGGAGGAAGCGGACCGGCGCAGGACTTCTTCCATTGTATTCCACGAACCGCAGCCGGGACATTTCCCCAACCATTTAGGCGACTCATAACCGCACTCCACACAATAAAAAACCGTTTTTTCCCGTGCCATGCCCTCACCCCGTCTATACTTGGCATTTACGAATTTTCCCGGCATAGTTCAGCATAAGGAAGCTCCCCCAAAATGTAAGTGGCCGGATCTTGCATCTTTTGTTACAATAGTATTTATAAGCAGTCACATGTCCAAAAGAGACCGCAAAGGAGAAAATTCAATGGCTGAAACAACAGACAAAGCAGTAAGAAACAGAGGTTGGTCCGTCGCCTTTTCCGCCGCCGGGGTCACCCTGACGGCCGGCATAGTATATGCCTGGAGTGTCATCAGCAACGGTTTGATAGCCGAATACAACTGGACAAGTACAGAGGCTTCCCTGCCCTACACAACCATGACCATCGCCTTTGTAGCGGCAATGGTTGTCTTTGGCAGGGTGCAGGACATCTACGGCCCGCAGATCTGTACCGTTCTTTCAGGAATCTTGGTCGGCTGTGGCATGATTCTCTCCGGCCTGGTTAAATCACCCTGGCTGATGGCAATAACCTTCGGGGCTATAACCGGTTCAGGCATAGGAATAACCAATATCTGCACCACACCGCCCGCCTTGAAATGGTTTCCCCCGGATAAAAAAGGACTCATTTCAGGTATAGTTGTCACAGGAGCCGGGCTTGCTCCCGTACTCTATTCCCCCGCCTCAAATTTTCTGATTATCTATGCCGGTGTGGCAAAAACTTTCATCTATATTGGCATCTTTGCCCTGGTTGTTATCACGCTGCTGGCGAAATTTATCGTCAACCCGCCTGCCGGATACAAGAGCGGTGCTGCCCCTGAAACTGCGGCATCTTCCCTTGCCGGCAGGGAAATAACGGGCTGGCAGATGATAAAAACACCCGAGTTTTGTAAAATGTGGCTGATGTTCTCCTTTTCAGCGGCAGCAGGGCTGATGATTATCGCCCATGCCGCCATTATCGCCAAGGTACAGGTTAACTGGGAGGGAGGCTACCTGCTTTTGATATTGCTTGCCCTCTTCAACGCCTGCGGCAGGCTTTCCTGCGGTGCAGTTTCCGATAAAATCGGCCGTTTTAATCTCATGAGGCTGGTCTTTATCCTGCAGGCAATCAATATGTTTATCTTCAGCCGCTACCTTTCAGTCGGTCTTTTATCGTTGGGAATGGCAATCACAGGCCTGTGCTACGGGGCTCTTTTCTCCGTGTTTCCGGCCGCCACGGCCGACCTGTTTGGGCTAAAAAATTTCGGGGCAAACTTCGGCCTGCTTTTCACAGCCTGGGGGTTGAGCGGCATTATCGGCCCGCTGACTGCGGCACGCGTATTTGATGTTACCGGCGCCTACAACAGGGCCTATTTAATAGCCGGTTGTCTGGTTATTATTTCTCTTATTTTAAGCTTTACCTTTAAAAAAAGGCAAACCGCATAAAACAAAAGCCCCGCCTCCTGTTAAAAGCAAAAAGGGCGCGGGGCTTTTTTTACTGTTTATCCAATGCACTAAATCCTTCTCCCAGAACATCATGGACGTTGCCAAGGACTACAAAAGCCCTGCTGTCAACGCTGCGAACAATATCCTTCAGCCGCGGGACTTCAGACTGGGCCACAATAGTCATCACCATTTCCCTCTCCCTGCCCGAATAAGCCCCTTTGCCGGCAAGGATTGTTGCTCCCCTGTCCAAGTCGTACAGGATGCGTTCGGCAATTTGGCCGGTTTTTTCGGAAATAATCAAGGCTGCTTTGCGGTGGCCGATCCCTTCCTGGACAAAGTCAATTACTTTGCTGCTGACAAAGAGGGATACCAATGCATACATTGCCAGCTCCAGATTAAAAGCCGCCCCGGCCAGAGCTATGACAAGGAAATCAACCAAAAGCAGGCTCTGGCCTGAAGAAAACCCAAAAATCCTGTTTAAAACCTGGGCAGCCAGCACCGTTCCCCCGGTGGAGCCCTGAAAGCGAAATACAATGGCAATGCCAACTCCCATTAAGATTCCACCGTATAAAGAAGCCAAGAGCAAATCTTCCGTTATCGCAGGCAAAAAGGCCAGTGCCTCAACCAGAACGGAAAGGGCTGCGGTACCAAAAATGCCCCTGGCAATAAAACCAAAGCCAAATAATCTGGCTGCTGTAATAAACAAGGGCAGGTTCAGCAAAAAAATCGTGAGACCCACGGGAACACGAAACAGATGATATAAAATAACCCCAAGCCCGCTAAGCCCACCGGCGGCAATCTGGTTGGGCACCAGAAAAAGATTGAAGGAAGCAGCCATCACGGCAGTGCCAAGCAGAACACCGCCGTACTCTTTAAAAAACGAAAGTCTGCCCATTAAGCGGTACCTCCGCATGCTATTCCTGTTTACCCGCCGTCCGGCGCAGGTAAGACTCCATCAGTGCATCCAGGTCACCGTCCATGACGGCATCTATATTGCCTATTTCGAGGCCGGTACGGTGATCCTTAACCAGTGAATAGGGATGGAATACATAAGAACGTATCTGGCTGCCCCAGGCAATATCCTTTTGCTCGCCGCGCAGGCTGTTCAGCTCTGCCTCCTGCTGCTGCTGGTACAAATCCGCCAGTCGTGCCCGCAGTATTTTCATTGCCTGCTCCCGGTTGGCATGCTGTGAACGCTCATTCTGGCAGGTCACCACAATACCGGTAGGCAGGTGAGTTATGCGCACTGCCGAATCCGTTTTGTTGACATGCTGTCCGCCGGCACCGCTGGCACGGAAGGTGTCTACCTTAATATCACCGGCATTTATTACTATCTCCTGATCATCTTCGGCAATTTCCGGCAGGACATCCAGGGATGCAAAGGAAGTATGGCGCCTGCCGGCAGCATCAAAGGGGGAAATCCTGACAAGGCGGTGCACCCCGCGCTCCGATTTCAGGTAGCCGTAGGCATTGGCACCCTTGATCAGCAGCGCGGCACTTTTAATGCCCGCTTCCTCTCCCGGCAGCAGGTCAAGGATTTCTACCTGGTAATTTTTCCTTTCCGCCCAGCGGGTATACATGCGCAAAAGCATTGACGCCCAGTCCTGGGATTCAGTGCCGCCGGCACCGGGGTGGATGGCAACAATAGCGTTGTGGTTATCGTACCGGCCGCTGAAAAGCACCGAGAGCTCCAGTTTCTCCAGCTTTTTTTGCAAGGCCTTTGCAGTCACGCCGGCCTCGTTCCATAAATCTTCGTCATCCTCTTCAGCGGCCAGGGAAATCATGACTTCCAGTTCGGCAATAATGCTTTCCGCTTCCAGGAAGGACTCCGTTTCCTCCTTTAGCCTGTTTAGTAAAGAAATAACCTGTCTTGCTTTTACGGCGTCGCTCCAAAACCCCGCCTTGGCCGTTTGGGCTTGGAGCTCCGCTATCTTTTCTCTTTTTGCAGCCAGGTCAAAGGGAAACACTCATTTCGGCAAATTTATCCTTAAGTTGCTTAAACAAGGATTTAGTTTCCGCTGACATCAGGAGGCCTCCTATCTTCCACAGCACTTTTTATATTTTTTACCGCTGCCGCATGGGCAGGGGTCATTGCGCCCGACTTTTTTAGTGCTAACCGCCGGCTTGCGCGCAGCGGCCTGTTCGCCGCCGGGAGCCGTATCATGGGCAATGGCTACCGCCCGGCGCTGCGGCGGCTCAACAAGCCTGATCCGGAACAGCATACCGACCGATTCTTCCTGTATTTCCTCAATCATCCGGTCAAACATGTTTTTAGCTTCGTACTTGTATTCCACCAAAGGGTTGCGCTGGCCATAGGCCTGCAGGCCAATTTCATGACGCAGCAAATCCATGGCATCAATGTGTACCATCCACTTGCTGTCAACAGCCCGCAAGACAACGGCCCTCTCAACTTCCCGCATTTTTTCGCCCAGTTGCGCTTCGCGCTCTTCATAGACAGACACAACATTACTGAAAAGAGTTTCTTTAATTTCCTCCCTGCTTAAATTCTGCAATTCACTCTCCGGCGGGACGTGCGGCAGCATAAAGAATCTTTTGGCCCATTTCAGCAAACCGGGCAAATCCCATTCTTCCGGAAAGTTTTCATCCCTTGCATAGATATTCAGTTTATCCGCCAGTATTTCATCTATCCAATCCAGCACATTTTCACGCAGGTTTTCCCCTTCCAGCACACGGCGGCGCTGGCTGTAGATAATTTCTCTTTGCTCATTGATAACGTTGTCATATTCCAGGATATGCTTGCGCAACTCATAGTTGCGGTTTTCTACCTTCTTTTGGGCCGATTCAATGGCGCGGCTGATTAACGGGTGGTCAATGGGCGTATCTTCATCCAGGCCGAGTTTTTCCATTATGTTATAAATATTTTCGCCCCCGAAAAGGCGCATCAGGTCGTCTTCCAGGGAAATATAAAACTGGCTGGAACCGGGGTCCCCCTGCCGTCCCGACCGGCCGCGCAGCTGATTGTCAATTCTTCGCGCTTCATGTCTTTCCGTCCCCAGAACATGCAGGCCGCCTACCGAGAGCACCTTCTCCCGCTCGCGACTTGTCTCGGCCAGGTACTTCTTTTTCAGTTCCTCCGCAAAAGCCTTCGCCGCGGACTTGTCTTCGCTTGTCACATCATCCTTTGCCAGGTACTCTTCCAGCCGGCAGCCATAAACGGAGTGGAACTCTTCCTCCACCAGAACTTCAGGATTTCCCCCCAGCAGAATATCCGTCCCCCGGCCTGCCATGTTGGTTGCAATCGTTACAGCGCCTAATCTCCCAGCCTGGGCAATAATTTTAGCTTCCCGTTCATGATGTTTGGCATTAAGCACCTCGTGTTTAATGCCCTTTTTCTGCAGCAGGCGGCTTAACTCCTCGGAAGTTTCAATGGATATGGTTCCCACAAGAATGGGCTGCCCGGCCCGGTGACGCCTTTCGATTTCTTCCACAACCCGGCGGAATTTACCCCGGGTTGTCTTATAAATCACATCGGGCAGGTCCTTGCGGATCATCGGTTTGTTTGTAGGAATAACAACCACATCCATGCCGTAAATACCCTGGAATTCATTCTCCTCCGTGGCAGCCGTTCCGGTCATGCCGGCAAGTTTCTGGTACATGCGAAAATAGTTTTGAAAAGTAATGGACGCGAGAGTCATACTTTCCCTCGCCACCTGGACGTTCTCCTTGGCTTCAATAGCCTGGTGCAGCCCTTCACTGTAACGACGCCCAAACATCAGCCGGCCCGTAAATTCGTCCACAATAACAATTTGCCCGTCTTTAACCACATAATCCCTGTCGCGCTTCATCAGGTTATGGGCACGCAGGGCGTTTTCAATCTTTTTGCGCAGGATATTCTTTCTTTCCAATTCTGCGTACTCTGTTTCCGTTACCCTTTCTATTTCCTCATAATTAATGCTTTCCTCGCCATAAAGCCCCTTTTCCCCAAGCAGCGCCTCAACCTCGTATTCCCCTTCCTCTGTCAGGACAATTGTTTTTGCCTTTTCATCAACGGTAAAATGCCTGTCAGGCTTCAGGCGGCGGACTGCCATGTCTACCCGGGCGTAGTCGGCATGCTGCTGCTCGTCGTCTGTCATCTGTCCTGAAATAATCAGCGGAGTCCGGGCTTCATCAATCAAGATGCTGTCCACTTCGTCAATAATGGCATAATAAAGGGAGCGCTGCACCAAATCTTCTTTATAGTGCACCATATTGTCCCGCAAATAGTCAAATCCGAACTCATTGTTTGTTCCGTAGACAACATCCGAACTATACGCCTCGCGCCTCTCTTTCGGGGTTAAGCCGTGCACAATCAGGCCGACGGACAGCCCCAAAAATTCATAAACCGGCCCCATCCATTTCCTGTCCCGGGCGGCAAGGTAGTCGTTGACTGTAACAATATGCACACCGCGGCCTGTCAGGGCATTAAGATAGGCCGGCAGGGTAGCCACCAGCGTTTTCCCCTCACCGGTTTTCATTTCCGCTATGCGTCCCTGGTGCAGTACAATACCGCCCAGCAGCTGAACATCAAAATGACGCATCCCCAGAACACGCCGGCTGGCTTCCCGTACAACGGCAAAGGCTTCGGGCAAGATCTCCCACAGGGCCTCCTGCTCCGCCTTGAACAATTCCTTCTGCCGTTCCTTTAGTTCGCGGCGGGCATCCGGATCGGAGTACATGCGGGCTTCAGCCTCGGCAAACAGCCGCCGCTCAGCCTGCAGCCTATCCTCCAAAAAATCTCTAAACTTTTGTGTTTTTCCCCGCAGTTCCTCATCTGTCAGCTTTTCCATCTGACCGGCCAAACTGTTTATTTCATTGACCACCGGTTGTATTTTATTAATTTCCCGCTGATTAACATCACCAATCAGCCTGGCTATCAGCCGCCGCATAGAAAAACCTCCATTTTCCCCAGTGTTAAAAGAAAGCAAAGGAACCGGGCGGTTCCTTTTCAGAAGCCAAACTTATTTTATCATTGATTACCGGCTGAAACAAGAAAAACGACAAAAAGACAAGTACCTTCAGCAGGCAGTTTCCTCTCCGGGAGGATTTTTTTCCCCGGAGAGCATTTTATGCTGGATGAAAATAAAGATTCCGCAGGTAATTAAAATATCCCCGATGCTTATCACCTGCCCCAGCGGCAGAAAAGGCAGGCGCAGGGGAATAACATCAGTTAAAAACCACAATTTTGTGTTTTCCGAAAGAAGTACATGGGTGCCGGCCGGGCTGCCTGCCAGTCCGGCCAGTTCAATGGCTCCGGCTGAAACGGGCATTGCCCCGCCGTTTGCCGCAATTGCCAGGAAATTAAGCGCCGTACCGCAGGTAAAGGTCTTAATGCCCGGCTGGGCCAAATTAAGTCCCAGTACGCAGAAAAACAGTATGTAAGCCGGAAACTGCAGCCATGCCAGTTCAATATCCCACTTGGCAAGCAAATCTATCGCGAGTCTGAGAGACAAAGCCACCCATACCAGGGCCAGCCCCTTGATGCCGTGGTTTGCAAGCCCGGCCGGGCTGCCGCCGCGCAACCTGCCCACAATAACGGCCAAAACAACACCGAAAAGAATCACTTAATCTCCCCCCTGCGCCTGAGCACCCTGATAAAAGCATTGACGACTTCCTCGCAAAACTGGGTATTGGCGCAGCGAACCAGTTCTCGCGCCGCTTCCTCCTTGGTCATGGGGCGGCGGTAAACCCGTTCCGTGGTCATGGCATCAAAGGCATCGGCAACGCAGACAATCTTTGCCCCAAGGGATATTTTTTCTCCTGTCAACCCATCCGGGTAGCCCTTGCCGTCCACCCTTTCATGATGATGCCTGACAATATCCGCATGTTCCCCGATATATTTAATGTTTTCAATTATCTCCGCTCCCACGGCGGCATGTTCCCGCACCATATTAAACTCGTCATCCGAAAGACGGCTTGGTTTGTTAAGAATTTGCTCCGGGATGCCGATTTTGCCGATATCATGCATCAGCGCCAGGTATTCCAGCTTCTCCAAAAAATCCTCCGGCAGGTGCATTTCCTGGCCGATTAAAACGGCGTATTTTGCTACCCGCTCCGAATGTCCGTGGGTATAGTGGTCCTTGGCGTCAATGGCCTTGGTCAGCGCCTTGATGGTGCTGGTATACTGGTTCCGCATGTCCATATACATAATGAAAGTATGCCTGGCCACCATCAAGGGGATGATCAGCAACAGGACACCGATAATTCCCACATTCAGGTATACTCCGGCAATTAAAAGGCCAAGCGGCAGGGTAGCAAGGTAGTTGGGAACACCCCAGCGAATATTGGTTGTCCAAACGCTGATGAAGGACTTCTTGCTGGCAAGAGATAATGCCGTCATAAAAAGAAACATATTACACAAAAAAGAAACAGAAATACTGGCCAGTATGGGTAAAATATCACCCGGCAGACTGATGCTGCCAACCGTCCCGCCGCAGAGGATATAAACATGACCGGCAAAACCAACGGCCAAAACCATTTGCGACGTATTAAAAAGCATTTTATACCAGTAGTCTTTAAAATTTTTAAATAACTGGATATGAATTAAAGTGCTCAGACAGGCCCAGGCCGCCGCTGCCGGGCCAAATAATATAATTAAGGCCAAATCAACGGCGCAGCTGACGGAAACAGCACCGTCCCCCTGCGGCAGGGGAATATCCAACTGTTCAAGCAAAATGCGCAATAAAACAAAATAGATAAAATAAGAGAACACCAGTTCCCGCGGGGGCAGGTTAAAATGTAGGAAAATCAGTGCAGCAACGGCAACAGCAATAGTATAAAATCTGACCGCTAACGGCTCTTCCCGGAAAGACACATCCGCTCCCCCCTAATTTAGAAAAAAGGACCGACTTAATATGCTTACATCCATTTCCAACTGGCACCACCGGCCAGCACGAGGGCTGCCAGTGCAATCAGAGCACGCAGGATTTTTGCCATTGATTAAGTCCCCCTTTACGGTTATCTCTGCTGTGCTCCGCTCATAGACAGCAGGAAAACCGCTTCGCTCGGGGAAAGCTTGCGTCGGTCCTTTTTTATCTACAGGTGACAACAGCTAAAACTCAAAACGTACGCGCCTGTTAACGGCGCTGAGCATGGCCCTGACAACCGCTTCCTTTTCATCCTGGCGCACAAGGGCACTGCCAACCAAATGCTCTTCCGTTGAATTCTGGATAAAAATCAGGATTGTAGATACTACCAGTCGGTCGCCGAGAGGATAGGTGTCCACATCCTCAAGCAGCAGCCTGCAGTCCTGGGGGAGAAATTCATTAATCGCCTTCATAGTTGCCTCTGCAAACAGGCGTATGCTGTTGCGGCGCGAGTTAAGCCCGCTGCTGCGTCCCTGGCAGGTCCTGCTGGTTGAAGACAATTCAACCGTCGCTTCAAGCAGGCCGTTTTGCAAGGAATATGATATTCCCGTAAGTTTCAGGCGTTTTTCATCACCGTTCAACTTTTGTTCTTTATTTAATTGAACAACGGAAATCTTTTTGTGATCTATTTCAATATCATATTCCACTTTCAGCAGCGTCTCGACATCCCGGACAATCTGTTTGGCATTGCGGCTGTCTTCCGCTAAAATATGTATTTCCTCTATATTTCCATCTTCTCCAAGCACAATATTGGCGGAAATAACAGCACGAATCTGCTTGATTAAATTTTCACATTCAGTTACTTTTATCTTACTCTGGTTTTCTGCCACTTAAACCTTCCCCTCTCGTCTCCGCTCACTGCCTTTGGGCCCGCCGGACGGGTGATTACCAATTATTTCAATAGCTCCTTGAATATTTTCGACTTAATCCACAAAAATCCTTCCAAAAAAGAAGTAAATTACCGTTTTAAATTTAGCAGGCGCATTCCGCAATCAAGGCAAAAATGCCGCCCGCTACCAGGGAGTGGCCGCCCAGAAGAACCGGTATGCCAGAGTGTACAGCCGCACGGGTGAACTCCCGGACAAAGGGATCTTGAATTTTCCCGTATTCGCCAAGGTCGGAATAAAAACGGTCGGCATCGCTGATCTCCCTTTTCCGGTGGGCAAACAGAACGCGGGAATCAATGATTGCCGCAGCAACGGTTTTTGCCAGGCAGTTGAAAAATTTCTCCGGTCCCGCCTCCTCCAGCCAGTAGCCAAGCAGGGAGACCACTTCATTCCGTTCCAATCGCCCCAGGGCTTTCATGCCGCGTTCTTCGGAAAAAACACGCAGCCGCACCTTGAAGTTCCGGTTGAGGCGGGCAATAACCGGCGCGCCGATACGCCCGATGAGGGCAAGCTCCCTGTAGTCACCGCACAGCACTTCCTTTATCTTCTCGATATTCTGCGTGTCAAGATTCAGAGTATCCAAAAACCGGCGCAGGTGCGGACCGCCAAAGGGTGATGCTGCCATGACAAGCAAATCGGCCGGCGTGTCAATATCAAATTGTGTGCCTAATGTCAGGGGCAGCAGCACCTGTTCAAAACAGGCATCATAGCGCAGCAGCAGGGCAAGGGCGTTATCCGTAGCCGGCGGTTCATAGCGGAAAAGCACGGCAGCAGGATTAAAGGCAATCAAATCAGCCGACTGCACATTATTGGTCACAAAGACGTCTTTTCTTTCCAATATCTGACGGCAGGCGTATGCCAGTTCCTCCGGCTGAATCAGGGGGACGGCGGCACCGCCCAGGCAAATCACCGCTTCCGGACGGTAACGTTCCACGATTTCCAGCAGGTGCCGGCCAAAATGGAAGGCGCCCGGCCGGATACTGTTTACTTCCACAATCACCCTGCTGTCAGCCAAAGAAGCCAGTTCCTGCCGGTTGGTAGCTATAATAATCCGGTCTATTTCCGGCAGCTTTTTTAGCTTAGCAAGATTATCCTTGAGAGCGGCATGTCTTGCCTGTTGCAGCATTTCTTCCACCGGACTTTTTGCTTCACTGCCTTCAAAAATAATTGCATCGGGCATATCCACCACATCCTTTGCTATTTGTATAACATTGAATATAAAATATTGCAATACAGATTAGCTGCCAATAAAAAAACCGGCAAAGCCGGCTTTTTACTTTAACGTGGGCTCAATCAACCCGTATTTACCGTCTTTACGGCGGTAAACAACATTAAACTCGTCATTGTTTTCCGCATTGGCAAAAACAAAGAAATCATGTCCCAAAAGATTCATCTGCAGTATAGCTTCCTCCACTGTCATGGGCTTGATTACAAATCGTTTATTCTTAACTACAGCCAGTTCATCATCATATTCATCTTCCGCGGCAGCCTGGCGGCCGGCTGCGGGCCGCTTCGCACCCTGTTGACGTGCTTTTCTGTTGATTCTTGTCTTATATTTGCTTATCTGCCTTTCCAATTTATCAACTACCTGGTCAATAGACGCGTACATATCATCGGTGGCTTCCTCGGCGCGCAAAATAAGGCCGTTAATACCGGCTGTTACCTCCACTTTATGTATGCCGCGTTCCACAGACATGGTAACCTGCGCTTCCGTGTCAACCGAAAAATATTTATCAATCTTGCTAATTTTTTTCTCCGCATACTTTTTGAGAGCTTCGGTAGCCTCAATGTTTTTTCCACGAATAATGATTTTCATTTATCTCAGCTCCCTTTTTTTTATTCTTAAGCATTTGCCGTATTTACGGGAAAAGTACTGCTGTCAAAATCCAAACCGCGGTGCAGTCTTTGTAACATATATATTTCCTTAAGGCCGGTGATTAATCCTTCCTTTTGAGCGGTTTATTACAAATTAAACAAATATTCGCCAAATTCCCCTGAGAAAAAACACGCTGCTTTTTTGCGGCGTGTTTTAGGCGTGTTTTAACCGGTTAATATGATCAAGAGCATCAGCGGCTATCTTTTTATTACATTGGCTGCCTGGGGTCCTCTGGTCCCCTCAACAAGGTCAAACTCAACCTCCTCGCCTTCACTTAAGGTTTTGAAGCCTTCCTGCTGGATAGCGGAATAATGGACAAATACATCGCTGCCGCCTTCCCGCTCAATGAATCCATAACCCTTTTCCTGACTAAACCATTTCACCCTACCGTACAAATTTCATTCCTCCTGAACATAATAAAACTATGTTGATGCCAGGCATTAACATAGGTTTACGTTATCATATTAGCGGGACAAAGTCAACCCGCCAGATCAGGCAAAAAATACTGCAGGCATTGCAGCAAGACAGATAACATACAAACAATACAACAGGGGTGCGGAGATTGAAAAATAAAAGATGATGATTATGCCGGTGTTGTCAGTGAAACA
>Ga0209537_1003224_pt1 | contig 15194 bp, 15 predicted proteins | sample BioPla4DNA1_FD_187698 | JGI IMG/M metagenome (GOLD analysis project Ga0209537, IMG submission 187698) | Biogas fermentation microbial communities from Germany - Plant 4 DNA1 (SPAdes) (version 2) | ecosystem: Engineered > Bioreactor > Anaerobic > Digestate | place: Bielefeld, North... | reverse complement strand
AATAATTATGTACTATTTTGTTGAAATGGCAAAAACCATAGGTATTAACAGGCAATGGAATATTACTGAAAGTGTGACTATAAATCATGATGGAAAAAGCTATAGGCAAATAGGGGAGTTCTTATTATAAAAGCCATGATGTTAAAAAGAAAGATTCCCAGACATCAAAATATTTATCACATAAGATTTAATTGAGGATTTTGAAAAGCTAAAGAATTTGAGTAATTGCAGTAGTTAAGCTTGCAACTTAAGTTTAAGTTGCAAGCTTTTTGTTTGTATATATTCTACATATATTTATTAATTTAAAAATATTATAATAAGATATGCTAAAATGTTCTTTAAATCATCTAGGGGGGATAAGTAAGTATGAGCAAAATTGTATTGAAAGGGGATATAGTTTTTACCTCAAGCAAAGATAGGTTTGAAACTTATGAGGATTCTTACTTAGTAGGTAAAAATGGGAAGATAGTAGGCATATTTAAAGAACTAGAGGGAGAATATAAGGACTATCCTCTTGTGGATTATACAGGTAAGCTTATTATTCCTGGTTTTGTAGATTTACATTTGCATGCACCCCAGTACCCTAATCAGGGCTTGGGTTTAGATAAGGAGCTTTTACCTTGGCTAAACACATATACTTTTCCGGAAGAGGCTAAATATGGTGACTTAGAATATGCTGAAAAAGTATATAGAAGATTCATCAAAGATTTATGGAGGCATGGAACTACCAGTGCAGTAGTTTTTAGCAGTGTTCACAAGGAAAGTACTAAACTATTAATGGATTTATTCATAGAGTCTAATTTAAGGGCTTATGTAGGAAAGGTTAATATGGATAGAAATACATCTCCTGTATTAACAGAGTCTACTGAAAGGTCCTTGTTGGATACTGAGGAGATAATAATAGAATATAGAAAAAAATCTCCTTTAGTAAAGCCTATAATTACTCCTAGGTTTGTACCTACCTGCTCCAGTGAACTTATGGAAGGGCTTGGAAGATTAGCTGTAAAATATGGTGTACCTGTTCAATCCCACTTAAGTGAAAACAAGAACGAGGTAGAATGGGTTAGGGAGCTTCATCCAGAATGTAAAAACTATGCTTCTGTCTATAATAAATACAATCTATTTGGTCAAACTAAGACTATTATGGCCCATTGTATACACAATACTGATGAGGAACTAGATTTAATGAAAAACAACAGGGTTTTTGCAGCCCATTGCCCTCATTCTAATTATAATCTTTCCAGTGGCATAATGCCAATTAGGAAATTTGTAGAAAGAAAAATACCAATTGGATTAGGTTCTGATATATCAGGTGGCCATAGTATAAGTATGACAAGTGTAATGGTAGCTGCAATTCAAGCTTCAAAAATGTATTGGCTGTACAATAATAAAGAATACAAACCTCTTACTAGCTCAGAAGCCTTCTTCTTTGGAACTAAAGGTGGTGGAAGTTTCTTTGGTAAAGTAGGAAGTTTTGAAGCGGATTATGTTTTAGATGCTTTAGTAATTGATGATTCTGATCTAGGATATAATAATGGCCTTAACTTAGAGGAAAGAATTCAAAGATACATTTATAATGGTGATGATAGAAATATAATAGATGTATATGTTGAAGGTAGAAGGGTAGAGGAGCCTAAATAAATACATCCTGGACAGAAACTTCCTTGCTATGTTATAATTTTTACAAAACCAACAAGGAGTAAGATATTATGCCCAGGAGAAATGGTATTACCATTAAAGAAATGATGAACTTAGATGTAATGAAAAACTGTAAAATGGTTGCAGGATTTAAAAGCATTACAAATACTGTAACTAGGGTAAATATAATGGCAGATCCAGATGTATTTGATTGGGTGGAAGAAGGAGAATTTTTATTAACAACTGCTTATTTTTTTGAAAAAGAAAATGTACAAGCCCAAAAGGAGTTAATTAGGAAGGCTTGTGAAAAAAAATTAGCTGGTATTGGAATAAAGATTATACCTTATCTAGATGCCCTTCCAGACGAGGTATTAGAATATGCAGAAGAATTAAACCTTCCTATAATAGATATTCACTACTCTATTCCTCTATCAGAAATTATGATGGCAGTTTTAAAGGAAATATTTAATAAACAAGCCCTATTATTAGAAAAAACAGAAGAAATACACAGGCGTTTTGTGGAGATAATATTAGAAGGCCAAGGTATAGAGGAGGTAATGGAAGCCATTTATGAAAATGTAGGAAACCCTATAGTGCTAAATTTAAAATTGTCTAACCAAGTATTTCCCTATTTTAATGACTTGGAAAACGATTTAGCACAGGAAATTTTAAAGGATGCAGAAAGTTTCTATGAATCTAGTGATTGTAAGTATGAACAGAAAAAATTATATGAAGATAAGATTTTAATTAAGGATAAATTTATTACACGGGTAGTTATGCCTATAGTTTTAAAAAATCATGTATATGGCCATATATTTGCCTGGTCTCTTAACACTTCCTTGGGAAGTTTTGAATTATCAATTATAGAGCTGGCTTCCACTACCATTGCCTTAATAGTATTGCAGGAGCTTTCTGTAAAGGAAGTAGAAATCAGGTATAGATCTGAATTTTTTGAAGACTTAATATCTACAGATATTAAGAGGAAGAAAAAAGTATTAGAAAGGGCCCATTTTTTCAATTTAAACCCTGAAGACTATTATGTTGTAGAAGTAATGAGCTTTAAATTAAAGGTAGAAGATGAAAATGAAGATGGTAACTATTTTGAAGATCTAAATGATTATGCTAATAATATAGTCAAAATTGCAGAAGAAATAATGGAGTATTTAGATTTAAGAGGAATAGTTTCTGCTAAATTTAATGGGGTTCAGATATTATTAGGATTAGACAAGGTTACTCGTATTGATGAGAGAATTAAAGAGTTTAACCAAAGATTTTACAATACATTGAAGGAAAGATTTAGAAATATGGAAATAAGAATTGGCGTTGGAAGAGTTTATAAGGGATTAGCAAAGGCCAATAAAAGCTTCTCAGATGCATTAAAGACCATAAGAATTGGGAAAGCCCTTACGGATAAGGAAATAATTACCTTCAACGAGCTAGGTATATTTAAAATACTATGTCAAGATTTCCTTGTGGAAGAATTGGAGGATTTCTACAAAACCACATTGAAACCTCTTGTAGATTATGATGAAAAAAGGTCTACTGAACTGGTTAAGACCTTAGAAGCCTACTTTACATGCAATGGCAATTTAACAAAAATGTCGGAAAACCTTTACACCCATTATAACACTGTATTGTATCGAATAAACAGAATAAAAGAAATAACGGGGTTAAATCTAGATGATCCTAACGATAGACTTAATCTAGAAATAGCATTAAAGATCAGGGAATTACTTTAAAGAATTAAAATTTGAAAATATGGCGACCAAAGGTCGCCTTTTTTAATTGCAATTAATCTTCTTCAACTAAGGCTACTGCCCTAATTGGTGAACCAGATCCATCCCTTATTTTTAGAGGTAGGCCAATGTATAAGAATCTTTTGTTTACTAGCTTGTCCAAATTACATAAGTTTTCTGTATTGGTTATATTATAGTCCCTGCATACCATATGGCCAGAAAAGTTAATGTCATCTGGTGTTAGGTCTATGGCTGGAGCATCAACTCCTATGTTTACGACTCCCTGTTCTGCAAGCCATTTTCCAGCTTCATAACTTAGTCCTGTGTATTCAGTTTGGAATTTATCTGTTCCAAAGGCTCTATCGTGATGGCCTGTATATAGTAGTACAATATCGCCTTTTCTTATTTCTTGTCCTGAACGTCTTAAGGCATCTTCTAAATCTTCAGGCTCTATATACTTTGGATATCTTACATGGCTTACATCAAGGCATATGGCACTGCCCCAAAAATATTCTAAAGGCATTTTGTCAATGGTAAGGCCTCCTGGTTTAAACTCAGATACTCCATCGCTGTGGGTTCCACAGTGCTCAGATATAAGCAAGTTTCTAGCAGAAAAGCCAAGAGTTGGGCTACCAGTCATCTTCATATTTTCTTCATGGCTCATATTGGTCATTATGAAAGTTTTTTGGTGCATTGGAAATATAGACATACCTTCATAAATTTCTTGGGATAGATCTATTAATTTTAGAGTCATGTATACTTTCCTCCTTTTGTTCATTGTAGTCTTATGTAGATTATATACTCCTGTCCTTAAAAAATAATATATATAAAGTCCACAAAATTATTAGTTCTTATAGCAAAAATATAAAATTAGCTTGTCGATTTATGAAAAATTTTATAGGAAATTCACAAGGTTTATTTTAAAATAATGTGATAATATACACAAAGAATTTAAATATTGATGTAATCATAAATCCTAGCAATATTCATAGAAAAGGGACAATATTTGGATATTTTTATTTATTTTTTACAGAAAACGTTTCCAAATGTTTTTGCTAAAATTGGTACAACTTCCCCTTTTATAACTTATATACAATATTCTAAAATAGGGAAGACTGCCAATTCAATATAAAGCATGTATTTACGTTAGTTGTTAGGCCTAATAACTAATAAAAATTAAAGAAAGAGGGTGTAGTCCTATGGTTTGATATATTTTATAAGGTTATTAAATAAAATTGAATATTTTTACCATCCTTTAATTAAAAATGAGAGGTGAAGATAATTGGAAAAAAAGCAGTTGATAGATCAAAAATAGGATTGCAATATGATGTATATGATAAACCTGGTACTATTACTTCAATTATATTAGGATTTCAAAATATACTAACATCCTTTGGTGGTATAGTTGCAGTACCCTTGGTTATTGCAGGCATTGCTGGCTTAAATGTTGTTGAAACAGCCTTTTTAGTATCAGCAGGTTTACTTGCATCAGGTATTACTACCATGATACAATCAGCAGGAATTGGACCCAAAAAATTCCGTGTTGGTGTAGGACTTCCCACAGTTATGGGAACAGACTTTGGCTTTGTACCTCCTGCCAATATAGTTATTAATACTATGGGTGGAGGAATGCCAGCCTATTTTGGTGCAACAGTATTAGGTGCCATATTTGAATTTATTCTTAGTTTCTTTGGAAAGTATTTACACCAGTAGTAACCGGTACTGTTATTGCCCTTATGGGTATGTCCATGATGCCCGTAGCCTTTGACTGGGTTGCAGGTGGAGTAGGTAATCCAAACTATGGGGACATAAAATATTTGGCAGTTGCAATATTTGTATTTGTTTTAGTACTACTTTTAAACCTTTATGGAAAAGGAATGCTAAGTACAGCTGCTGTACTAATTGGTATTGTAGTAGGATATATTGTTTGTATTCCAATGGGACTAGTTGATTTTTCACAGGTGGCAGAAGCTGATTGGATTCAAATACCTAAATTGCTGCCCTTTGGAATTGATTTTGATATCAAATATGTCTTCCCCTTCCTAGCAGGATATTTAGTTACAATCATTGAAACTGTAGGAGTTATGGAGACCCTAGGTCAAGTTACAGGAACTGACATGACAGATGATGATTATGTAGCAGGCGTTAGGGCAGATGCAGTAGGTTCTATGTTAAGCCCCTTTATTGGTTCAGGACCAGTACAATCCTTCAGCCAAAATGTAGGCTTAATTCCACTTACTAAGTGTGCATCAAAGCATGTAGGTATTGTTACAGGATTGTTGTTAGTTCTAATGAGTCTTTGTCCAAAGTTTGCAACCATTATATCCATAATGCCTTCCAGTGTTCTGGGGGGAGCTAGTATATTAATGTTTGGTACTATTACAGTTTCAGGTATTAAGACCCTTTTACAAGTTGAACTTAATAATAGAAACGTATTAATTATTTCCAGTGCCTTAGGAATTGGATTAGGAGTTACCTTTAAACCTGAACTTGCTGAACAACTACCAGGAATTTTAAGTAGCTTATTTGGTTCAGGAATTTCAGCTGGCACAATAGTAGCTCTAGTACTTAACATTGTGTTAAAGGAAGGCTCTGAAGAAGCAATAAGTCTTATTGACTAGTATACGGGTAAACTCTGCTTAGGAAATGACCTATACAAGGAAGTTTCCTAAGCAGCTTATGATAACTTGAATACTTCTTACAGAGCTTCAGCCTAAATGTAATGGTTCTAATAATATTATTATTAAAAACTTACAAAAAACTACTTGAAATGTCAGAATACAAAATTCATTTTTATCAAACATCAACAAGGTATATTTTTTTTCTCCATGATACCATATATCTGGGAGTGAAAAAACTAACAGGGGGGAAATATTGTGATATACGATGTAATTATTAAAAATGCTAGAATTCCACAAGGCGATGATACTATCCTAACTAACATTTTAGTTAAGGATGAAAAAATTGCAGGTTTTATAGATCGTGTTGATGGTGTGGAAGCTAAAGAAATTATTGATGCCGGTGGCCACTTAACTTTACCCGGTTGTATAGATTCTCATACTCACTTCATGTATCAAGGATTCCCACATAGGGAAAACTTCCTAACTGGTTCAGCTGCAGCAGCAAGAGGTGGTATTACTACAGTTATAGACATGCCTTGTTGCTCAGTTCCATCAGCTAGAAGTGTTGATCAATTAAAATTAAAAATTGATTTAGTTGAACCACAAGCTTTAGTAGACTATGCTATGTGGGGTGGAGTAACAGGAGAAGATGTAAGGGAAGGTTGGCTACACAATGTTCAAGAGCAAGCAGATTTTGGAGCTGTAGCATTTAAAGTATACATGACTCCATCAGTTCCAACCTATCCAAGGGTAACAGACCCAGAAATGTATGAGGCTTTCCAAGCAGTAGCTAAAACTGGTCTTCCAATAGGAATTCACGCTGAAAACTTTGCTATGTGTGACTACTTTGTAAAGAAATTCCAAAAAGAAGGCAGAATGGATGGACCAGCTTGGGCAGAAGCCAGAATGGAACTTGCGGAAAAGGTTGCCATTGAGTTAGGTATTAGCTTTGCAGAGGATACAGGAGCAAGATTACACATTGTACACATGAGTACTGGAATTGGAGCAAAACTAGTTGGAGAAGCCAAGAAGAGAGGCTTAAATGTAACTAGTGAAACTTGCCCACATTACTTAACCCTAAACTATCAAGAAGCTATGACTAAATATGGGCCATTGGCAAAAATTGCTCCACCACTAAGAACTAAGAGAGACAATGAACTACTTTGGGAAGGTCTAAACAATGGTAGTGTAGACTTCATAGCTACAGACCATGCTCCATATGAAATAGAAAGCGAAAAACTTAAAAAAGGTATGAATATATGGACTGCTTTCCCAGGAATACCAGGAGTAGAAACAATGGTACCAATCATAGTTAGTGAAGGATACAACAAGGGTAGAATTTCCCTATCCAAGATGGTTGATATCTTAAGTACTAATCCAGCCAAACACTATGGATTATATCCAAAGAAAGGTGCAATGCACATTGGTTCAGATGCAGACTTTACAATAATTGACCTAGACAAGAGATGGACTATCGATCCTAAGAATGAAGCTTCAATGTGTGGCTACACTCCATTAGAAGGAATGAAACTAAAAGGAAAGGTAGTTAAGACAATAGTAAGAGGTCATCTAGTATTTGAAGATGTTGAAGATAGTACACTAGCAGAATTAACTGATGAAGATCTACAAAGAATTGTTCACAAGTATCCAGAAGGTGTAGAAGAAAAATATCCAGAAATATTCAAAGAGTTTCCAAACCTATACAGCAAGGAATACGAAAAGAGCTATAGAATTAACCATCCTGAATTAATAGATCAACATATAAGAGGAATAAAAGGAATTAAGGTTCAACCAGGATTTGGTAAGTTCGTTAAGAGACAAAGCATACAAGTTCTACCAAGAACTATAACATATTAATAAACAACAAAAACATTAAAAATAAAGGAGGAAATTAAAATGGCAAGACATGGAATATTAATTATTGACATGCTAAACGACTTTGTTCATCCAGATGGAGCATTATACTGCCCAAACAATACTAAGGTAATCCCAACTGTTCAAAGACTTATGGAGTGGGTAAGAGAAAGAAATGCTCAAGGAAAAGATGATGTTCAATTAATCCACATTCAAGAAGCTCACAGAGAGGGAGACGCTGACTTCAAAGTTAGACCAGTTCACGCTGTTAAGGGAACTTGGGGTTCAGAGTTCATAGATGAGCTTAAGCCAGAAAAAGGTGAATATATTGTTCAAAAGAGAAGACACAGTGCCTTTGCACATACTGACTTAGATCTATACCTAAGAGAGGAAAACATTGACACTGTTGTAGTTACTGGTTGTTGGACAAACGTATGCGTAAGAAGCTCTGCTTCAGATGCTCTATACTATGCATACAAGGTAATCACTTTAGCTGATGCCTGCGCTTCCAAGACTGATGAAATGCATGAAAACGGCCTAAAGGACTTAAGCATATTCACTAAGGTTATGACTGTTGATGAATATATAGATGCTTGGGAAAAAGGCATAGATCCATGGTCAGGAGCTGGAGACCCAGAAAACAAAATAGAATAATGCATTAAGACAATGGTATACAAATTGACAATTGGCAATTAGGCATAATTGTCAATTGTCAATTGTACATTGTCAATTGCAGAAAGGTTGGAATTTTTATGAAGAAGATAATAGTTGGCATATCTGGTGGAAGTGGTTCCATATATGCAGTATCTTTGCTAAAGGCCTTAAAGGAATTAAATATAGAGACCCATTTAGTTGTAACAACTATGGGGGAATATGTAACAAAACATGAATGTGGAATGGACCTAGAAGATCTAAAGAAACTGGCTACCTATTATCATGACAACAAGAACTTTGCTGCCCCAATTGCAAGTGGTTCTTTTAAGGTTGATGGAATGGTAGTTGTGCCCTGTTCTATGAAAACTCTAGCGTCTATTGCTAATGGTATTTCTGATAACCTTCTTACAAGGGCTTGTGATGTAACTATTAAGGATGGAAGGAAACTATTAATTGTGCCCAGGGAAACCCCTTTAAGTGCTATACATTTAGAAAATATGCTAAAATTATCGAGACTAGGAGTTACCGTTTTCCCTCCTGCACCTGGATTCTATAATCATCCAGAAACTATTGAGGATATGGTTTTAAATTTAACTGGCAGGATGTTGGACTTATTAGGTATAGATAATAACCTTATTAATAGATGGAAAGGTATGTAGAAGGGAGGGGATCTGTTGGAAAGACAAATGTTAAGATATACCCTGGAACAGTTAAGGAGTATGGATGAACTTCTAGTCTGTGACAGGGAAGTAGATGCAAAGTATGAATTAGGTGGAGTTTTAAAATACTTTAAGAATAAGAAGCCTATTTTATTTAACAGGATCAAGGGCAGTACCCTTAAAGGTGTAGGTGGCCTGTATGGAAATAGGGAATTATTTTATAAATTGCTTAATACGACCCATGAAGATAGATTGTTTAAACTTATGGAGGCAATAGCTAACCCACAACCCTATAGGGTGGTTAAAAGTGGACCTATAAAAGAAAATATAATTAAAAGAAATATAGATTTGCCAAGGCTATTTCCTATACCTAAGTACCATGAAAAGGACTCATCTAGCTATATTACTGCAGGTGTACTTGTTGTAAAGGATCCGGAGACTAAGCAGTATTATACTTCCATTAGGCGATTACAAGTAAATGGTGGAAATAAGCTTTCAGTTTTAATAGCTTCACCAAAATTAACTCAAGATTTTCTAGAGTTGGAAAAACAAAACAAACCTTTAGAAGTAGCCATAATACTAGGTTATGATGCTTACTTCCTAATGGCCAGTCAAATTAGCTCTGCAACCTATGGAGTTGACAAATATGAAATTGACAGTGCCTTAAGAGGAGAACCATTAGAATTAGTACCATGCGAAACGGTAGATTTGTTGGTGCCAGCCTATAGTGAAATAGTGTTGGAAGGTAGAATAGTTCCTGGAGTAAGAGAAATGGAAGGTCCATTTGGAGAACTAATGGGATATTATGGTAAAGTAGCCCCCCATCCTATTATAGAGATAGACTGTGTAATGCATAGAAATGATCCTATATTCCAAATAGCATTTCCTTGTAGGGAAGAACATATGACTATTGGATTAATAAGGGAAGTAGAACTGTATAACACAATGAAAAACCAGGTTGACGTAGTGGATGTAAATATTACTGAAGGGGGAGGCTATCGATATGGTGCCTTTGCTTCCATAAGGAAGAAGAATCCAGGAGATGGTAAAGCTGCAATTATATCAGCCCTAGGTTCTAATAAGGAAATAAAATATGTAGTAATAGTAGATGAGGATGTAGACATATTTGATTTACAAGATATAGAGTGGGCTATTGCTAGTAGGGCCCAAGCTAGTGAGGATGTTGTTATAATACCAGGAGCTTTAGGCTCATCCTTAGAGCCTTCCCATGACTTAAGAGGTGTATCAGATAAAATTGGAATAGATGCTACTAAACCATTAGGAGAAGTGGCTGAAAAATTTGAAAGGGCCATAGTTCCAGGCTATGAGGATATAGATATTAGGAAGTATTTCCCAAATATGGATTAGAGAAGGTGAGGTAAATGAAAGAAGCAATAGGAATAGTAGAAACCAGATCCTTAGTTGGTGCCATGGAAGCTGCTGATGCAATGGTTAAAGCTGCTAGCGTAAAAATACTAGATTTTCAATTTGTAGGCTCTGGCTTAGTAGCTGTTGTAGTAACAGGAGATGTGGCTGCAGTAAAATCAGCAGTTGAAAGTGGTAAGGAACAAGCAGCTAGAGTATCTGAAGTAGTTTCTACTAATGTAATACCAAGGCCTCATGATGAAGTTGGCAAAATATTTTAATATGGTGGTGAATGTATATGGCAAATCCATTAGCAAGGGCAGTTATGAAAAATGTAGTTAGGGACAGAGTAGGAAATAGGCCTTATACAAGAAATACAAACAATGTACAGGAAGAAAAGGTTGGTAATTTAACTAGCCGCCAAGTAGAACTAGTAAAGGAATTAATACATGGAAACAGAGAGGTAAAGAACCACACATCTATGGGCAAAAAGCACACCTTAGATGAACTAGCGGCTATGATTAAGAAGAACCTTTAGTAAAGGAGGTTTTATAAATGAGGATGGCGGTAGGACTTATTGAAGCACTAGGACTTACTACTGCCGTTACTGCCCTAGATGCTGCCAGCAAAGCAGCTGATGTAACCTTAGTAGGCATTGAGAAAATAATAGGAGTAGGTACCCTAGTAGGTGTAAATATACAAATTGCAGGTGAAGTAGCAGCTGTCAGGGCAGCAGTAGATGCCGGAGTAGAAGCAGGAAATAGGGTGGGAACAGTAGTATCCAGCCATGTAATACCAAGGCCTCATGAAGAGGTGGACAAACTGATAAAAAAATTTTCCCAAAATCTAAAGGGAAATGATAATATAGAAAATAATGATATAAAAGAAGATAAAAAAGTTGACAAAAAAGAAGAAAAAGAAGATAAAAATGTAAAAGAAAAATCAGAAACTAAAAGCAAAACAAAATCAAAAAATTCTGATAAGGAGGAATAAAAATGGGTCAAGCTTTAGGTTTAGTTGAAACAAAAGGTTTAGTAGGTTCAATTGAGGCAGCAGATGCCATGGTAAAAGCAGCTAATGTAACTTTAGTAGCTTATGAAAAGATAGGTTTTGGTCTTGTAACAGTTATGGTTAGAGGAGACGTAGGAGCTGTTAAAGCAGCAGTAGAAGCTGGTGCAGAAGCTGCTAGAGCAGTAGGAGAACTTCATTCAGTTCACGTAATACCAAGACCACATTCAGAAGTTGAAAGGGTTATTCTTAAGAAATATGAATAATCCCATTGGGGTGTTTTAGATGATAAAAAACAAAATAACCTTAAATGTATTGGCAGATATTACTAAAAAAATTGGGGGAGTAAATTATACTCAGGATGAAAATAAGGTCCTATTAATCTTTAATGGTTCCAATATTGATTTGAAAAAACATATAGAGGGACTAAAAAAGATCCAAGAAAAAGGAGTAGGATTCTCCCTCGCCTTTTCTTTTATGGGGGAGAGGCTTTTAGATGTGGACTATATTATAAAAGAATTAAGGCCTTTAAAGGTATATAAGGAAGAAGACATATTTAATATAGAAGAAATAGTAAACACCTACTCCTATGTAATTGGAACCAATGTTACAATGAATACCCTTACTAAAGTAATATCTGGCATGATAGATACTTTTATACCCAATATCATATGGGCTTTTCTCTATAAGGGAAAGCCAGTATATTTAAATTTTTCCTCCGTAAGAAACTATCTTGGAGGTCCATCTAATAATAAAGTAATTAAAGATATGATAGAAGATAAAATTGAAAATATAAAAAGAATGGGCGTTACAGAAATAAATATAGAGGATTATTCCAAGGAATTTTTCAATTATGACAGTAGGGAAAAAGATGATATTCCACAAGGGGAAGTAAAAGAAGAAAGTAACAATAAAATTAGGATAATTACTGAAAGGGACTTATTAAATTATAAATCAAAGGAGCCTTTAATAATAAGAAAGGGCACTATAATAACCCCTTTGGCAAAGGATAGAGCTAAAGAATTAGGTATTACATTGGAATTTAAAATGTAGAGGGAGGGTTATAAATGAAATTAGGAAAGGTAGTAGGAACAGTCGTAGCCACAAGAAAGGATGAAAAATTAATAGGAAGTAAACTTATGATAACCCAACCTCTCAATATGGATTTGAAACCAATAGGTGAACCATTAATTGCAGTAGATACAGTAGGAGCAGGTATAGGTGAAGTAATTATTTATGCAACAGGTGCTGCTTCAAGGAATGCAGCAAGGAAGCATGATGCCCCTATTGATGCTGCTATAATAGGAATAGTAGATAATATAACGCTCGATGAGTGATGGAATTGTTAGTTGTTAATGGTTGTTGATAGAGAGGGGAGGTATTAGGTTGGATCCAAAATACACAAAAATGGCAATGGAGTACAGAAACCTAATAGACGTACTAATGGGTGACAAGGAATATGCTGATATAGTATTATATAACGGTAAAATCATAAATGTAATTACTAGGGAAATATATGATGGAGACATTGCCATAAAAGGAAAATACATTTTACTTGTTGGAGATTGCCGTAAATTAATTGGACCAGATACTTTGGTTATAGATGTAGAGGGTAAATACCTATCTCCAGGATTTATAGATTCCCATATGCACTTTGAATCAAGTATGTTGACTGTTACAGAATTTTCCAGGCTTTCCATTCCATCAGGAACAACAACATTAGTTGCAGACCCTCATGAAATAGGCAATGCCTTAGGGGCTGTAGGAATGAAAGCAATGGCTGATGAAATAGATAATGTACCTAATAAGGTTTACCTAGTAGTTCCAGCCTTAACACCTGATTGTCCAAGCTTGGAAACTGCAGGTGTAGATATAACTTCCAAGGATATGGAGGATCTACTTAACTATAAAAATATTATTGGTATAGGAGAACTACAAGGATTTAGTAATGCAAAACACGTATATAGAAATACTCCAGAAATAATCACAGACCTATTAGCATCAACAATGTATGCTAAGGCCAAGAATATGGTGGTAGATGGAAATGCTCCTGAACTATTTGGAGCAGAATTGGCAGCCCATATAATTTCCACTGGAGGCAAATGTTCTTGCCATGAGACTACCACTAAGGAAGAAGCAATGGAAAAACTACGCCAGGGTGTATATCTATTCATGAGAGAAGGTTCAACTCAAAAGAATATGGCTGAATGTATAAGGGCTGTTACAGAAGAAGGAATGGACTCCCGTAGATGTATATTAGCCACTGACGATATGGTTGCTGCAGACTTAGAAAATCTTGGCCATATGAATGAAATAATAAGAAGAACCATAAGAGAAGGGGTAGACCCAGTAGAAGCAATTCAAATGGCCACAATAAACCCAGCTACCTACTTTGGATTAGGGGATATAGGTGTATTGGCACCAGGAAAGATTGCAGATATAGCTGTTATAGATGACTTACATGAAATGACAGTAGATGCAGTATTTATAGATGGAAAGCTAGTAGCTTCTAAAGGACAATTATTAATAGATCTACCTCCATACACTTATCCAGAGGAAGTTAAAAATTCAGTAAAAATAGCTCCAATAACTGAAAGGGATTTAGAAATAAGGGCAGAAGGAACTACTGCTAGGGTAAGATGCATAGAGCTTATACCAGATCAAAACTTAACTGGCAAGTTAGAAGAAACTGTAAGGGTATACAATGGGGTAGCACAGCCAGATGTTTCTACAGACACATTGGAGATAGCATGTATTGAGAGGTATGGTAGAACAGGTAATATTGGAAAGGCCTTTGTAAAAGGCTTTGGAATGACAAGTGGAGCCTTTGCCGAATCAGTAGCTCATGATACCCACAATATTATGGTGGTAGGAACCAATATTAGGGATATGGTTGCAGCAGTAAATAGGGTTATAGAGCTAGGAGGAGGCATTGCTATAGCTAAAAATGGAAGGATCTTGTCTGATATGAGGCTGCCAGTTGGAGGCTTAATAACTGATGAGTTAAATGGACATGAGGTTAGCCAAAAAATTGCTGAACTAGAAAGAATAGCTAGAGATGATTTAGGCTGCAAGGTACACGCACCATTTATGCATTTATCCTTCTTGTCCTTATCTACATCACCAACTTGGAAAATAACTGACAAGGGCCTTGTAGATGTTAACAATTTCAAAATCCTTCCACCAGTAGTGTAAATTGATGGCAATTCACAATGCTAAAATTAATATTTTTTGCATTGTGAATTGTCTAAATTAAAATGAGGCATCAATTAAATAATCAAAGGTAGAAGGGGGAGTCTTTATGTCAAACATTACCAGCAGTGGGAGCTTCTTAGAAAGGAGATTTAGGCTTAGGGAAAATAAAACAGATGTTAAGACAGAAATTTTAGCAGGTATTACTACCTTTATGACCATGGCCTATATCTTAGTTGTCAATCCTTCAATATTAGCTGACGCAGGAATGGATTGGGGAGGAGTATTTACAGCTACAGTTTTATCAGCAGCAATTGCAACTTTATTGATGGGATTACTTGCTAATTATCCCTTTGCTTTGGCACCAGGTATGGGCCTAAATGCCTTCTTTGCTTATTCAGTAGTGTTGGGCATGAGCAAATCCTGGCAATTTGCACTGACTGCAGTATTCATAGAAGGTATTATAT
>Ga0209537_1003221_pt1 | contig 15205 bp, 25 predicted proteins | sample BioPla4DNA1_FD_187698 | JGI IMG/M metagenome (GOLD analysis project Ga0209537, IMG submission 187698) | Biogas fermentation microbial communities from Germany - Plant 4 DNA1 (SPAdes) (version 2) | ecosystem: Engineered > Bioreactor > Anaerobic > Digestate | place: Bielefeld, North... | reverse complement strand
AAATGAGTAACTCATGGCCTTTCAGATCGATGTTTACCTGTTCGCCTCTCTGGATTGCTTTGAGCGCCTCTGGAAAATTATTTTGCAAGAAACTTTGTACATCTTTGAGTTTCAATTTTAACCTTGGGGTGCTATGCATCTTTGACCCTTGCATAGCGTGAAGCATAACGTCGTGATAGGCCTTCAAATACGGTTCTATCGGTTCCAGCTCACTGGTACCATATAGCTCTGTTTCCTCCGGCTCGTTCTTGAAGTGAATGATTGGAATGAACCCCCAAGAGTTAGGCCGTATTTCGCTAGTCAGACCTTCCGGAGCGTCACCTTCAACTTTCAGTACAACCCTGTCGGCAGTAAACTTTTGCAACACCGTATATTCTTTTTCCTGTCCTGCTTCGTCCTTCCACTTTGCCCGCGCTTTAATGGCATAAGCCTTTGGCCTCCTGGTAATCGGGTCAAGCTCAATATCCGCTATCTGCTCTGGAGGAATGATAATAAAATCAATCCGGTTTTCTTCATCTGGATAAAGCAGGTCATCGTTCTCCAGGTTGGCCAGCATCACAAAGCAGTCCCCGTCTCTTAAGCTAAGCTGGTGAGTTCGCTGCATCCGACTAACCCAGCGGATCACATGTTCGTCTATGACCTCCTGCGCCTCTTCGTCCTGACAACGGAAATGGGGTACGCCCATAAAACCAGCCAGGGTGTTTATGATAGGCTTCGCAAACCCGGCTCCTAACTTATAGTCATCATGGGTATTGTGATACAGCTGCCGGGCAAGCTCATAGTCTACCCTGGTGCTGTTAAGCACATATGGCACGTTCCAGCTGCCGCCAATAAGGCTACCAAATCTGCCGAATACTCCCTGCCTTAATTTCGATATTTCACCGACGGCTTTTTTGAGCCATCCTTGTCTAGCCATATAATTTCGCACCTCTCAGTAGCTCTACGCCTTGCATGTTATACCCGATCATATCATCTTCCAATGCATACCTTACAGCGTCAATGGAATGGTTATCCTTATCTGGAAATTTATCTTTGACCATTCCACTTCTGTCTGTTTCCAACGAATAATTGATAAATTCTTTTGCGGCTAATGGACAACGCTGAGGGTCAATGATAATAGCCTCAAGGTCTTGCAACCATTTGATTCCGAATTCTACTGAACCCGGCCCTTTCTTCGCACCGGTTACCCTGATACCGTAACTTCTCAACTCATCAATGGATTTCGGTTCTGCACTATCTGCAACGGTGATTACATCGTTGTATTTTTGAATTTTCATCCATAATAAACGATTGGACAAGTTCAATCCAGCAACCTCTGCAAATAAGTATAACCTACGCCTTGTACTATCATAATGCAAACGTTCAAAGCAAGCCGGGTGAGCTGCATAACCAAAGTCCAATCCCTGACGTATTCGGTCAAACCGTGCAATTTGTTCATCGGTAATGGTTTCAAGTATTACATTGGTGAATACTTCCAAGCCTGTTCCGGTTTCTTCTCCGAGGTATTCATGTCTGTATGCAAGCTCATTCGTCCGCTTTAAATGCCGTGCATCGGCTAAAAATCTTTCGCCCAGCCAATGCTTTGGAACATCCAAGTATGTCGAATGATGCACTCGTTTTCCCGGTTTCGGCATTTTCGCCTCTTGGTTCACCCATGAACGGGATGATTTGGGAGGGTTGTATGAGAAGAATACTGCCCGCTTTTGGTCTCCGCCTCGGAATACTGATTGCAAAATGTTCCTTATTTCATTCATTGAACCGAATTGGTCTAACTCTTCAAACCATGCATACTTGATATATCCTTTACCGATATTGATTGATTTCAACTTCGTTGGCTTATCCGCTCCACGAAAGATAACCCGCTGCCCTGTAGGAAGATAGACAATTTGCATCGGGCTGACTTGCACGTGGAACAGGTGACCGAGATTCATCTTTGCAATAGTCCATTCAAACTGACCGATGACTGAATCCCGGAGTTCATTTTGATACCGCCGAAAGACTACTGCATTGGCATCCGGGTCTCTTAACATTCCTAGAATTATTTCAATGCTAATAAAAGTGGACTTGGCTGAGCCGCGTCCACCTTTGAGCCAATATTCATCATGCAGTTCCTCTTTTAGCTCCCTATGCAATTCATAAAAGGACGGTGCAATTAATTCCGAAAGCCTGATATCTACCACCGGAGCCTTCATCATATGCATCATTCCTCGGCTTCGTCATTGGTCTCCGTTGCATCGTCTTTTGAATCGCTTATGTCATCCACTATCCTTACCACTGCATCGGCTGTTATGTTCAACTTGTCGTTGAACAATCCTAAATGCTTACCTAAAAGCTCCAATGCACGAATTTTATCATGCAATTTAATTTCCCGTTCAACTCCCGTTCCGTGCTTGGACGGGATTCTTTTTACCCGGATAGATGATATTGCAGCCGTATCTTCTCGCGCGGCGCTGTTGTGCAATGATGCATCGTATTCGTTAATTACATCTGTTGGATTGAGGAAGGCTATTTTCGCAAGTTCCTCAATCACCCTATCCTGAGTTACCTTAGTCCTTTGTTCCCGCTCATACATAGCTAATTTAACGGCTTGCTTCACTTTGGGATTTTTTAACAAGCAATGCGCCTGGAATTCCGCATTCTTTACGCTGTACCCCGCCCTTATAGCCGCCTGAGTGGCGTTGAGATCTATTAGGTATTCTTGCACGAATAAACGTTGTTTTGGAGTGAGTTTTAAGCTATCTAATACCGATTTTGAAGGCATAGGGAGTAAGGTTTTTGGTTTCCTAGTGGATTTTTTCTTTGGCTCATCAGTACCAAACTTGGTCCGGGTGAAGCCTTTCTTTTTCGAGGACATAACTGTTCCACCCCAATAAGATTACCTGCTCAATGCAAAGCAAAAAATAATGCCTAAATTAGGCATCTAGAAACAAAATACTCTTTTTTCTATTCCGGATTTACACTAGATTATTTATATACAATAGTTGCATTCTCTCCGTCAATGATAAGATTGGTTGCATTGTATGGAGTAAGGTCAAGTATTCCTAAATCGTTCCTCCGGCTCAAACGTTCTTCTTTCCTTCGTTGACCCAGTTCCCGAAGCCTTCTTCGGAAACCTTTTTTGTCGAAATTCCCGTTTTCGTCAATAAATTCCTTTAAATTGGCCAAAAGGGTCTCCCTCCCGATGGCTGGCACAGCTTTTTAGGCTGTCGAATCAGCCATGGTGGTTAATAAAAGCCGAGCCAAAAGATTTTCTGTAATAATTATATCGGAAACTGTCCAGCCAGTCAAGTCTTTTGAAAAAAAAATTTGAATGAAGTCAAAATTAAAAGAAAAAGCACCCGAATTTTTATTCGAGTGCTTCCGGTTTTCCGGTCAGCAATATATTTTTTGCCGGATAAATTCCAACAGTCATTTTTCTTTTTCATGCAACTCCTTCGACAAGTATTCACATCCTAGACGCGAGCACCATTCGTCCCCTCGCTCATTTTTCAATAACATCGCCCCGCATTCGGGACATCTTTTGTTGCAAAACTCGCCTTCCTGCCTTGTCATCGTCTCCCTACCCTCCTTTCGGCTTCCAATATTTCTTCTCCTCCAAGCAAATTCAGGCATAACATCCCCAGGGGTGAACGCATCATCCGTTATTAGGGAGAAGAAGCCACCATATTTTGTCTGGATAAATTCATCAAAACCATAACCATATCGTTCTATGATTCTACCTGTTTTTACTTCAACTAATTCAAACATTGCAATCCCCTTTCTTTTAAATTCTTATCCTTTCTGACATCCTCCACCTCTACCACATACCCCTCAATGCCCCCATTCGCCAATATTCTCTTTGCTGTTTCCTGCGCATCTCGCATATCTTTAGCGTTTACCTCCAGAATGAATAAGCCGTTGACTCGGTATCGCTTGTCCAATTGCAAGCGCCTCCTTTAGTTTTCGATGGTAGAATTCGCATCTCTTTTCCCAGGCCATTTGTTCATATATAGCTGCATCAATCAGTTCTGGTTCCGTAGCTGCATCCAGGCGTCTTTTCGCTTGGAAAAACTGTTCTCTTGAATGCTCCAAAGCCGATTGAAGTTCTCGTATATTCATTTCGCCACCTCCGCTTATCTGAATTCCTTTTTTGTTTTCTTATCCCTGATTTCAATTCTGCCGATAAGTTCAAATCCAGCCCAATCAATGATAAGCTTCAGAACACTTATCAGGTTGTGAACCTTTTTAACCAGTTCCTTTTCTTCTTTGATGATATTACTAATTGCTTCATAAGCGGTTGGGTCAGCACATCCGCTTTGATTATACTTTAGATCTTTCTTGTCGTCCATCAAACTACCCCTTCAATATCATCAAATACAACTGGAATTTTTGCTTTCAATTCTTTCAGAAGCAAGCCGGCAACTTCTCGCATTTGCGGATGTGCTGCTGGTGATGTTCTCAACTTCAAGAAATGTCGCCATTCTCTAATATTGGCAGTCATCACAAGTTCGGTTTTTAAGCTGTTGGGAAGAACTGTCCTTGCTTCTTCTGGCTTGCATCCCCAATCTAACATTTTGAAATACATTTGTTCAGCAACTAAACAAGCCCTATACCACATGTCGTAACCTTCTGTTCCGGGAACCAGGAAGCAAGGTTCGATTACTGTTATTTCGCCGCTGAATTGACTTTTTGAATAATTGCAATACCTAGTTGATTCTTGAGAATAGCTTGCTATCCTGTGCCTAACTATTTCATGGGAAACGCCCCTATCGCAAATAAACTTTACTGAAAAGCTGAAATGTTCCAAAACCGATTCATGCCCGCGTTTAATGATGTTTTCAATGAATTTATAAGCCGAATCATCGGTAATTTTATCTTCTGACTTATAACAAACTCTCCCGCACAATTCCAATTTCCTTATTACATCCAGTCCATCAAACTCATCCATAATTTCAACACTTGGTTTAATAACTTTCATGCTTTTAGCCTCCTTTCACATTGCAATCTCCTTAACTGCACTTACCCCGGATTTCTGATGTACGTGGAAAACCTTATCCGCATTGGCAATTATATCCTCCCGAGAAACCCGTTCATCGCTTATCATTATGATTTGCAATCCTAACTTATGGCTAATTTCCTGGATGATTGCTAAAGCTCTGCGATTTGCTACTTCGCCTTTCAGCTGTGAAAATGGCTCGTCTAATAGCAGTAAAGGTCGGATTTTCTTGTCTCGCCTCATACTCCAGTACGCTATCCGTAAAGCTAATGACGCAACGTCTATCGTCCCGCCGCCGGCATTACCTAACGGCGGGAATTCTAGGTCACCCTTTACAAACAGTATTTCAGCCTCAGTTCTTCCACGTTTTTCTTGGAAGTTCACTTTCAACTGATAAGGATTATCGAACACAGCTTCCATTGCTAAACTGACCTGTTCTGCAAGATGATATTCAAGTTGTTTTTGTGTAAGTAATCCAACTTGCTTCACTATCTCAAGTGCTCGCTCGTATCTTATGAGCGTTCGTTTATCATCCCGGATTTTCTCCTTCAGGTCATCTATGGTTTTCTGAAGTTGGTCACGTTGTCCTTTTAGATATTCCAGCTTGTTTCGCAATTGCTTAATTTTCAAATTCATAAATGTCATTCCTTCTAAACTTGATTTCTTCTCTCATTTCCTCGTCCTCCTTCGGCTCCAATGTCTTCATCTTCTTCAATTCATTGTGTCCGCAGTATATACACCTTTCCACTGTATCACATGCTGTATATTGATTCTCACCGCAAGCAAGGCATTTAAAACGGTTCATAGTATGGCCTCCTTTACAGTTGTTGACCACGCAGTCCTCACACTTCGCCACGGTGCATATCGCACACATGGCCCAGCCGATGACGGCACCTACAACCAAGCAAATGTAATACCACATGATAGTTACCTCACCTCTGGCATCTCTAGCTCCAATATCGCTTTAGGCATCGTGTCCGTCCTCACTTTCCTCAGAAACATACCCATTGCAACGTTTATGAACATCAATCATCTTCCTCCTCCCCCTCCATCAATCCCTCGATTTGTTCAATTTGTTCTTCGATAGATTCCCTTATTTCCTCCAACTCTTTCTCCATCTGATGTATCATTTCTTCTGCCTCTTCGAGACTATTCGCCCCCAATTCTTTAAGCTGATTCATAAGGCTTTTTAGTTCGCCTTGTAACTCTAGCCTTTTCGCTTTCTTCTCCTCCAATTCCTCCTTTATCTTTAGTAATTTTCTACCTAGTCTGTCCGCTCCATTGCTTTCCATATTATCTCCCTCACTTTCCTTGGGACATTGTTTTCCTCAAAGAATATTTCAAGATTCCGGCTGAAGGACAAGCCCATTTCAAAATCTTTGTTCATCCGCTCTATGTAAGCTTGAATCCGTTCATCTTTTTGAGCCTTTTCTTCGATGTGTTCTCGGGTAATAACATTTTTCTCAATTGGGAGATCTACTTCCCTCACGGTATTATCAGTTGCGTAGTAGAGGAAGCATCTGGGTTGAAAATCCGCCTGGTCAGCTGTTATCCTCATTACGCTTCCCGGATTGATTAATATGCTCCCATTCTTGATAACAACAAATCTTTGGTGATTATCTCCTGTGAGTAAAAGGTCAAAATATTTTCCATAGCGTTCCAACAATTCATTGGCTGTACAATCGCTTTTACTCCAAGCTGGTCTTTCATCCCATACCAATGCATGTAACAATAGAATTTTCCGCTTTTCCTTGGGGAAATCAATCTTGTCAGGTTCAAATTCGTCTAGTTTTCCAAATGGAACACCAACGATGAAAAGGTTATTCCAGACAACAGGGTTCCCCCAATCCTTGATAACTTGTACTTTCCCAACTGAATCCATTAAGCCTAATGCAGACTTCAGATATTCGTGCAATGAGTGTCCCGGTAGGTCATGCTGGCCGGGTATGCAGATGAACGGCTCAGGCAAGTATTTATAGGCGAATGAACATAACCACGGGCTAGCCTTCCAATAGTCAAATACGTCTCCGGCACATAAGATTGGACAATTATTGTTTTCCTTCGATAATTTTTCCAAAAATTCCAGTTTTCGTTTCTGAGCTTCTGAGTAGTCATCCATCCGGGAAACTGGTGTTTTATCGGTCAAATGTAAATCGGATATTAGGATTGCGTCAGCAACCCTAGCCTTCCTTGTCCTTTTCATAGATTCCGTTTCCCCTCTGTTTTTTATTTCTTTTTGCTCTCATTGTAACGCTCAATTGCATACCGCCGAATTACGTCAGGTTCTACATCGATATACCAACACAAGCTCTCAAACCATTCAGACCTAACAAACGTATATGCACTGTGTTTGTAATATTCCTTTTCCTCTTTCCGCCTCTTTACTTCTCTACCATCGTGAGGGTGTACTTCGATTTCGCTGTCGGGTATAGTCAAGTCTTTCAGCATGGATATCAATATTGCAGCAACAAGTCCTTTGTAACCAGACAGTAAGAAGTCTTCCTGGGGTGGAGTAGCGTATGGTTTGTTTTGATTCTCCATATAGCCCCTCCTTTCGGACTTACTTCCTGATTTTTGCTCCACACAATGGACATTCGTCGGGGCAAAGTTTTCTGAATTCTTTCTCCAACTGAGATATTTCCCGTTCAATCCTCTGGATGGATTGGTTCAAGGAAGTAACACTTCCTATTAGGCGTTTTAACTTGACGAAGGTCTGTTGTTTTGTCTGGCATTCTTGGTATTCGTCATAGACTTTCTGAACTAGTGCTATGCTATCCTCTACGTATTGAGTTGACTTCAAGTATTCCTGCCGGACCTTTACCTTCTGAGCTATCTGCTCCAGCTTGTCTAACCGTTTCCTCTGTTCTTCATACTGATTATATCTGCTCAAAATTTGTTCAAATTTCTGCTCTATTTGTTGGATGTTTTTTGTCTTTTCTAGCTCGGTGTGTATTCGTATTACCTCAGCGACTAACTGTGTCAATTTGACCAGTTTTTGTTCGTGTTTCTCCAGTTCTTTTTCCGCTTCTTCAACTCGCTCTAGCTTTTCCTCCAATTCTGGAAGGTTATCATACTGTTCGATTTGCTTCTCATAATCTTTGAGCTTTCCTTCATTGAACTTTATATTGTTGGAAACCTTCTGGTATTCGCCTCTCAAGTTCGATATGGTATAATCTATGTCATCAATTGAAGCCGCTTTATTCAACAACCTTGCGGCTTCTCCCGGGGAAACAGCGAGTAGGAAGGGGACATCCATTTGGCTCTGGATGTTAGCTTCGTCCATCCGTAAGATTTCGCTTACTTGTTCCGGGACTTCTGAACCAAAAGCTGTAAGAGGCTTCCCGTTGATTATATACACATTTCGCGTCGCCGTTTTAATCCGTTCAATCACGTCCCCCTCAGCGGTATATATCGCAACCCTTGTGTCCCCTCCCCAATCTGAACGGAAACCATCTCCCAACGGCCGGTTAGTTATCGCCCAGTTAATTGCTCTAAATATAGCAGATTTTCCAGCGTCCGATTCTCCGATGATTACATTCGTCCCCGGGACAAATTCAAGTATAGTCTTCTTATGTGATTGGAAGTTTTCTATTTCTACCTTCTTAATCATGCTGAATCTTCCTTTTCAACCAATCTAGAATTTCTTGTCCCGAAATCTGAAATCCTTTCTCTGGTTGCTTCGCAATAAAGTCCCGCTTGAACTCTTGGTAGAACATATCCGCAACCTTAATTCCAGCAAAATCTGCGAGGATACTCCTAGCCAAGTCAGATGGCCCGCTTCCACCATAACCCCATTCCATCCCAGTAGGGCTATGATAGACAATATGTTTGAGCGGTCTAGTTCCTTTTTCATCAGAGACTGTTATCATGTTTTCATTTTCTTCCCGGACTGCTGTATAGACCTTCGCTGGATTGACTTTCTTAAGGTCTTCAGGCATTACAAATCCGTGAAATTGAGGAGGCGAAATTCCAGCGTTTTCTTCGTCCATTTTATTGTTTATCCTTTTGACTGTAACTCTTTTCTTACCCAGACAAACTGGACCGACGCCTATCTTAATTGAAGTAGGGTCTTTCAGCGTTCTTCCGCATACTCGGCACTTAGCTAACACTTCCATCCCCTCACTCTTCAATCTCCAACTCCCGTATATAAGGCTGGACGATTTCAAAAAACCGCTCCGCATCCATGACCACTACGGGCTCCATTCTACTTTTCTTACAAACCAACAACCAATCCGTTCCTTCCTCCTGATTCTCCCTTGCTTGTTTTATCCAGCTTGGTAATGACCACGATTCCTGCCACTTACACTCTATCGAGAAGGGAAAACGTTTTTTCGCTTCTCCTACCAGTCTTACATCTGTCCCAGATTGACCCATTTCCCGGGGGGCTATCATTTCGTCTTTTCCCCAAGGGATTCCGAGAAGTTCGGAAATCTTTTGGCAGGTCCACTGCTGTAACTTTCTTCCTTTCGCCTTTGCAGATGAAATTTTGATTTTCCTTTTCTTCTCCATAATTTCCTCATTCCCGTCAATTCAATGTCTTATTTAGGCGCGTTTCAATGTCTTTTAACCTCACTTCTACCTTTTCAATTTCTTCGTGGAGTGTTTGTAGAGTGAAGGAAATTTCTTGAATACCCTGCCCTATGCGGACGAATTGGATGAAAGGTATTAAGATGAAAAAGTATATCAAGAAGAATAACACAATGTAGCGTACCGATCTCTTCATCTATATTCCTCCTCTCCTATCCACTCATTTACCAAAACACTTTCGGTTTTCTCTTTTCCTCGAATCCTTCCTCAATCTCATTCCAAAGTTCAATGACGGCGTTTCTCAACTCCTGCTCCAAGTTTTCCTCCTCAACTATCTGAATTGAACGTTCCAACGACCTATCCAGCTTCAGGTCCTTAATGGCGTAAACAGTGCTTCCGGTATTTGTTTTCAAAAATCTCAAGTTGGCCCTGATGTCATCGATTCCATAATCAAATAGGATATACACTTCAGCGGTTCGGTAGGGCTTCCATACTGAGGATTTAAACACTTCTATTTCAGTATGGACGCCTACAACCCTTTGATGTTCCTTACCCCGGATTTTCTTTTTCTCTTTTATCTTTTGCGGCGAGCCAAAGCGTAGCCTCAAACTAGAATAAAATCCAATCGCCTCGCCGCCGGGGCTTTTGTATTTCATCCCGTAAGGTCCAGCATCGAGGTTTTGACGAATCTGGTTGGAGCAGACCATGAGGACGTTCCTTTGAGTGATAATTCGGCAAGTTTTTCGCAATTCCTCCGAGAATTCCTTGGCTCGCCGCATCCCCATCTTGTCTCCTTCTTCCATCTCCATATCAGTGGACAAGGCGGCGAGGGAGTCAGCGAATACTCCATAAATAGTTCCTTTGTCCGCTTCTTCCTGGGAAACCCAATCTCTAACACTTTGGAATACTTCAGGGACGGTATTAGGAATGGTGTATTCGATTTCTCCAGTATCCAGTCCAAATATTCTGGCAAACTGTTTATTTAAGCGGGCTTCTGGGTCATGGAACATTACATTTCCACCCATACGCTGAACGTTGGCGGCTAATTGGCTTAACAATACGGTTTTTCCAGCTCCAGAAGGTCCGAATATCTCCACCAGAATTCCAAGAGGGATTCCCCCCTCTCGGAATCTGCCCCCGCTGATAGCGAGGTCTAGCAAGGTGGAGCCAGTGGAGACTGTAACGTCTTTCCCATCATATTGAGATTTTTCTTCGGGCTCTTTCGCCAATTTTTCCTCAACCTGTTCGCTCAACTTTGTCCTTTTCATCGTATCAACTCCCGTTTATTCGTTCTCCGACGCCTCCAGACATTTTTCCCATACTTCGCAATTATCACAATCGTCATAGCTGTCATTGTCTACTCCGAATTCATGACCGTAGGGACACTTGTTCTTTCCTTTACCCTTGGTTACTTTTGAATGGGGTTGTTGTCTTTTGAGCGGAGATTTCTTGGATTTCTTTTCGTTGTGTTCTTCCTCCTCCTCATCCTCGTCTTCTTCGTCATCTTCCTCATTATCATCATCTATATCCTCATCGTCATCATCTTCATCTTCATCTTCTTCCTCTTCCATATCATCATCTATGTCCTCGTCTTCCTCTACCTCATCCGGGCTCATATTTCCAAAGAACATAGATTCAATGGTATGATACGGGGGAATTTCCAATATATCATCCAAAGAAGGTATCTTATCCAAAATTGATTCATCATAGGACTTTTTCCTTTCGATGAAGTCAATCCTGGACACTTCTGCAAACTTATTGGATCCGAATGTACCTTCGGCAAATCGAATTCTGAGGGTATAACCTTCTTCCAAGTCTGGGAAGGTTTCATACTCCTCGTTTTCTTGTATCTCTTCATTGAGCTTGTCTTGGAACAAGAATTGACTGATATCCCAAATGTGGGGTTCTTCAGAGTAGTTCTTGTTGTTCTTGGGGATAACAACATAAAGATTTCTCATCGAGGGCTTCAAGGCTCTTACTGTATCATCGTCCCACTTAGCGCCCTCTTTCAATAATTGAGCACGATATTCACAAATTGGACAAGGTTTTCCGACACTGCTAGGACAAACAACCGATTGGTTGTCGGGTCCGATACCTCTGTGCAACCAGTAGGGTCGTTTGTACCAAAGTTCGCCTTTAACTGCGATTCCATATTCTTCATCTTTATCAGGATGATTATCACACGTTACAACATATGGAATGATATCAAGTTCAACCCGGGTTCTCGGCTCCTCTTTGAAGATGTTTACGCCCTTTGGAAGCCTCAGGTAGCCGTATTGCGAAACACCTCGGGCTTGTCTTTCAGCGTTTCGGCTTACAGCGCCTTTAAACCTGCTTTTCCTCCTGTTCTTTTTCATTGTTTATGCCCTCCTTCTAATTTTCACGTTTTTGTTGTGTTCTTTTTGTTCTCTCCTCTGGATATGCGCATTCCACTCCAACGACAAATCCCTTGGAACGGAAGGGCCAGCGAAATAACTCACGCTCAACAGCTTGACTAGGTTTTCCAACGCAGTTTTCTTTTGGTCAATAGCTTTTACTGCGGCAGCAGCTACATCGTTTTCGTACCTGGCCTCAATGTATTTCTTTGAAGCTTCCTGATATTCCGGCTGAAGTAGGATAGTGCTAGCAACCGCTGATTCGGTCACCTTTGATAGTCCGTAGTTTTCCGGGTTAGCTCTGATGTCCATTTCGAGTTTGGCTTTGATGAAATCCAGTCTCTCCTTTGCTTCGTCCATCGCTTTCTTTGTCTCGGCCTGATACCTTGCATATTTGTACATCAGGTTCGCTTGTTGTAACCATTCCACGTCTAGTGCGGTTTCGTCAATGCTTACGTCCTGTTCATAATTCAAATCCAAAGTAATCCCTCCTTTACACTAAATTACCGCTCGTCCTCTTCATCAGAAACTTCCGCCCTCATTTTCGCTCTCCCCTCTTCCTTTTTATTTTCTTTTGCAGATTTTACCATATTGAAAATACAGGGAAGTGCTAGTGTGAGTTCGGAGGACGAGAATTTTCCGAAAATCCCTGATTCCACCGTGGTTTTCTTTGTTTCTTCATCCTCTTCCTCTTGGACTAGGTAAAAGATAATCCCGTTGCCTTCCAGTTCTTTCGCGACATTCCCTTCATCATCATAAAGTGTCAAGCGGACGCGTTTATTTTCCATCGCTTCGTTTTCCCTCCCCCTAGTGCGCAGTTTTCTCTTCTGTCTTTATTATACAAACTTCAGCAAAATTATTTGCGGTCTGGTCTAAGATAAGCCCGGTCAGATGTTACGAATTCTTCCTCAATAATCTTGTCCCTGGGTACAATTTCCTCTTCCCTGCCCGCAGTGTAGACAATCACAGATGTTTTTGTCTCTTTTACTACCTGTCCGCACCTCCACGCTTTGTTCTTATCAAAATAATGAACCATTTTCACTAATGCGAATTTTGTCCTTCTCACCTCTTATCCACCTACCCGGCTACCGATTAAATTGATGGTTCACCAGCTTTATTAATAATTCGTTTTTGCATCTCCCTTACTATCCCAAGGATCTCTCTTTCCAACAACTCGGGGTTCTCCCCGTATTTCTTTGCAAAAGTATTGCTAGCGTCCATTATGACCTGCTCAATATTTCGGTTGATTATCTCATTAAACAGATGTTGAGCCGCTAGATATACGCCAATGTCAAATATTCCAAAAGTAAGGAGGTGCATTTCAAAACCATCGTCATCAATAACTTCATCACTTGCCGGGATACCTAACACGATAGCAGTGTAGTAAGTTCCTTGCAATTCATCGTTTACGTATACCTTTATCCGCTTTTCGCCATATTCTTTGTCGAAATGTTTTACAGCTTCTTTGTAGTCACCAATAAAAGCAAAAGCGTCCATATTCGTATTCTCCTTTCTTTTTCACTATTCCCCAAACAAAACGCTATAACACGCCAATACCAACGCAGGAAAACCCGAATTGTAGAACGGTTCCATGAATTCCTCCATTATGGCGGCTGCCCGATTATCCTGCTTTCCGCTCAATAGAATGGATTGGCAATAACCCAAGACAGCTCTACGTATTTGCTCCGGGTCCTCATCCTTCAAGCCTTTGAGTATTTCGGCAATTTTTTTCCACGATGCTCGATTCACGAGTGCCCGACAAAGCTCAATCGTCTGGGACTGAATTTCTGCCGACCGCTTGGCAACTTCTAGCCTCTTGTCCGGGCCTACCGCCAACACTTGGGCAAGGATTTGTAGGGCGTTTCTTGGATGACCCATGCTGTCTTGAACAATCTGTTCATAGACTTCTTTGTCCAGGGATTCTCCTTCTGCTTTCACTACTCGGAGCAACAAACGCTTCATTTCCTTTTCAGTTAGCTGTTGGACTTGAAATTGGGAACAACGCCCGCGGATTGTGGGCAGTAGCTTTTGCGGGTCTGTAGTACAAAGGATAAAATAAACGTGTTTCGGGGTATCTTCTAGCGTTTTCAAAAGGGCGCTTTGCGCATCTTTCGTCAGCTGGTGAACCTCGTCCAATATCCAAACTCGGTAAGGACTACTCAACGGCTTGTATTGGCATTGTTTCCTGATTTCCCTGATGGTATCAATCCCGCGGAAATCCGCCGAGTCAATTTCTTTCAAGTCATCATCTTGAACCCCCAGCTCTCGTGCTATAATCCGTGCCAGGGTAGTCTTTCCACACCCGGTCGGGCCGTGAAGTAGAATACTATGAGATAATGGCTGGGATGATTCACCGCTCAGCTGTTTTCTCAATACTTCCACGACCTGGCGGTTTCCGATTACTTCATCCAATGTTTTAGGACGGTATTTCAATGCAAGTGTAAGATTTTCCTCCATATTTCTCCTCTCCTTTATATCATTTTACCCAAGGCTGGTCTACACCATAGACTTCTACCTCAATCTCCAACGGTACGATAATCCATGGCCATTCCCTCGGTAATTCTTCACTTACTATCTGTTTAAGCACTCCTTCTATGTAGCCCATCTCATTTGGGTCTACGTCCATTACAAGCGAGTCATGAATCTGTCCTATTAGGCGTGAATTCCATTTCTCTTTTCTCATCCGTTCATCCAGCTTAATAAAGGTTTTTAGCAAACAATGGAAAGCTGAACCTTGAATCGGATAGTTCACAATCTCATTTTTCCTCATCACTCCCGAACAAATAAATCCAGTGTACATTTGAAGGTATCCTTTTTTGTAGTATTCTTCTATCCATCTTTCCTTCCACTGCTTATATACTTTGAAGCGGACATTCCAAAAATGGTCTTCCACTTCTCTCATATGTTCCACGAAATCGTCGAAAGATTTTATCCCATTTTTCCGGAGATGTTCAGCAATCGTGATTCCTTCCGGTAGCGTTATCCCGTCGGTTTTCTTCCATTTTTTGTTTACAGGCAGTTGAACCCAATCGCAAATCCCGATGGCATTGTTTTTGTAATAATCTCCGTAGAATTGAGGAAAAACAAATCCGTTTTTTGCTGCTTGTCGTAGCAATTTGTGCTCCGGTATACTTTTATCCAGTTTATCAATGAAGAATATTTGCTGGGCCATATCTCCGTGCATATCGGAATTTTTATCGTGGAGGTAGCTTAACATATTTGGATCGTGGTGATAACACGCCGCTATGTTTACTTCAAGTGCCGAGAAGTCTGCTTCTACCAATGTATGTCCAGGGCGCGGTAAAATAGCTCTGCGACAAATTTGCAT
>Ga0209537_1003220_pt1 | contig 15206 bp, 17 predicted proteins | sample BioPla4DNA1_FD_187698 | JGI IMG/M metagenome (GOLD analysis project Ga0209537, IMG submission 187698) | Biogas fermentation microbial communities from Germany - Plant 4 DNA1 (SPAdes) (version 2) | ecosystem: Engineered > Bioreactor > Anaerobic > Digestate | place: Bielefeld, North... | reverse complement strand
GAGGTGCTTAAAAAGAATCAATAGTAGGTAACAAACAAATTTAAATATAGAAAGAGCTATAATGAATAATAAAATAAAATGTTATAGCTTAATTTAGTGACCCCAAAAACAAATAGCTTATAAAAAAATTGGTGAAACAAGCAACTATGCACTTTTCATAAAATATGGGGAAATTTAAAAAAATTTTCCTACAGTAACTTGACACTATCAAATGGCATATATGGTTTGACTAATATTTGCCCCCATTATAAAATATACACAAGAAAGGAAGGGTCTCATGCTATTTAAAGATAAAAGCTACATGAATAGCTTGTGTATTACATAAAAGGGGGTAAAAGTTTTGAAGGAGAAAATTCAAAAATTTATTACTGACTATGTATTATCTCATAATAAGGATGAATTATTTAGAGTTCCCCTAATAGGCTTTAGCAGTGCAGGGGATAAAAGATATAAAAGGATTAAAGAAATTATTGGACCCCATCACTTGTATCCTACTGACATATTGCCAACTTGCAAAACCGTAGTTTCCTTTTTCATTCCTTTTACAAAAAAAGTAGTAGAGAGTAATAAACAAGATAAAGCAGTTTCTTATTTATGGGCAAAAACCTATTATGAATGTAACACTTTAATAAATAATTTAACTGCCCACTTAATAGAATATTTAAAGGACTTCAGTGTTACAGCAGCTGCAGTACAGGCTACCCATGGTTTTGATGAAGAATTGTTGAAGGCTCCATGGTCTCATAAATCAGCAGCTCATATAGCTGGCCTTGGAGAGTTTGGAGTCAACCACCTGCTAATTACGGATAAGGGATGTGCAGGAAGGGCTGGAACTGTATTTATAGATATAGACATAGAAGCAAATAGGAAACAAATTTTTGATAAATCACCCTGCTTATACTATCAAGATGGCTCATGTTTAGAATGTGTAGAAAATTGCCCTACAAATGCCCTATCCCTTGGGGATCTAAATAGGGCAGTCTGCTATGAAAAATGCCTAGATACCGATAGGCTTTATACAGATATAGGAACTTGTGATTCCTGCGGAAAATGTTCCATAGGCCCATGTGCCTATTTTGAATAAATTGATGGATATAAAAGGGGGTGGAACATTGGAAAAAAGAATAGAAATATCAGAAGAGACTAAAAAAGCCATGCTTAAGCTGCAGCAAAATGAAATAACAGAACATGCCATATACATGAATTTAGCAAAGAGGGTAAAAAAACAGTCGGATAAGGAATTGTTGGAACGGATTGGCAGAGAAGAAAAAATGCACAGTAAGATTTGGGAAAAGTATACTAATAAAAAGCTTAAGCCTCAAAAATTCAAAGTATATTTCTATTACTTCTTAAGCATTATTCTAGGATATACCTTTGTAATTAAGATTATGGAAAAGGGAGAAGTAGTATCTCAGCAAATGTATGCCCTGCTAAGGGAAGAAGTTCCTGAAGCCAACAAGGTATATGAGGATGAACAAGGGCATGAATATGCCCTCATCAATCTGCTAGATGAAGACCGTTTGCAGTATGTTGGTTCCATGGTACTAGGCTTAAATGATGCATTGGTTGAGCTAACAGGAACTTTAGCAGGACTAAGCTTTGCCTTGCAAAATAATAAAATTGTGGCCTTATCCGGACTAATTACAGGCATATCAGCAACATTATCAATGGCCTCTTCTGAGTATCTGTCTGCACGGTCTGAAGGCAATGTAAATGCAAAGAAATCAGCCTTCTATACTGGTATTATGTACATTGTTGCCGTAATACTGCTGGTACTACCATATATTATATTGCCCAGCCATAATTACATTCATGCCTTAATTGCCATGTTAATAACTGTAGTTATTATAATATTTGCCTTTACCTATTATGTATCTGTAGCAAAGGATCTGCCCTTTAAAAAGAGATTTTTAGAAATGGCTACCATAAGCCTTTCTGTAGCAGCCTTATCCTTTTTAGTTGGTGTACTGGTAAAACAATTCTTAGGCATTGATATTTAATAAAAGTGTTTGGGAGCTTTATTGACAAGAAATTAGCTCCTAAACACTTTTTATATTTTAAAATACTAAACTAATTATAATTAACTCAATAAATCCAACTGCCCAGGCTATAGTACTGGTTACAGACCAGACCTGCATCTGCTCCTTGGCATCGGTTATGCCCAGCATGCGGTTTACCACCCAGAAAAAACTATCATTAAAGTGTGAAAATACCAATGAGCCTATACATGCTGCCAGGGCTCCAAATACTGGGTTTACATTTAAATTGGCTAATATGGGTGCAGTGATGGAAGCAGCAGTTATCATAGCCACTGTACCACTTCCCTGAATAAGCCTTACTAAAGTGGAAATTATAAAGGGTAGCATGATGGCTGGAATAGAGGTTTTTGTAATAAGCTCCGCTATATATGTTCCTGCCCCACTTTCACGAAGGACCATGCCTAAGGCCCCTCCACCTCCAGTAACAAGTATTATTATTCCAGCAGACTTTATTCCTTCTTCCATGTGTTCTATTGTTTCCTCTCTAGTGTATTTGCCTGTTAACCCGTATATGGCAATAATAAGCCCTATACCAACTGCAATAACTGGTGAACCAAAAAAGCCTATTATAGTTTTTAAGCTGCCTTCAATTCCTAGGGCTGTAGTTACAGTATCAATAAGTATTAGTATTATAGGTACAATTATTGGTGCAAAGGACATAGAAGCTGAGGGAAGATCCTTATTGTCATCATCTAGTACAGATTCATAATCTGGCTCCTGATAGGCAGGCCTTGTCCATCCTTCCCCATCTTCTGCCGGAATTTGATATATTTTTTTACCAATATATTTGGCATAAATTAGGGCTGCTATTGTCATTGGTATGGCTAAAAGTATCCCCCACAATATTATAGAACCTACATTTACCCCGAATAAACCTGCCACCCCTACTGGTCCTGGTGTAGGGGGCACTAGTGAATGGGTTATAACCAGTCCTGCTGCCAAAGCAACTCCCAGGGTTACTACTGATTTCTTAGTCTTACGTGAAATAGCCTTTGTTAATGGTGACAGTATAACAAAGCCTGAGTCGCAAAATATGGGTATGGATACTAAAAATCCTGTTATGGCCAGTGCAATTTCTTCCTTACCCTTACCCAGTTTTTTAATAAAGGTTTGGGCCATTCTTTCTGCTGCACCTGAAATTTCAAAAATTTGTCCCATCATAACTCCAAAACCAATTATAATACCAATATTGCCTAAGGTAGAACCAAATCCATTTGTAATTGCAGCCAATACATCATTTGCAGGCATACCACCTATAACTCCTGTAATTGAAGCTGCAATAATTAAGGCCAGAAATGCATGTATCCTGGTCCTCAATATCAAAAAGACCAATATTGTAATTCCAACGATTAGTCCTAAAATCATTTGACTACCTACTGCTTCCATAAAAATCCTCCTTGAAAGTTTTTCCTTAATCTTCTTCCTTTTATTAGTCTAAGCTTTATTTTGTTTGTTAAAATTAAATGCATATTTGGCTGCAACCTTTATGGCTTCAACCATACTTACTTCACTAGCCCTTCCTGTCCCTGCAATATCAAAGGCTGTTCCATGGTCGACAGAAGTCCTTAAAAAGGGCAGATTGTTTGTAATAGAAACAGTCCTTTCAAAATCTACCATCTTAGTAGCAATATGCCCCTGATCATGATACAGGGAAAGTACTGCATCATATGCCCCCTTTAATGCAAAATAAAACACTGAGTCTGCAGGTACAGGGCCTACCACATCTATGCCTTCTTCCTGGGCTCTTCTTATGGCAGGTTCAATTTCCTTTACTTCCTCGTCTCCAAATAGGCCGTGCTCTCCACTATGTGGATTTAAGCCTGCAACTGCTATCTTCCCATCCCTTATACCAAGGACCTCAAGAGCCTCTTTAGACCTTTTTATATAATCGTAAACCCTTTCCTCTGTAACCAGATCACAAGCCTGCCTAAGGGAAACATGTCTGCTTAGGAAAAATACCCTTAAATTATCTACCTGGAACATGGTCAATGGATTGGAGGTATTTGTTAAACCTTCAAGTATTTCTGTATGTCCTATATAAGGAATATTTGCAGCCTTTAAGGATTCCTTATTTATAGGTGTTGTTGCTATGGCATCAATTTTCTTTTCTAGGGCCAGTTTTACAGTTTCTTCAATATATTCAAAGGCAGCCTTCCCTGCTATAGCTTGTATCTTGCCTATTTCAAGCTCATCTATATCAATATTATTTAAATCAATTAAGTCAATAGTTCCTTTAATGTATTTTCCTTTCTGTGGGCTTTCTACTACATTGATATTCAAGTCTAAACCGCAAAATTTCATAGCATTGGAAATAACATCCCTATCTCCTATAACTATAGGCTTGGATATCTTATATACTTCTTCCCTATTTAAAGCTTTCACAACTATTTCAGGACCTATGCCTGCTGGATCTCCCATTGGGATTCCTATTATTGGCCTATCCATTTTAACAACCTCCTCTTGATTTATGTATTAATTTGAAAGCCTGCTTAACATGTAATCGATACATTTTATAATTGCCCTTTCGTCTCCAATCATTCCACCCTTAGTAACAATTGAAATATCATTATATTTGCCATCCTTAATCTTTCCATATACCGCTAGAGGTAGAACTTCGTCTAAGACTTCTATTCCAACAGCTCCAATTTCATTGCATATGGATACAGTAATGTCTCCACCGGTGGTAAACAAGCCACCTATAGTTGAACCAGCAATATCCAGTACCCTTTTTGTTATTTTTCCAATACTACTGGCAATTATTTGTGATATTTCATCTTCTGTTATGCTTAATTCATGGGCTATCTTTTTTAAATCTAAAACATCCTTTTCCCCATTGGTAGTTATTAAGCCAATAATATTGGCCTTGTCAATACCTCTTGTAATCAGCTCCACAGCCCTATCCATTTCTTCATTGCCAGTATTGTGGTAAAGGAGCTTTTCAGTATCCACTTCAACAAAAAAGGTAGGATAAGTCCTTCTTAATTCTTCTACCTGCCTTCTAGTTAAATTTGTCACACTTCCTATAACACACATTACCTTTTTATTGGTCTTATTCTCATTAGCTTCAAATAAGACCTTGGCCAAAGCAGCCGTAAAGGGTCCTGGGTCTACAGACACGAACTTAAGATTAGCTTCCTTTACTGCTTTCGCAATTTCCATTATATCTTCGTCAGTAATGGCATCAACTACAATTATCCTGCTCCCAGCCTTTACTTCTTCTATCAATTCATTTTTAATAACCCTACAGCCCTTGAGCACTTTAGCTAATTCAATGTGGCCTACCTTTTCCTTGGTTTGGCTTTTAATAATATCTGTTACTTTTGAATGCAATACAGGGGTTTTTGGATCTTTAGCCACATCAGTTTTTTCCAAAGGTAGCTGGTTAACTATTAAATAATCTCCAATACAAACCCTGTCTGATGAAGGAAAAGCAGATACCACTATTGCAATGGTATCATCCGCTAGCCCACTAAAAACTCCATCTATTTCTACCCCTATATTACCCCTTAGGGTACTGTCTATCCTTTTACAGTAAAATTTTACATCTTGATCCTGGAAAAACTTTACTACCTTACTAACCCTATTAAAAGCCATATCTTTATCTATAGCTCTACTATCTGTACTTATGGATATAACATCCAGGTTCTCATTTTTATCAGGATTGTACTTGTTTAGATTAGTAAAGGTAGCAGATTTAAAGCCCTGTTTTGCTAGAAGTACACTGGTTGCATTTGCACCAGTCAGATCATCGGCAATTATTACAATCTTAGACATATGAACAACTCCTATTCTATTAATTAATGCTTTTACACCAGTTTTATGTTTATTTCTAACTTTTCCAATTCCTTAAGTATACTAGCAGGTAATTTATTGTCTGTAATGATTAGATCAAAATCTTCCAGATCACAAATCTTAGCAAATTTAGTTATGCCAAACTTGCTGCTATCTGTTACTAATACACTTTTACCAGCAGCCTTAATCATCTGTTTCTTTACATCTGCCTTTTCAAAGGTAGGGGTTGTTATTCCCTTTTCTAAGTCTATTGAACTGGTTCCTATAAAGCTTATATCCACATTAATATTTCTTAAAAACTCACTCGTTCCCGGCCCTATACAAGCCCCTACCATGTTTTGGACATGGCCTCCTGTACAAAAAACCCTGAACTTATGGTTCCTGGCTAGGTATCCTGCTATAAATACATCAGAAGTAACTATTGTTAAATCTTTTTTGTCCTTTAGCCTCTTAGCTATTTCCATGGTAGTGGTTCCAGCATCCAACAGTATAGTTTGCCCATCTTTCACCAGACTTACAGCATATTGGGCTATCCTCTTTTTTTCCTCCTTGTTTCTTACCCTTTTCTCCTTTAGAGGAATTTCTATGTCTAATTTGGTATTTAATATGGCACCACCATGGGTCCTTACAATTAGATTGTTGTCCTCCAAATACTGCAGATCCCGCCTTATGGTCATGGTAGAAACATCAAAGTTTTTGGCTAACTCCTCTACAGTAGCACTTTTATTTTCCTCAAGATACTTCATTATTAAATGTCTTCTTTCTATTTGAAGCATAGAAGCACCAACCTGCCTTGTTTATATTTGTTTGTTTTTGTTTCAATATGTTTGATTATATCATTTTTTACACACTTGTCAACCATATAATGGGAAAATATAGCTAAGCTTATGAATCTAACAATAAATACAGCAGTATATAAAGAACTCAAAAATTATAAAAGCCAAAGCTTCTGGAATATGAAGCTTTGGCTGCTGTCATGTTGCCCGTCTCTTGATCGTCCTGGCCTTAACACCTTCCCAAAATTGCGCTCAACGGAATTTGTCTATTTAACTGTGTAATTAACCATTTTAATGTATTTATACCCATTTCCATCCAGGGAGATTATATTGGCACTTCCATTGTCTACCTTAAACTTAAAAAAATAATCCACACTGTCAAATACCCAGCTTAAAGCAATTTTAATTACTCCATCATGGCATACTAAAACTACATCTTCTTCTTTTTTTGATATTTCTTCCAGGAAGGAAGTAACCCTTTCATAGGCCATTTTGATGCTTTCACCTTCTGGCACTACAAAATTAATAAAATCCTCATGCCATTTTTTAGCTTCCTCCGGGAAATTTTTTAATATTTCTTCATATGTGAGACCTTCAAAGGCACCAAAGTCTACTTCCCTAATTCTTTCCTCCACTTGACCATCTAATCCCAGTATCTCCATAGTTTCAGTAGCCCTGGAATAAGGGCTTACATATACCCTATCAAAGGACAAGCTGTCAACAAAACTTTTAGTCCTTTTTATTTGCTCCTTCCCTTCCTCTGTTAATACAGTATCCTTGGTACTAAAAATCCTTTTAACATTATCTTCCGTCTGCCCATGGCGAATAAGAATTATATCCAAGTTAGCACCCCCAAAAAAGTTAATAAAGACACAATTTCACAAAGCTCTATGGTGGCACCATATACATCCCCTGTAAAGCCGCCTATTTTTCTATAGGCTATATTAGCCATTATCTGCCCAGGTATAAAGGAGAAAAACAAAGGTATCAAATAAATTGGATCTACAAATAAAAGCATAACTATATATATGATTCCTCCAAATAAGGCATACTTTTTAGGCTTGCTTTTATAAAACATATACCCTATTCCTTCTGCTTTGGCAATCCTTTTAGCAGAAATTAAGTAGGCTATTATCAAACGGCTATTGGCATAGCTTAGGCCCAATATTAAAAACATATTTCCTTCTATGCTGGAAATAAGAATATATTTCAATAGTATATCCAGTACTATGGCCAGAACCCCAAAGGATCCAAGACGGCTATCCTTCATTATTTCAAGTACCCTATCCCTTTCACGGCAGGACAAAAATCCATCAAAGCTGTCTGACAAGCCATCTAAATGGAGGCCTCCTGTTATTACTATCATAGCCAGTAGTGCAAAGAAGCTGGCTATTCTATCATTTAAATAAGCAAATATATAATAAACTAATGCTCCAAATCCGCCAATTAAAAGACCTACAAAGGGATAGTATAAAATACTCTTAGATAGGTTTTTATCATTAAAGTCCACGCATTTTTTTACTGGTAGGCGGGTTAAAAACTGGATAGCTAAAACCAATCCATCTATCATTTTATTTTCACCGGTATTCCACAGCATACCAAATAAACTTCATGACTTAAGGCAGCTATCCTTTGGTTGACCCTTCCCTGAATATCTCTAAATACCCGGCCTATATGATTGTCCGGAACCAAAGAAAAACCTACTTCATTAGTTACCATTACCAGATTGTACTTCCTTTCCTCAATGGCCTTTATCAAGGAATGCAATTCTTCCCATACCCTGTCCTCTATTTCCTTCTGCAGCTTAAAATCTATGTATTCAATATCCTTGGCTACATCAAACATTATATTTGAAGTCAGTAAGGTTATGCAGTCCAGTATATAATTTCTTTCCTCCCCTAGGGCCTTAGTTAATGTATAGTTCCCCTCATAGGTCCTCCAATGGGAAGGACGGCTTTCCTTATGTAGTTTAATCCTTTCTTTCATTTCTTCATCCCATACTCTGGATGTGGCAATATATACTACATCTTCCATGTCCCTGTACAGGCTTTCAGCAAAGGTACTCTTGCCACTTCTGGCTCCACCAGTGACTAAAGTAATCATATAATCACCTACTCCTATTTAGTTAATAAAAAAGTATATCATAAATTTGTTTAAATTTAAACTATTGACTAAAATGATTAACAATAATAAAATATATAAAAAACTGAATAGTAAAATCTTATGGTCCGTAAGGATAATAGGGAAGTCAGGTGAAAATCCTGCGCAGCCCCCGCTACTGTAAGTGAGGATGAAGCCCTAATAACCACTGTCTTTTAAGACGGGAAGGTAGGGTGGAAGATGAATCACAAGCCAGGAGACCTGCCATAAGATTAAACAAATTAGCCTTCGGAGGGAAGGTATAATGGTTTTTTTGTGCTTTAATTTTTGAAAAAAGGCCTACCTCTGGGGTAGGCTTTTTTGATTTAATTATTGGTTTAGGAGGGATTTTTTATGAAAAAGTTTAAGAACCTATTAGTCTTAATACTAGTACTTATTTTACTCCTATCTACAGCTGCCTGTACAAAAAATAGCGTATCAGAAACAGTTGATGAGACTGAAGACTCAGAAGAAATAAAACAAGAAACAGTAGAGGAAAAATTCCCACTAACTATTACAGACTTTTTAGGCAGGGAAGTTACTATAGAAAAGGAAGCTGAAAGAATAATATCCCTGGCTCCATCTGTTACAGAGCTTTTATATGCCTTAGGCGTGGGAGACAGGCTGGTAGGAGTTACTGAATATGATGATTATCCAGCCGAAGTAGTAGAGCTGCCAAAGGTGGGAGGATATGAGGGGGCTAATGTTGAAGCCATAATATCCCAGGAACCTGACCTTGTTCTGGCTTCCAACTACTCTGGCCGGGAAGAGATGGAAGCTATAGAAAGTATGGGAATACCAGTTATAGTCTTAGATGCTGTAAACATGAATCAAACATTTGAATCCGTAAGATTATTGGCCCAAATAACTGGCACTGAAGATCAGGGTAAAGAAATTATAAATGAAATGCAGGCCCAGATAAATGAAGTAAAGGAAAAAGTAGAAGGCCTTCCAAGGGTAGATGTATACTATCTATTAATGCTGGATGGAAACTATACAGCGGGAAAAGGTACATTTATTGATGAGCTTATAAGCATTGCCGGAGGTAACAATATTGTTGAAGAAGAGGGCTGGCCACAATACAGTGTGGAAGAATTGGTTAAGAAAAATCCTGATGTAATAATTACATCTCCTAATGCTGCTAATATAGAAGATATTAAAAATGCGGAAGGTTTCAAGGAAACAGATGCCATAAAGAATGGAAATATATTTGTAGTAAGTGATGAAAACATACTGGTAAGGGCTTCCAACAGGATTGTATTGGGACTGAAGGAAGTTGCAAAATACTTACATCCGGAGGTTTTTGAATAAATTGAAGAGGAATATTCTTTTTATCACAGCTATATTAAGTCTCATATTTACAGTCTTAATATCCATTTCCATAGGGGCAGTTGAGATTTCCCCTGGAGAAATTGTAAATGTATTTATTGGCAAGGGGGAAGGAAGCAACAGGACCATAATACTTAATTTAAGACTACCAAGGGTAATAGCAGCAAGCTTAGCAGGTATGGGACTTTCAATTGTAGGCACCTTCTTTCAAGGTCTCCTTAGAAACCCTATGGCAGATCCTTATGTTCTGGGAATTTCCTCTGGTGCAGCCCTGGGTGCCACCTTGGCCATCATATTAAGCCTTGGCTTATTTGGTATTAGCTTTATGGCCTTTGGTACGTCCCTATTGGTCATAGCCTTTGTCTATATGGTATCCAGAACTGGTACCAAAATATCAATGAACACAATGCTACTGGCTGGCATAGCTGTAAGCTCCCTTATTTCAGCCCTTATATCCCTGCTCATGCTACTGAACCATGAAGAACTTAACAGGATATTCTTCTGGACAATGGGCGGCTTTAATCTTGTAAATTGGAATAGTGTAGCCTTTGCTGCTCCTGTAATATTAATTAGCTCCAGTATCATGTATGTGTTTTCAAGGGATTTAAATGCAATATTAACCGGGGAAGAAACTGCTGAACATTTAGGAGTAAATACAGAATTGGTTAAAAAGATTATTTTAATATTAGGCTCCCTAATCACAGCCACTGCCGTATCCATGGGAGGAATCATTGGTTTTGTAGGACTTATTGTCCCCCATATATCAAGGCTTATAATAGGGCCGGATAACAGAGTTCTTGTACCCTTTAGTGCCATATTGGGAGCTGTATTCTTAACTTTTGCCGATACTTTAGCCAGATATATATTAAGGCCGGTAGAAATACCCATTGGAATAATTACTGCAAGCTTTGGTGCCCCCTTCTTCCTATACCTGCTTATTAAAAGTAAAAGAAATAATGAAGGAATGTGATAAGATGGCTATTTTACAGGTGAAAAAATTACACTTTTCCTACGGGAAAAATAAGGTTTTAGAAGGCATTGACCTTACCATAGATGAAAATATGATGGTGGGCATAATTGGTGGAAATGGCAGTGGAAAATCTACCCTTTTAAAGAATATATCCGGATATTTAAAGCCAGATTCAGGCAATGTATTTATTGGAAATAGGAACATAAAGGATTTTTCCATAAAGGAAAAGGCAAGACATATAGCCTATGTGCCCCAGGAAATACCCTTTGATTTTGAGTTTAGCTGCTATGATCTTGTTATGATGGGAAGGATGCCCTATCTTAAAAGATTTGAAAAAGAAGGAGAAAAAGACAAAACTATTGTAAGGGAAGCTATGGAAATTACAAATACCTGGATATTTAAAGAAAAAAGCATAAATGCACTAAGTGGTGGAGAAAGACAAAGGGTCTATATTGCAAGGGCTTTAGCTCAAAGGCCGCATATTTTGTTAATGGACGAGCCTGTTTCCCACCTGGATATAAAGTATCAAATTGAAATACTTACCCTGGCAAAGGAGCTGTCATTTAAAGGAATGCTGGTAATTGCGGTCCTTCACGATATAAATCTGGCCTGCCAATTTTGTGATCAGATACTCATAATGAAGGAAGGTAAAATAATGGCTGCCGGTACACCTAAAAAGATTTTAAATACTGATAACATTAAGTCTGCCTTTTCTGTTGATGTAGAACTACTGGAAAATCCAATTACCCATATTCCCTATGTTGTACCTCGTTTAAATAAAAGAAAAAAATTTAAGATAGTTTAATTTAGGAGGTGCCTATATGAAAAAAGAGATAAATACCTTAAAGAGTATTAAAACTTTTACTGCAGTCTCCATGCTTATAGCCTTAAGTGCTGTAGGGGCACTGGTAAAAATATTTAATACTGTAGCCCTGGATTCAATGCCAGGATATTTTGCAGCCCTGTATTTAGGTAGCTGGTATGGAGCCTTGGTAATAAGCTTTGGACATATAGCCACAGCCATAACTTCTGGCTTTCCCTTAGGAATTCCTGTTCACCTGTATATAGCAGTTATAATGGCTGTATGTGCCTATTCTTTTAAATTCTTTACTGAAAGATATAACAGTTTTATTGGCATACTGGTTGGAACCCTATTAAATGGACCTATTGCTGCCCTGTTGTTTGTACCTCTATTTGGATGGGGATACTTTATAGGCTGGAGTATACCTTTGGCCTTTGGCTCCTTTGTTAATATATTTTTAGCAACCTTGGTTTATAAGGGAATAAATAAAGTAGGTGGAATGTAATTTGATAGAAAAATACAGAGATTTAATCATTATATATGAAAAGGATAGAGCCTATGTCATCTCCTGCGATAGTCTAGGTGCCATAGGCAGCAAAGAACATGATGTAGTCAAGGTGGATGAAGAAATTGTAGGAAGAACTACTATAAAGGTTGCCCTGGCTGAAGCCTTATGCCTGGGAGCCAAGCCCCTTGTTATTGCTGATACTTTAGCTGTTGAAATGAAGCCTACAGGGGAAAAAATTATAAGTGCTATAGAAAAGGAGTTAAAGGAAAATGGACTTGAAGATGTGGTGCTGACAGGAAGTACAGAGGAAAACTTTCCCTCTTCCATGACCGGACTTGGAATAACTGTAATTTCCAGAGTAAATCTTTCTGATTTAAAAATTAAAAAGGTAAAGAAAGGAATGCATATATCCCTCTTAGGATATCCCCTGGTAGGAGATGAAGTTTTAAAGTACCCTGATTATGTACTTCAATTAAAGGACTATGTAGAAATTTCCAAGTCTAAAGAAATAATTGAGGCTGTTCCCGTTGGTTCAAAGGGAATAAAGTATGAATTAGGTATACTGGAAAAATTAGCAGGGTTAAAAATAAATGCTAATATACCTTCTCATATAAATATATTAAAATCTGGTGGACCAGCTACCAGCTGTATTATAGTCCATGAGAAAAAAATACCTTCTATAACTAAAATAATCAATAAGCCCCTAACCTATATGGGAAGTTTTATATAGAAAAGCCCTAGTTTTATATGACTAGGGCTTGCTTTAGGTTTCTTTTTCAATAATACCCTTCCATTTTCAATAACAAGCTTGTCATCCAAGTAAAGGGTTGGGTTTATAATAACTCCATCAAGATGGCAATTTGCCTTATTTACTCCTACCATGGGATATAATTACATTGAAATTTTTCCTGGCTATGAGATATTTGATCCTTATTATAAATGATAACTGCAAGTTTGCTTTCCTAAAGTTTGAAGCTGATGCATGCTTCCGTATAATTTAGTCAACAGATTAAATTCTTCTTCATCATAGAATTTACAGTGGCCCTTACCAAAGGCCTTGGCAACCTCAATGGTAAATCTAGCAGCTAACTCTAAATCATGAGGATGGCTTGCTCCCGTAGCACAGCCTGGTACGGGCACTTCAGTGGTAATTGCAACCCCTACTACTGGCGCTTTTGTTGCAGTAGCTGGCTGTAAAATACTGTTTAAGTGATAAAGACCATTGCCATAGGGAGTAATATCTTGGGTAGTTATAGGAAATACTGCTGGTAGTCTTCCTGTAGTAATTTCCATTATATCTAATAAGTCATCACTTACCTTTAATATATAGCCTTCCTTTACAGTGGGAGAAATGGCAAATCCTTTATGGTTTATAATCCTATTGCCTTTAGTAGTGTCTATGGATAAAATTGCATCTAAGTCTCCACTTACTTCCTCCCTATTAACTGTAGCCATGTCCACCGGTGAACCCATAAAAGGCACTGGCTTATGAGGTTGGGTTGGAGCATTGGGACAAATATGGGTAGATACCACTACATCTCCAGGAAGAAAATCTCCCTTATTCTGCATATCTAGCAGCTTAGCTGCTACCGCTAAGGCCACTACAGCACCGTCTGCATCTGAAACCATTCCAATCATTTCAGGTCTTGCACCTATTCCTCCTAATCTTCCTAAAACACCCAAAGTTGGAGCATCCAAGCCTTTAGATTTGCCCCTTGTTCCAGGAATAGTAATTCTGATAAAATCGGTCTTACCCTTATCTCCAGTTATGGTCTTAACTTGTACATCTTTTGCCCCTAAGGATTCCATATATTCTTTTATTTCTTCACCATTGGCATTTGCACTATCTATATATTCGTATATTTCTAAAATTTGTTTTAAAACCATATGATACCTCCTTACTATTTGTCATGCCTTTAAAGATATTTTAGTATTTCCTTATTAACTACAGGCTCAATTTTCTTTAAAAGCTCCTCATCAAACATGCCCGCACCTAACTTCAAATTCTCTTTCTTAGTTCCTATAATAACAATATCCATGTCTTTTTTAATTTCAGCAGTAGTTACAGGCATGCCTGTATCCTTATCAAAGGACATAATTAGGTCTGGAAAGGTATATAGCCTTTTTCCTCCACTTTCAATGGTCATGTATTCATTCCAAAAAGTCATTTCTGCCCATAGTGCCAGTTGGGTGTGCTCTGCCGTTGCAGGGAGCATCTATTATGGGGATACCTAATATAGCTGCTTGTATCCAGCCATTAACTGTAGCTGCACCACCATTTTCATTAGTTATAATTCCACCAATTTTTAATCCTGTGTTTTCCTGCAGTATCTCAATAGTCCTAACATAATCCCTTGGTTTTACATACTTTTCAACAGCAGCCGGTGCACCTACTGCTGAAGCTGTAACAATTAAGGTATCATCTGCCACTTCATGAATATCAACTAAATTTAATTCACCATACTCTAAAGCAATACCAGCAGCCTCTTTGCCTAATTCTCTGGAACCTCCTCCCCCTCCACCAAGGATGGTTCCACCCATTAAGGCATACTTTAATATTTCTCTATTTAATTTCATCCTACCCCTCCTTTTTACTTTCTTATGCACTTGCAGTAAGTTATTAAACCCTCAGCAACAACAGGATCTATAACAGGAATTCCACAGACTACTTCAAGTTCTCTAGCAATACCTATAGTGGCCATTCCTGTACAGGCCAGGGCTATTACCTCAGCTCCTAAAGTTTTTAGCTCAAGGGCTTTCTTAATTACCTTTTTTCTTCCTTCTTGGGTCATTAAATCTATAGTAGTTTCAATGCCAGGAACATCATTAGTTCCTACTATACTATCTCCTA
>Ga0209537_1003214_pt1 | contig 15233 bp, 11 predicted proteins | sample BioPla4DNA1_FD_187698 | JGI IMG/M metagenome (GOLD analysis project Ga0209537, IMG submission 187698) | Biogas fermentation microbial communities from Germany - Plant 4 DNA1 (SPAdes) (version 2) | ecosystem: Engineered > Bioreactor > Anaerobic > Digestate | place: Bielefeld, North... | reverse complement strand
GCTTGTACAACAGCCATACTCACCATTCCCACAACTTGTACCAAATCTTTACCTATGTAAAAAACATGGATACAACAAATTCCGGCAATGTCAGCGGTGTCTTGCTTTATGCCAAAACTGATGAAGAGTTCGTACCGGACAACGAGTATATGATGAGCGGCAATCGCATTTGCGTCAAAACCCTAGATTTAAACATGGAATTTACTAATATTGCTGAGCAGCTCAACGCTTTAGCGGAAGGATTGCTGCTTTAATAGACATAGCCTTGATTTACTTTTCTAAAAAGCTTGGCGCCAGGCCACCTTTCATAAACCCGGAAATTCAGCATCCGGGCATCTTCGTTTTAGTTCAGTGATAAATATATGAGGGTCAATGGGGGAGATTATTGTAATGTCGTAACCGTGTTTGATTTTTATCCGGTCAAGAGAAAGCGCATAGCCTCCTGATGGGTCTCTAGTGCGTTTGACACTACGTATTTTGCTGTAGGGAATCTTTTGATAGAAGGGCCCGCACTTGATTTCCAGTGAATTATCTGTCAGGGTATACCCGGTTTTAAACCAAATCCATCCGAAAAGCGCCAGGTTCAAAATTAAACTTATCAATAATATAAAATATCGGTCTGCTTCTGTTGCGGCTAGATATATACCGGATAAAAGACTACACCAGATGACAATACCCAGCCAAAGGTCTTTTTTGGATGGGAAGTACATTTCGGTACCTCCTCTCTCCCAGGAAATTAAAGGCCTGAGGGGTTTATCGAGACAGTTAAATCTTTTCCAAACGCCTGAGGAAATAGCAGAAGAATTTAAAGTTGTTCCAAAAGTACCGTATAAATTTTCGTACAAGTTTGAGGATAGCTCCGGCAAGCAGTCTACAATGATGATTGAGGATTGGGAAATCGGTATGTTGTACTTCAACTGTTTAAAACGAGTGAACGGTGACAAAAAAAGGGCCATCGCTAAGGTCAGAAAAAAATACTATGATTTCTTTAGTACAAGAGATCTCCACTTTTTCCTTGGCACGACGAAGCGGTTCCATAATGTTTCACCTAACCCGTTTATCATTATAGGTGTGTTCTACCCACCGATGCCATCACCAACTAAACAGTTGAGCCTATTTTAAATTTTTACCCCTAGGGGGTATTAGGAGAATCAAAAAGAGCTTGGCTTTTTCACTATTTCTCTTATAAGCTCCTGGTAGTCCACAAAATATTGCGGTTCTCCGCCTGGAGTCCGTCTGATGACATATCCGGATGCCCCCGCATATCGAATGCTTAAACCATCTTCTAGACGAAACCAGACACGTCCATAGGGGTTGTCTTTATCGAGCAAACGCACCGGTTTACTAGGATCCAGATTAAATTTCACACCCAGAGCAGTTAAATCTTCAAACAACCGCCATTCAGGTTCTGTTTCTAACAATAATTGTTCAAGAGTACGCGCACGCTCCAGACCCAGCCGGCTGGTCCAGCGATGTTGGGTAAATCTAATACCTCTGGTATTGATTATAGGAACTTCCATTTCCAATACCTCACCTAATTTAAAAAGCACCTGAGGCTCTTCCAATTTGCGTTTGGGCTTCCAGGGAGTTGCTATTTCCTTCCTTGGGACAATTTCGATGCTTTTCACCGGCGCATAATGGGTTACTGCCCCGGGTTTGCGTATTTCTTGCGGGGAATAAATTGCCACCCATTTGGCAGCATATTGTCGCTCTTGGGTTTTCAGCAAAGGCATATAATATAACTGCTTCTCAATTATCCATTGTAAATGCTGGCGCTGGTTCCCTGCGCTCAAGGTACCTATAACTACGGGTTCCGCTGCAGATGAACGCCAGTCCATAGCTCGTTCATAGATGCTGTGCGGTAAAGTATGTTGTGCGATGCTGAACCCGCCCATTTTCAATCTGCTGCGCAGCCATTCTCTAACATATTCTTTGTTGGCAGGTAAAAACGGTAAAGCTCCTACTCCAATCTGATTCAGAGCTTTCCACAGTCTGCTTTCATAGAAAGGAACTTCGGTTACCCCTCCTGGAAAAACTGCCGCCGCCTCTACCACTGTTCTTCTTTGTACTGTGCTGCCATCACTGCGTCTTTGAGATTCCAGAATGGCATCCCGATATCGGTGCATGGAATTTAGAGTATCTTCGGGAGGCCCTGGGGACTTATAGCGGGTTATGTATTCAGGTGAAGCATCCAGCCTGTACTTGGCATCAAGAACCAGATGCATTGTTGGCCAATCCTTTTTTTCTAGGGTAATCACCATATCCGGGCGCTGAGGAATGAGCATGGCTTCCCCTCGGAAGCTGGGGTTATAGGTGGCTGTTATGCGCCCTTCTCCATCTGTTGCAAAACTTATGCGTTGTTCCCGCCCCCGGTTCAGTAAAACTCTTAGGCCGTTTTGTTGGACTGCAAACAACTCTTTTACTGGAATCTGCTGCCCTGTCTCCTTGCTAATTATACGAAGCAAGGCTAAATAGCACCAGTACTCATAGAGAAGATTTAAATCCTTAACTGATAAATGTAATGGCCCGCCTTCTATTCGCAATCCTAATGATAAGGCCAGGCAGTATTGATAGGCTTCTCTGTAACCGGGCGATTTTAATAACTGTAAGGAAGCAAAACCTGGAGGAATATCACCGCCGGCAGCAGCAGCCAGCGGTTCCAAGCACTGCAGACGCAGTATGCGCTTACTCATATTCCCTAATTCATGCAAAGCTTTTTGGCGCCGGGGTGTATCTTTTAACTGACGCTCTTCCAGTCTTAACTTATTTAATCGCTGTTGAATAAGGTACAGTTGCCTCCATAACCAGCGATGTTCCTCAGTATCTAAAGTACTTAGAGGACGGTCTTCGTAAATATATTCACGAATAGCTAAATTGTTTTTGGTTAAGGTAAAACCGCCTCGACCAGCACCCCGTCGTACTGCCGCTAAAACCCGTCCGTTAATGTGCTTAATCTTTTCCGCCCGTACAGGTATCTGCTTCCTTTTTAATCCCCGGATAGGTTTGCGCGCTATAAAATTCAGCGCTTTTTCTAATTCATCTATCAGATCCCGCAATAGAATGAACCATTCCAAACCGGTCGATTGAGAAACAGTAAGGGTAGTACCGGTTTGGTAAGTTGATCGCAGATATTCCATAGCTAATCCGGTCATTATATCCTGTACAGATGCCAGAATTTCTTCGTAGTCACTGGCGTAATCCAGCTTGCTTGGAAAAACCTCAACCTTAAAAGAGAACTCCGGTTTGCCATCAACCAGAACGGTAAAATTGCTGTATCCTACCTGAGAACCGAAGTTAATGTATCCGAATGCTGTCGAGTGTTGGTCATCATAATCTAAATCACTGATAATGACCGGATCTGAATGTTCTATATCCAGCCTATGTCCGGAAGTACATCTGGCATATAGTTTGTAATTAGTTTCTTCGAATAGACATGGCCCTGCATCTAGTTCAGGACAATTTTCGAGCTGGGGAGGTAGACCCTGCCGCCATACTTTATGCCATATAAGATTCGTTCTGTGTTTGGTCAAAATCAGTCGACCGATTGCATCCTTATTCGGTAGTATTGCCGGTTCTTTGCAGGCTGATTGACTAAGTTTCAGATGCACCTGATCACTCTGTAGTTCAAAAAGCAAACTCATGACATCACATCCAAAAAGATGTAAACCCTTCGTTGACCAAACGCTCCCACATCAGACAAAGCCTTGCTGCAGTGCGAGGATACCGGGCATTTTCCAAAAAGGTAGGTCGACCATTATTATCCCAATCCTCAATAATTTTCTGAGCATCCTCTTCGCTTATTGTTTTCGATCCTTTAAAAGCCCAACCTAAGAGCTGTAACACAACCTTCCGAATAGGGGTGCTACCGCCGATGATTCGGGGTAGAATCTTCATCTGTACAGCCAGATCCAGGGGATTAACCTGCATCTTATCCGTAGTAACGAACGAATCTATGATATCCTCTGCATGCAATACAAATAAGGCTACTTCATCCCTTACACGATAACCGACTTGCAACTGCGCCTGAATTAAAATCGTATTAACTTCAGTCAATACCTTAATGACCTCATCTATCTTCTGTTTATCTTCGTCGGATATATCCTTTAGCCCATTTAGGCTAATAGCACGCGGAAACCAGAGTTCCACAGGCCATTCCTTGATGCCTGGGCTCTCGTCAAATTCATTTCCCCATAAATCTAGATGTATCTCAGAAAACTCCAGGGTAAAGGCACGATCCAGTACTTTACGACTGAACCCATAAGCACTTTCATCCATATTGACAGTACCTACAATAGCCAAATTAGGTGGTAATACCAGCTGACCCCATTCTTTATCTTCCTCTTTCAAATCCTGACATATAAGCGGCCCGCTAAAAATTTTCCGGTGCTGTCTGGGTGGCGGTTTTCCACCTGGCTCAAAACCTCAGCAAAGTAGTGTTCTACCCGCGCCAGGTTCATCTCATCCAAAATGCAAACGTAGTGCTTATCGGGATTATTTGCTGCCTCCCGAACGATCCTAAGCAAGGCTCCCGGTTTAAACTGCCCCTGTAAATCACAGTAACCCAGTACATCAGAGCTATCTGTCCAGTCAGGCCTTACAGGAATCAAATGACAATTGCCGCCGGTTGCCTGGCTAATCAGTGCCGGTAGTTTTGATTTTCCCGTACCGGAGACTCCGGCCAGGATCACAAACGGTTTTGTTCTTAAAGCGGTAACATAGGTAGCTATTTGCCATGGTTCGAAAATGAAACCCTGGGAAGCAATGTGTTCGATTAAAGAAGATAGCATGCCGCTATAATCTAATTGAGTCTTTGTGTTGCCATTATCAAATAATGCCCATTCTGGCCATGTAGTGCTGGGTTGTGATTCTTGTATAATTTTCAGTCCATCATGATTAAACCTGAACAAATAACCCTGCTTAACTCTTCCTGAACTATCTATAGGTCCTTGGTAAATATCTAACTCCAGGTTTTTCTGGGCTATCCCTTGAATATTTATTACAGGGTTAAGTTCATAATAATCAGTTTTTGCTAACCACCCTCGTTTACGATTCTGATGTTCATTTGTTAATAGAGGATACTCTGTTTCAATAGCTGCTGATGTAATTTTGCTTAAATATCTTATTGCGTTATTAGCGTAATGAACAACGATATCGCCGACTTTTAATTCCTTCATGGTTTTCCAATGCTGTATAACTCTACCGTCCTTGCTGCGGAGCGGGGCAAACAATATGCCCTGCTCTTTATCTGCAGTTAAAGAACTCCCCTGATTTACCCACCAAACATTAGGATAGTTATTAACTGTAATAAAATTTACTAAATAGGTAAAAGGGGTGTCTGTGCGAATAAAATCTATGTATTCGGCTTTATTATCCGGAATCTTAATATAGCTACCGCCACTGCCCAATTCTTCTTTTATCTTTCTCTCATTTACCAGGTAAGTATAACTGCTGCTTAAACGCGAAATCAGCAATTCTCTAAATTCGTTATTTCCCTGCCAATCTAATATTAAAGTGTCTGTTTCCACACCACGATCTCGGTTAGTTAGTTTTGCATCAAAGGTCCGCCCTTCGAAAATTAATTGAACCTCATGTGACTCACCTTTTTTCAGATGTTGGCCATCATTGGCAGCTTCAAAAAACTGATGAAACTCAACTGGTATTTGACTGCCATATCTAAAAATTGACCAGTCAACCCTTTTCCTGCCGATTAAATTTGGAATTCTGGCTGGTCTAGACCAACTTCTAACCTGGAATTCCGAGTTTTCCTCGTTTTCTTGCTCTAGTTCATTATCAGGAGAGATCTTGACTATCTTAAACCCTTTTTTTGTTAAATAACTATTAGACTCATGACCACCACTAAATGAGCTCACCGGCTGCCCTGTCGCCATAGATATAATTTGCTTTACCGGATAGAGTTGTCCTTCTCTTTCTATAGCATATTTATGATTTCTATTGTTTTGCCAGTTCAACCATTTTGCTTTATTACGATATTCCTCATCAAACTTTTTCATAGCATCTAGTATAGTACTTTCAGACACATCTGGTATCACTTCACATCCCCCCCTTACTGGCTGCTCAATAAGATTGATTGTTATATCTAAACGGATCATTGCAAACTGTATGCGCGCCAGTGAAAAAATGAAATAGTGATCCTACACTGTAAATTAACCCTTGTCTGCTTTCATGTAATATCCAGAAATAGACGGTTATTTTTGTTTAAAATAGCTATTGAACATTGATAGGGTAGGAGCAGGGAGAACTATATAATTTCTCCCTGAATCTTTCGTTTACACATGTCGTTATCGATGACTGTTTATAATAAGCATGTTATAATACTGGTTTCGTTTGCTGTGAGATAGCTGAGTAGGATTAAGCTATGATAATTGGTCTTCTCTCCGCCAAAAAATACATTGTTTTTACAAATTTATGCTGCTTATCCTATGTTTTTATCTATATTTCTATCAAAATTTGACATTCATGTTATTACATTCGTTTGATATTCCGAAAATCCTCTTTCCACATGTGTTTATTGGGTTTATTGTGAGTTTATCCCAAAGACATTCCTCGCATAGATACTTAGTAGGCTCGGGGATAAAAGCGTTTCCCCTTGTAAAGCGCAAAAGTACCGCTTGCCGTCCGACTTGTCGAATGACAGTGAACGGGATTATATATTGTTAAAGGTGACAGGGGGGCGGGGGGTAGGGGTAGCTTATATTAATTTTTAACAATAAATCATTTTTATCCTTTGACAATGATCACTGAGTTTATATTAGCCGTATAAAAATGACACCAACCATGATTACATGATTGGTGTCAGGATTTTTGTTTTTCTACTGTCTACTTGCTAGGGAGCAGTTACTCCTCCCAGTTATCAAGATTAGCGATCTGTCTGGCTGCAATACGGGACATACTGTAGGTTCCGCTAACGGCATGACCACTGCCAGGATAGTTGCGACCCAACCATCCGCCTGCGTCGATACCTGCCGCGAAGAGACGGGGAATCGGCTTTCCGAAGACGCTGATAGCCTGGCAATTCTCATCTACTTTGATACCACCGTATTGCACTACTATGGCAATGGTCCAAGGCATTTGAAAGGCGTAGAATGGGGCTGAAAGCGGCTTTACGGTGCCACCTTTCTTATGGAAGTCTGGATCTTCACCTTTGGCTGCGTATTGATTCCAGCGGTTTACGGTGTTTACCAATCCTTCTTGGTAAATACCGGCTTTTTTAGCCAATTCCTCAATGCTATTGGCCTCAATTATCGCCTCCTTAAGTTCTTCTCTCACGGCTTCGATGGACTGGTTGTCAAAGATTTGCCAGCTGAGACCATCCTCCTGTCCCTGGAATAACTTGCCAACTGTATCGGAATGATAATCCTCGTTGACGTAACGCTGGCCCCATTTGTTAACAATGATGGAGGGGAAGCTTTCGCGTTCTTTACCGCGCGTAGTGGTTCCAAGCGGCACGGCCACGAGTGGGGAAGTCAGGGATTCGTGCATATTCACGAGGTCGGCGCCTACAGCCTGAGCCATTTTGATGGTGTCACCGGTGGAGCCTTTACCACCGTAAGCAATACGTTGTGCACCGTAGCGCATATATTGAGCCAACATTTCCGGGTTATTGCACATTCCACCGCCGGCCAAAATCACACCTTTGCGGGCTTTGATGTTGATGCTATTACCGCCGCTGTTTGCCACAACACCGATGACTTCGCCATCAGAGTTTGTGATCAGCTTAGTGGCGGGGGTTTCCATAAGCAGGCGCACGCCAAGCTCTTTAGCCTTCTTCTCCACAAAGGAGTGAATGAACGGGCCACCCATCGGCTGATCCGGGGCGACTACCAGTACGCCATGCATCACAGGTGGAGTGACATCGGCGCAGTAGGGCTCTTCTTCAGGGCCGGTGTAATACATATTTTCAGTGCTGAAAGGAACACCTAGCTCGACGAGCCATTCGAATGTGTCACGCAACTCAGTGGCTAGGGTGGTAACCAGTTCTTCGTTTGCCTGTCCTTTGGCACAAGCTAACAGGAATTTAGCATAGGCTTCAGGGGTATCGGTGATACCGGCTGCTTCTTGGAGAGATGTACCACCACCGCAGGCAATAACACCGCTGTGCAATGCTGTTGAGCCACCAACTCGATTTTCCTTTTCCAGAACAATTACATCTAGGCCAGCTTCGGCTGCCGTGATAGCACCGGCCAGTCCACCCCCAGATCCAACGATAACCACATCAGCTTCATCGTCCCAGGTGGTAGGCATCCCGTCTTTGGACCCGGAAGCAGTACTACACCCGGTCAATACACTGGCTCCAATAGCTGTGCCGCCGGCTAAGATCCCGGCCTTTTTCAAGAAATCTCTACGGGAAATATTACCAGATCTAGTCTCCTTGTTTTTCTCAACAGACAATGTAAAACCTCCTTATGAAGTGATAGCGGTTAACTCTTAACCTTCTAGTACAGTCTTGCCTGCTACATAGCCACAGGTGAGTGTATGTCCATGGCTATTGCCTGAACTCATATGTTCCTCCCTTCGCAAAAAAATTTAGTTTTTTATGCAGTTAATTCAATAGTACTACAACTCAAATATACTATCCTCTGTAGAAATGCCCAAAAGAGGATGATATTCTCTGTATCAATCTCTGATGATATGTTGGGATTGTATGATTAGATTGATTTATACGGCTCTCTACAACAATGCTTTTATCTTATGTAGCCTAATGGGTGATGTTGTATCGAAAATGTTACTATTTCAACAGACTCATCAGATACCAATACAGTTTGCATTTCGAAATGCTGAAGCACCTACCGATATACCTTTTAAACAAGACCTTTACAAAATAATGTTCGGACTGTTTTGTCTTTTACTTTTTTGAAATGAGAAATTTAAACAACAATTGGAGTAGGAAAAACAGGTTTTGAGCGTACCTATAAGGAATTGAAACCCGACAACAACTCTACCATCAGAGGAATATCATTAATAATAGTGAATTATGTTATATAAAAGTACGTTTTGATTACAAGTATGATTTTTTATTGGAGGGGAAAATGGCATTGATGAACATTTTTTTAATTTTGACGATGATTGATCACAAGGAATACACACCAAGCCCTTGAGGGTCCGTTGTAGGCTGGCATCTATTTAGAAAGCTGACTGACATAAACAATCAGAAACGGAGTAAAACTACAATCAAAGCAAGGCTGTCTGGGGAAGGAGAATATACATGACAACCGATACCGGCCTTTTAAAAAATGACAGGTTTGCAGCTTTGGCAGGGATTGAACTTGTTAAGGTGGAGCCTGGGTATGCATTGGCGAAAATGAAGATTGAGGACAAGCATTTGAACGCCTTAAATATCGTCCAGGGTGGGGCAACCTTTACGTTAGCGGATTTTGCCTTCGCTGCCGCCTCCAATGCCCACGGGCGGGTTGCTGTGGGGATCAATGCCAGTATTTCCTATTTCCAAGCACCCAAGGGAAAGGTTCTCTTTGCCGAAGCTACAGAGCTACATGCCAGCCGCAGGCTTGCCAGCTATAATGTGGATATCCGTGATGAAAATGATGGGCTGATTGCCCGGTTTACAGGAACGGTATATAAAAAGAAAGAAAAATTTGAGTTTTAATAAGAATGGTTAAAATAGTTACGAATCACTGCCGAGTTCCTGTTTTAAAACCTTAATTATATCCCTGGCTGTGGGTGGACAGCCCGGCACATTTTTTTCAAAATCTTTGGTGCAGTTTCCTACTCCGATCCCTTTTCCCTCGACTTTCTTATAACCTTGCCCTATGGCAACCTTTTCTCTTAATTTATCCAGCATCCCCTGTTCACTTAATCTGGCCAGGGCATGGATCAGGCTGCCGTAACAGGCTGAACAGGCGTCTTTTTCCTCTATATATTCGGATAATTGCTCAACTTCCCGGGTATGGGGTATTTCTTGTGTGATATGATTCTCATTCAGTTCGCATATTTGTGCCTTTGAGGCCAGACAGCTGCCGACACCTATCTTTTCCGCTATTTTGATATATGGTATTTCTTCAGGGTCGTATCCCAACAAATTTGCTGCATATGAATCTATCAAAACAGGATCGAAGCCCGCAATAATTCGATCCATTTTCACGGGATTTCCCCCTTCTTCATAGTTCAAATCCCCCATTAATCCGTCTACAATTATTAAGTCGCTTTTTATGGCTTTATTTAGGTAGGCAATGGGTTTATGCAGCCCCAAAGTGTGGAACCTTCTCTTTTCTTTATTGGGGATGCAGCCTTTCAAGTTTTTCAAGGCACAGGTTATTTTTGTCTGGCAGTGCCCTTTAAGGACCGGCATGTTGATCAAGTAATCTATTTTCATCACTTGATCACAGATGTTTAATTCCATGCCTTCTATAGAATAGGCCTTATGTGTGTCCTTTTGCAGATCGATCAAAGGGATGTCCAAGTTCTTGGCAATCTTGGTATATCCGCATATTTCAAAGGCCTTTGAGGTTTTATCCCCCACCCAGGAGCTTTCTAAAACTGCGATATTTTTAAACCCTTTTGATTTCAGGTATCTGATCACACCTTCCACAAGATCAGGGGATGTGGTCGCTCCTGAACTGGAAGGCTTGGCAACTACCAAATTTGGTTTTATTCCTATGAGAGCATCTTTGTTTATGAAATCTTCTATTTTTATGGTCGCTAAAAGGTCAGAGATCATCTCTCGGGGGTTGTCACCATAGATCACGAAAATTTTATCCTTCAGGGTATTTCCCTCCAATAAAATGTACTTCTAATGTTTCTTCACATAATTATAGCACGGTGAGTCAGGTGAGTCAGGGGGACGGTGAGTCAGGGGGATGGTGACTTTGACTCATTATTCTCCAGAGTCAAGGGGGAGTGGGAAGGGGTGGCGGGAACCGGCGGGAAAACATACCAATAAGCAGGGAATAACACAAAGAATGTCAAATAAATGTAAATATGCCAATTGAGGTGTGCATGTTTGTGAATCCGTATTGACTACCGGCGGCTTTGGTCATGTGATGCGTTTGAAAAGGATGTGATTGCATGGCTAAAATGATACCTGATCTTTCTCCGGAAAGCATTACAAATAACGGTGAACGAATGTTTTATGGCGCAGCTGCACAGCTTCCTGACGACTATACAGTTTTGTATTCATACCAGTTTCGCTCAGAAGAGGGTGAATATGATTCAATCAGAGAAGCGGATTTTATTATTGTACATCCATCTTATGGATATGTTGTTGTTGAAGTGAAGCAGGGGGATGTATGTTATAAAAACGGCACCTGGTATGAGTACAAAAAAGGGGCCTATCAACCAATGCACAAAAATCCGGAGAAGCAAGCTATTAGGGCCATGTATGCTGTTTTAGATGCATACAAGAGGGAAACCGGGCAGGAGTTTTTTCCGCTAGCTATTCGCTATGCCCTCTGTTTTCCGGAGTGCGGCCATATTACCGGTTCCCTGCCCCAGACATTAAAGGACGGTGGTATCTGGACCTTTCAAGATTTGGACAATTTAGCGGAGCGAATTGCCGAACTTTTTGCCGGCCGGGCTGTTGAGCGAAATAACAAAGCTGCCAAAATATTAATAGAAAAGGTGTTGGCACCGTCATTTAGTGTTTTTTCTACCCTTGAAGACAAGATTAAAATGTTTAATCACACCGCAAAGAGGATTCTGACCGAAGAGCAGAACCGGATATTAGATGAAACAGAAGAAGACCGTCAAAAAATATTTTTTGGGTCTGCCGGAACAGGCAAGACCTATGTGGCTATGGAAAAAGCCCGCCGCCTTGCCCAGCAGGGGAACCGTGTTCTGCTGACTTGTTTTAATAAAAACCTGGTACATCTATTTAAAAAGCACTGTGCGATGCCGGGTATAACAGCGAAGAACTTCCATGACTTTTTGTTGGGGACCTTAAAGGCGGAGGGGGTTTTCACAGCTGCTGTTCCCCAGAACGAAATGGATAGGTTTTTTCGGAAGGACCTACCTGAATTAGGGATGGATTATTTTTTTAGCCTCCCGGAGGAGAGGAAGTTTGACGGGATAATAATTGATGAAGGACAGGATTTCTATGAGGAATGGCTGCTGTGTTTGGAAGCGACTTTAAAAGAAAACGGTTATTTTTATATATTTGTCGATCCCAATCAAAACATCTTCGGTGTCGGTAACCAGGCCTTGAAGAAATATCCCGTGTCGAAACACCGGCTGACCGTGAATCTCCGCAATACAGAGCAGATTAACGACCTGATGGGGAGTCTGATTGGGAGAAAAACGCCGAGAGTAAAGCTTATCGGAGGTTTGCCGGTGGCGTTTTTTGCCTGGAATGACGCGGATGAAGAAAAGAGGCTTATCCAAAGGGAAGCCGGGCGTTTGGTCAGCCAGGGGTTGCGGCCTGAACGCATCACAATACTCTCACCGCACAGAAAAAGTAAAAGCAGTTTGGCTGGGGTCGAAAAAATCCGGGAGTGGCCTCTGATAGATTTAGAAGATACTGGGCAAAACGGGATCAAGTTTGCTACTGTCCGCTCTTTTAAAGGGCTGGAGGCAGATGTTGTTTTCTTGATCGGAGTGATAGAGGGCAGTCCAGCCTGTACAATAGAGGATATCTATGTGGGCATTTCCCGGGGGCGCTATCTGTTATACATCTTTCATCATAAAGACTGGGAGTTTCCAGAGTGAAGTAGTACCAGTGCCCCTTAGTATGAAACCTTCTTAATACTTATTGTTGTAAAATTCTTGTCATTTTTTAAAGGAATATAGCGATAAATGTTAAATAAGGTAATAAGCTTTAATCATAAAAATATTGGGTAAAGGGGGGTATTTTGGTCTAGGATTTGTGGGTTTGTAAAACCAATTGTAGAACTAAAAAAGATAGGATGATGAACTAATGAAAAAATCTGTATTTCGTCTTGCTGTGTTTTTATTGGTAATTGTTGTTGGTGTGGTCGGGGTATCAGGATGTGGTACTTCCGACAATAGTAATGAAGGCGAACCTACAATTATAGTCAGTTCAAAACCTCCTACAGAGGCGATGTTATTGGGTACTATGACCTACATGTATTTAGAACATTTGGACTATCCCGTAGAGAATCATATGGCGTTGGGTTCGCTGTCGGTAATACGACCGGCTTTAGAATCCGGGGAGATTAACTGCTACTGGGAATACACCGGGACAGTCTTGATCAACATCATGGATCATGAGCCTAGTTTTGATGCTGAGGAATGTTATCAACTGGTCAAAGAGTATGATGCCAAGAATGGTATTGTATGGCTGGATTATTCTCCGTTCAATAATACTTATGGGATTATGGTAAGGAAGGATATTGCTGATAAATATAATTTGAAAACGATATCAGATCTTGTAGATGTAGTTAATGAAGGTGCACCTCTTAAGTTTGCCAGTTCTCAGGAGTGGCAGGAGCGTAGTGATGGTATGAAGCACTGGGAAAAAGTTTATGGCTTTACCTATCCGGAAGAACTTGTGGCTAATATTGCAGTGAATATGACCTATGAGGCTTTGGATGCGGAACAGGCAGAAGTAGGGCTTGCTTTTACTACAGATCCTCGGATTTTGGGTTATGGACTGGTGTTGTTAGAAGATGACAAAAACGCATTTCCTGTATATAACCCAGCACCTCTTTTCAGACAAGAAATCATTGACGCATATCCTGAAATCCCTGAACAGATGAAAAAGCTGAGTGAAATACTGGATGAAGATACTATTATGGCATTAAGTAAAGCAGTAGATATAGATAAGAAGAGTGTTGATGAAGTGGCCAGGAATTTTCTGCAGGAACAAGGTTTGATCGATTAGAGCTATAACTGTACATGCATTGCTGCGCGATCAGGGGGACAGGTTGACCGATCGGGCCCGATCACCGGGACTGTCTCCCCGCGCGAACACATGAGTCAGGGGGACGGTGACTTCGACTTACTCATTTTTCTCCAAAGGCAAAGGGATGGTAGGAAACCCACTTGCTAATCCCATCCTGAAACTGGTAAGATGAGCAGGAGAAGTGGATTGCATGTGCTGGTTTCAGGGAGGTAATCCTATGCTCGAGCACCTGTCTTCTGAGGAAAAACATGTCTTACAAGAACTCAAAAAAATCTTGGAAAAACGATTAGGTAGTCAGCTCATTAAAATAGCCCTTTTCGGCTCTAAGGCACGGGGGGATTTTGATTCAGATTCGGACTTGGATGTGGCGGTGATTGTCCGCGGTCTAACCAGGGAGTTGAGGAACCAGATCTATCATGATGTCGGGGAATTAGAGTTGGAATACCTTATCCCATTGTCAACTTTTGTGATATCTGAGGAGCAGTTTGAATTTCTAAAAAAACGGGAGCGCAGAATTGCCCTTGATATCGAAAGTGAGGGGATTCCACTATGACGGGTGAGAATATACGGGAAAACATAAGGGATGAAATATTAAAAGCAGCTAATTTGCTTGCTGCTGCGGATCTGCTTGCTGAAAACGGCTTCATCAATGATGCTGTGTCACGGCTGTATTATTACCTTTTTTATTATGTAAAAGCACTGCTGCTGACCGAAAGTATGCAGCCGAAGACACACGAAGGTACGCTTCGACTCTTAGGAATGCACTTCGTAAATAAGGGGTTGCTGCAGCGAAATATTTCTCTTATTTTTTCGAAATTGATGAAATACAGGCAGGATGCAGACTATAACCCTTCTTTTTTCTTCACGGAATCCGATTTTAAAGAGCTCAGGGAAGAGGCGGTGCAAGCGGCTTTTGAAGTACAGGAGTTTTTGAAGAGGCGCGGCTATATTAAATTGCAGAAAGGGAATGATCCAGAAAAGGAATGATCAAGATTAATAAATTTATTGTAGGGGTAATGGGCGGCGGGGAAGGTGTTTCCCGCAAAACGATGGAGATGGCTTATCAGCTGGGCAAGCTGCTGGCAAGTGAAGGGTGGGTGCTACTCTGCGGGGGGCGTCCTGCCGGGGTAATGGAGGCTTCTGCAAAGGGTGCAAAGGAAGCAGGTGGCTTGACTGTCGGTATCCTGCCAGACCGGGATAAAAGCAGGGTCTCCCAGTATATCGATATTGCTATCTGCACCGGGATGGGTGATGGGCGCAATTATATTAATGTTCTCTCCAGTGATATTGTGGTGGCACTGTCCGGCAGAGCTGGTACTATCTCTGAGATAGCCCTGGCATTAAAGAGCGGTAAAAAGGTGATTCTCCTGGATTTTGATACAGGAGATCTTTTTGATTTTTA
>Ga0209537_1003212_pt1 | contig 15235 bp, 15 predicted proteins | sample BioPla4DNA1_FD_187698 | JGI IMG/M metagenome (GOLD analysis project Ga0209537, IMG submission 187698) | Biogas fermentation microbial communities from Germany - Plant 4 DNA1 (SPAdes) (version 2) | ecosystem: Engineered > Bioreactor > Anaerobic > Digestate | place: Bielefeld, North... | reverse complement strand
GCTTTGAAAGAATGAGAAGCTTTAAGCATTATTTCAATAGATACTCTTTCCTCTAACGTGAAGTGCTTGTACTTAGCCATAATAAAAAACTCCTTCCTTGCTAAGCAAGGATTACTTTAATGACGCATTTATTAATATCATAATATTTTGTGCTACTAAATTCCACCCCATATACTTTCTCTTATTTGTAGAACTAAAATCCACTCTTATAACCTAGAGGGGTGGAATTTACTTTTGCAATTGAGGTATAAACTTCTGTTTAACAGAATTTATACTTCCTTTATTATTAATTTTAAAATTATGATATAATAAAGTGCAAATTATTAGGGCTATTAAGTATCTCTACAAGTTGTAGCTGCAGTTATTATGATACATTTATGGATAAAAGTTATTATCAAAGATTATAGTGTCATATCACAACATATGATTTAATCATTTGGAAAGGAGAGTATGGGTGAATAGAGTAATAATGCATGTGGATATGGATGCCTTTTTTGCTTCAGTTGAGGTGCTAGATAACCCAAGTTTAATAGGAAAGCCGGTTATTGTAGGTGGTACCTCAGCAAGAGGTGTGGTGGCAACCTGTTCCTATGAAGCAAGAGCTTATGGTGTGAAAAGTGCTATGCCTATTTATTTAGCAAAAAGAAAATGTCCAAATGGTATCTTTCTACCTACTAGATATAGGCGTTATCAAGAAATATCAAGACAAATTTTTAATATATTTTATGAGTTAACAAATTTAGTAGAGCCTTTAAGTATTGATGAAGCATACCTAGACATATCAGATATAAAACTTGCACCTAAAGCGGCTGCGCAATTTATAAAGAACAGGGTGAAGAAGGAAACTGGTCTTACACTTTCTGTTGGAATATCCTATAATAAGTTTCTTGCAAAAATTGCATCAGATTGGAATAAGCCAAATGGCCTAAAAATAATAACTGAAGAAATGATGCCCACTATTCTCTTTCCTTTACCAATAAGTAAAGTTTATGGATTAGGAAAAAAATCTACAAAAAAACTTAATGATATTGGTATCTTTACTGTAGAAGAATTGTATAAACTTCCACAAGAATTTTTAACAGAGTATTTTGGTAAGTTAGGTGTGGAGATATATGAAAGAATCAGGGGAATAGATCGAAGAGAAGTTACAGTTTATAGAGAAAGAAAATCTATTGGGAAAGAAATCACTTTACGTGTAGATACGAACAATAAATCACAACTCAAGGAATATTTGATACATTTTTCTAAAATAATCGCTCAGTCTCTGAATGAAAAAAATATGAGTTGTAATAATATTACTGTGAAAATTAAAACAGCTACTTTTGAAAACCACACTAGAAGTAAAACCTTGAATTATTATACCAATAAAGAAGAAGATATTTATAAAGAGGCATGTTTTATTCTTGATGAAATAGAATTAACTGAAAAAATAAGACTTATAGGCCTTTCTGTATCTAATCTTAAAACTAATACTATAGAGCAATTAAGTCTTTTATAAAATAAGTTAGAGGTGTGACCATGATAGAACAGTGTCAATTACTACTAAAAAAATATTTTGGTTTCTGTGAATTTCGAAAGGGACAAGAAAAGGCGGTAAGGAGTGTTTTAAGTAAAAAAGATACTTTCATCATTATGCCTACTGGTGGTGGTAAATCATTATGTTATCAAATTCCTGCCTTGCTACAAGAGGGTATTACTTTAGTAATCTCTCCTCTGATATCTTTAATGAAGGACCAAGTAGATTCTCTAAATAATGTAGGCATACCAGCTACCTTTATTAATAGTACTCTTTCTCCTGGTGAAATTGATGAAAGATTATACCGGGCCTACATAGGAGAATATAGGTTGATTTATGTATCACCAGAGAGACTTGAATCTCAAGGCTTTTGTAGCAGGTTGCTAGGGATGCATGTATCTATTATAGCGGTAGATGAGGCCCATTGTGTATCTCAATGGGGGCATGATTTCAGACCTAGCTACAGGTTTATATCAGATTTTATAAATAAGTTAGAGCGTCGTCCTGTGGTTATGGCGCTAACTGCAACGGCTACGGAGAGAGTTAAAAAGGATGTAATTAATCTTTTGGGACTAAGAAATCCTGAGATAGTTCTAACAGGCTTTGATAGAAGCAATTTAAAATTTTCCGTTGTTAATGGTGTAGATAAAAAGGGGTATATTAGTAAGTTTGTTGATGAACACAAGGGAGAGGCAGGTATTATTTATACAGCTACAAGACGAGAAGCAGAGTCCCTTTATAATTATTTTAGCGGAAAAGAAATAAAGGTAGGTCTTTATCATGCTGGTATGTCCGATGAAGAAAGAAATAAAGCTCAGGATGCTTTTATATACGATGACATTGATTTGATAATTGCTACTAATGCCTTTGGAATGGGTATTGATAAATCTAACGTGAGATTTGTTATTCACTATAATATGCCAAAGAATATGGAGGCTTATTATCAGGAAGCAGGACGTGCAGGTCGAGATGGTGAGGAGAGTGAATGTATTTTGCTCTTTAGTCCAGGTGACGTTCAAACACAAAAATATTTTATAGATGCTTCAAATCTTTCAGAAGATTTGAAAGCTATTGAGTATCAAAAGCTTCAAAAGATGGTAGACTATTGCCATACTTCAAGCTGTCTAAGAAAGTTCATTTTAGAATATTTTGGGGAAGAAAGTTTAGAGGAAAAATGTAATAATTGTAGTATTTGCTGTGATAATAGACAAATACAAGATATTACTATTGAAGCTCAGAAGATAATTTCCTGTGTCTATAGAGCAAAAGAAAGATATGGTAAAAATATGATTATAGATATTTTAAAAGGTTCAAAGGGGAAAAAAATTATTGAGAACAAGTTACATGAGCTATCTACCTATGGAATTATGTCCACAGAAAAAAGAGAGACAATAAATTTAATTACTAATAAATTATGTGCAGATGGTTATTTAAAAATGACAGAGGAGCAATATCCTGTACTAAAACTCACTCCTAAATCAATAGATGTTTTAAAAAATCAAGTTAAAGTTTATATGAAGATTGATAAGATTGAAGAAAGAAATTTAACTGATAATGAGCTTTTGGAGCTTTTAAAGAATTTACGAAAAAACATATCAAATCGAGAAGGATTGCCACCATATATTGTATTTCATGACAGCACTTTGAAAGAAATTGCAAAGAAGATGCCTACAAGAAAAGAGGATTTACTAACAATAAAGGGCTGTGGTGAAAAGAAAGTGGGGCTTTATGGTCACGAGGTGTGTCAAGTAGTTATTAATTACATGGAGGCAAAAGGAATAAGAGAAAAAAATGATTCGCCTAAAGAAAATAAAGAGGAAATAATGGAGTTTTATAAGTTCAGTGAAGAAAAGGTGAAAAGTCACATAATAACATTTAACTTATATAATTCGGGCATGTCGTTAAAAGAAATTTCTGCTGAAAGAGGCTTATCATTATCTACTATAGAAAACCATATATTTCAATGCTATGAAGAGGGATTCAAGGTTAACTTAGATGACCTTATTCCTAAAAATTATGAAAATGAAATACTTGAAGCTATTGAAAAAGTAGAGCATAATGGAAAATTAAGGGCTATAAAAGAAGTCTTACCCTCAGAAATAGGATACACAGCTATAAAAGCAGTGTTATATAAGTATAGGAATGTAGGATGATATCAATTATAAGGGATGTAGAATATAAAGTTACACTATATAAAGGCAACCTGTATAATATTAATTTTATACAGGTTGCCTTTATATAGAAAGACTTTATATTATAATTGAAACTCATAGATTATCTAATTATTTTGCAAATACTTGTTTACATTTATCAAATGTTCTTCGTAGGTTTTGCTAAACACGTGTCCATCTTTACCTTTTACATAGTAGAAGAAATCATGACTTTCAGGGTACAAAGCTGCTTCTATAGCTTCTTTACGTGGAGAGGCTATAGGACCAGGAGGAATCTCCTTATATTTGTATGTATTATATTTTGAATCAATAGTTTTATGCTTATTTGTTGGAGAAAAGGATTCTTTACCAGCAGTATGGGCATAAATTAAGGTTGCATCTATTTGCAACAACATATTAGCCTTTAATCTGTTATGAATTACCCCAGAAATTCTTGGCATTTCCTCTACATTAGCTGCTTCTTTTTCGATTAAAGAAGCAATAGTGACAACTTCATTTACTGTCAAACCTAATTCCTTAGATCTGTTACGATAATTTTCATTAAAGACTTGTAAAAACTGGCCATGCAATTTGTTAATTATTTGTTCTTTACTTGAATTAAGTGGAATATAATAGGTATCAGGGTATAAATAGCCTTCTAAATCATAAATTACATCTGAAGATGGCTCGATTATAGAAGTTTTTTTAAGCTCTTCCCATTTTGTTGATAAGAGCTCTTCTTTTTTTAGCAAATTCTTTTCTTCTAATAATGAAGCTATCTGGTATAGGGTATATCCTTCTGGTATTGTAACTTTCTCAAAATCCGATTGACCACTTTGAACTTTCATCAGTAAATCTTCAAGATTAGTTCTTGCATTTATAGTGTAATATCCTTTTTTAATTGGTTTGGTAAGCTTGTAGTATTTAGCGTAGTATCTTATGGCTTCCGTCGAAGAAATAAGTTCTTTTTCCTTTAACAATTGAATACCATCTTCAAAAGAAAGATCCTTATCTATAATCAAGTACTGATCAACCCAATTTAGAGTTTTACCATTTTTGTAATCATAATATTTTACATAAAAAAAGCCACCAATACCTGTAATAAGCAACAAGATAATTAATAAAATTAGGATTTTTTTCAATAAATCACCTCCTTGAATAGTTATGTTTATATTATACATGAAATTTATACGAATGCGTAGACATTTTTGACAATAAATATAGTATAATATGATTATATACTAAATATTTTACAAATCGAGGGGAAAATTATTAAAAGATATTTTAACAATCATCAATCTGAAGTATAATATTAGTACGTACATATAAAGGAGGCAAAAATATGTCAAGCACAAAGGGCAGTAGCTTAGTTAAACTTATGAATAAGCTAAAGAAAAAAATAAATGAAGGGAAAGATTTAAATTACGCAATACCGGATTTATGGAATTGCTTTGGTTATCCTGAGGAGCAAATGAAAGCTACCAAAGAGGGCACCTTATATGTTAATCCATATCACTTTTATTATAGTTGTATACAGGATTACATAATGAAAAATTATGATAAAAAATTAAATTATGCTCAATCGCTTTCTTTGCTTACTGATAATTTTAAAGTAAAGTATGGATATTTGGGAGGGGACTGGATAAAAGAAAGTACCATTTATTCCATGCATGTCAGAACCTCAACATCTTGGGATCACGATGGCAGTGGAGAGCTTGAGGAAGTTGATATGTTCGGTTTGAAGGATACTGGAACTTTTGTGAAGTCCATAGCTTTATTACCTCTTTTAAAGAAAATGGGAATAACAGCAATTTATTTATTGCCTATATCTGCTTTTAGTACTAAATTCAAAAAAGGAGAACTAGGTTCACCTTATTCTGTTAAAAACTATTTCAAATTAGATCCAAATCTAAAGGATCCAATGACAGATGATGATTTAACAGTAGAAGAAGAATTTAGAGCCTTTGTAGAAGCAGCTCATATCCTTGGAATAAGAGTAATGATAGATCTTATACCAAGAACTGCTGCTAGAGATAATGATTTAATATTAGATCATCCTGATTGGTTTTACTGGATTAGAAAAAGTGATTTAGAATTCTATCATCCACCAACAGTTGATGGTATACCTCCAGCAGAAAAACCAACCCATGAAAATATCGATTTAATATATAGTTCTCCTGAGGTTTGGGAACATATTAGAAGATTTTGTCCTTCACCAGACGTTTATGCTCCAGAAAAATGGCAAAGTATAAAAGAGAGATGCAAGAAAGATCCTACTTTAGACTTTTTTGATTTAATCGAAGAAGAAATCGGTTTAACAACAGCTCCTGCCTTTGCAGATTGCATAAACGATCCTCAACCACCATGGACTGATGTTACATATGTAAAATTATATTTAGACGACCCTGTTGAATCACAAAAGTATACAGCAGGTAAGGGTTTGGCACCATATATTTTATTTGATACTATAAAGAATAATATGTTCAAAGGTCAAAAGAGAAATGAAGAACTTTGGAATACTTTATCTAATATTATTCCGTACTATCAAGAACAGTTTGGTATCGATGGTGCTAGATTAGATATGGGTCATGCTTTACCAAGCGAACTAGTTGAAATGATACTAGATAAACCTAGAAAGGTTGATAGAGATTTTGCATTTATCGCTGAAGAGCTTCAAACTGAGGCTGGTGAGGAAGCAAGAAAGAATAGTTACAATATGATCATAGGTTTTGGTTGGTGGCTTCAACCACGTATTTTTAACTTTAAGACTCATGAGTTTATGTATGGAGCAGTTAATTATAAGGCACCAGTTTTTGCTTGTGCTGAAACTGCTGATACTCCAAGATTAGCAGCTCGTGAAGGTGGTAAAGTACTTTCTAAATTCCTTACAATTATGAATCAGTTTGTTCCTAATGCAGTTCCATTTATTAATTCGGGGTTAGAGATATATGAAACTCAACCAATGAATACTGGACTAGATTGTAGACCAAACGAAAGATTTATGTTGCCTAAGGAGGATCCATATTACAATAAACTGGCTTTCTTTGATAGATATCAATTGCATTGGACAAACCCCTATAGATGGGATTTGCCAGATACTTTAGAAGTGGTTTCGAATATTAGAAGACAATATTTAAAAACCCTAACAAATCCAGAAAACTTTATACCGGTATATTTTGAAAATCCCAAAACACCTGCCATAGGGTTAGGTTGGATGATAGAAGGCCGAAGATGGAAAACTCATGATAACGTGCTTTTAGTTGTTGGTAACACAGATCTTTATAACGAGAGAGAATATGTTTTGTATTTAGAAAATATTAGAAGACAATCTGGTAATGCATCCAGAAAGGCTTGGTTAATGTATTCTCCAAATGAATGGAGTCATGATATTTATGATTTTGATGATAATTGGAATTTACATTTAAAGTTTAAACCAGGAGAAGTTAAGATTTTATTACTTTAAAATAGTCAAAAAAAAAGATGTCTGTTGGCATCTTTTTTTTCTTTAATAGCAATTAATTATGTATTAATACGGTTCGTTGAAAAGTAAGGGGAAAGCTGATATACTTATTTTGAAATTTCATTTGGAGGTTAAATATAGTGAAATATATTTTGATTATTTCCATAATAATATTAGTATTGTTGATTATTTTAATTATTAGCTCCCAATATTTTTATAATTTAGCCATACTCAGAAGAGAAAAAAAGTTCCTTAAAAATAATGATGATCTCTCGGATAACATAAGTAAACTAAATCATAGAGGGTTAACTTGGGTAGAGAGCATAAAATATAAAACTATTAGTATTTTATCTAATGATGGCTTAAAACTTAACGGATACTATATTGAGGCAAAGGAAAAGTCAGATATAACTATTATCCTTGTACATGGTTATACTAGTCAAGGAAAGCATATGGGCTTCTTTGCTGAGTTTTATCATGAGGAATTAGGATTTAATGTCTTAATGCCAGATTTAAGAGGGCATGGACAAAGTGAAGGAAACTATATAGGATTTGGATGGCATGATAGACTGGATATTATTAGTTGGATTAACTATATACTAAGAACTAAAGGAAAAAATGAAAAAATTATTTTGCATGGTATTTCTATGGGAGCTAGTACTGTATTGATGACCTCTGGTGAAGAGCTGCCAGCCAATGTGAAGGGTGTAATTTCTGATTGCGCTTACAGTTCAGTAGAAGAAATTCTAACATATCAAGCAAGAAAGATGTATGGTCTACCTAAGTACCCAGTTATACCTTTTACAAGTTTACTTTGCAGAATAAAGGCAGGATATAGCTTTACAGAAGCTTCAGCTATTGAACAGATAAAAAAATGTAAATTGCCCATACTGTTTATTCATGGTGATAAGGATGATTTCGTACCAACTAGTATGGTTTATAAGCTTTATGATGCTCATAGTGATAATAAAAAATTACTAATAGTTGAAGGAGCAGGACATGGCGATTCTTATGCTACTAACATGTCAGAGTATCAAAAAGTAGTAAAAGAATTTCTAAATAAAATTCTTAAATAATAAGGAGGTTGATTATGAAGGTTGTAATTGATCGGTTTGAAGGAGATTTCGCAGTTTGCGAAAAGAAAGACAGAACCATGATAGATATTGAAAGATCAAAACTTCCTTTCGATGCAAAGGAAGGTGATGTTTTAGATATGCAAGATAATAAGATTGTTATTGATAGGGAAGCAACGAATAAAAGAAAAAAAGATATAGAATTGCTAACGGAAGATTTATGGAGTTAATTTTTAATATAAAATGCACCACTAAGGTTAAGTTAATTAACCAAAGGGTGCATTTTTTTATTTTCTAAGATAGGTAATCATTTTATAAGGGTATTTGCTATTATCGTTATTAATAATTTCAGTTTCATGGATTACGTTCCATTCATTCTCATTCCACTGAGGAAAGAAAGTATCACCTTGAAAGTCTCCAAAAACTCTTGTGATATACAATTTTGAAGTGTACGGGAGAAGAAGTCTATATATTTCACCGCCACCAATTACAAAATACTCATCATCTGAATCTATATAGGTCTTTAAAGCTTCTATATCATGGACAATCCTTACTCTCTCATTATCAACAGAAAAATCCTTATTGTTTGTAAGGATAATGTGTCTTCTTTCTGGTAATACTCTACCGAGAGATTCAAAGGTTTTACGGCCCATAATCATGGTCTTACTGCTAGTCATAGTAATCTTCTTGAAATTTTTTAAATCTTCTGGAATGTGCCAAAGCAAGCCGTTATTACCTCCGATAACATTGTTATTGCCAATAGCTACTATAATACTGAGCATTATACTGATACCTCCATTTTAATAGCTGGATGATGCTCATAACCAATCAGTTTGATATCGTCTATAGTAAAATCATAAAAGTTTTTTATTTCAGGATTTATCCAAAGCTTAGGACTTGGGTAGGCCTCATTTTCTCTTGTCAGCTGAAGCTTCATACCTTCTATTTGATTTTCGTATATATGAGCATTATTAATAACATGGGTAAAGAGACCTGGTTTATAGCCAGTTACTTGAGCAATAAGATGGACTAATACTGCATATTGACACATGTTGAATGGTACTCCAAGAGGAACATCTCCTGAACGTTGAACTAGCATACAGTTCAATCTGTCTTCAGTTACATCCCACATTGTCATGAAGGCACAAGGGTATAGTGAACCACCATCAAGGTGAGGAATCTGCCAAAGGCTCATTATATGTCTTCTGTTTTGGGGATCCTTTTTTATGTTTTCAATTAAAGTGTCAATTTGGTTATATTTTTTTACAACCCAGCCATAAGCGGTACCAATGGTGCCATCCTCTTTCATCCACTCATCCCAAATATGTACATTTTGCTCTTGTAGTTTTCTTACATCATTAGATTGATCTCTATAAATCCATAGTAATTCCTTCACTGCAGTTTTAAATGCTACGAATTTGGTGGTGAGAATAGGGAACTCCTTTTGTAGGTCAAATTGAAAAATTTTGTGTGGAAGCTTATAGGTTGGCATACCAGTCCTATTTTCCGTTTCATAATAACCATTTTCTAAAATATCTCTAACCAAGGTTAAATATTGTTTATCTGCATTGTTCATTTGAAGACCTCCTACGCTTTGCTTTAAAAAATATTATAGCATAAAATATTCTTTTTTTCGACTAAGCTTCCTTTCCCTTTAGCAATTGATTTTTAATGTAATTCAAAGTGGCTTCTTCACCTTCATTAGCTAGCTTATTTAACAATAATTCAAGCAAAGCCCTCGTTTCATCATGAATTACATAGTAATCTTTTCCTTTGTTATAATATTCAAGAGCAGATGTATCCCTGTAGTCTTTCTTCTGGTAGTTCTTTGAAGCACACATCCTATCTATGAACATTTCCACCACATATTTAATTGGCATCTTCATTCCAATTAGACCTTCCTCTGGTTTTACACCATAATCAATCCAATATTCAAAATGATGTTTGTTTCTCCCTTTATGATGTAACCATGCCTTTGAACATCCTTCTTCTATTTTTTCTATGGCATTAGGACTACGGTTGCCTCTGTAATATTTTATGCCAGCTGAAAATTCTACCCACGAGTATTTAGATAGGTCATGCAGTAGTCCCTGCTTGTATAGACCGACCTTAAAGCAATATTTCATGACTAACATTTTATGATTTGTAATAGTTATAAAGTGATTTAATGCGTTATATAAAAAATTGCTCTTCATATGTTTGTCCATCCTTTTTTATATAATTATCCTATTATCAATAGGTTATTTCAATGAATTTTGAGAGTTTGATGTTTTTTTATGTATTAAAATTGTGACAAATGTGAAATGCCCATCATAGCATATACTAAGAAGCTAAAGAATATGCATCATAAATTGAAAATTACTTTAGCAAAAAGTATGAAAAAGGAGTGAATTAAAAAGATGTCAACCTGTTGTCACGGTGGCAGCTATCCTAGTGGATTTATGGGAAGTTATGTTGGAGGTTCAAAATGTCTATGTGATTTTCCAACACTAGTAATATTAATTTTAATTGTGCTTCAATTCAGTAATAAAAATAAAAACTGTCATCATGATGATGACGAATATGGAAGCTGCTCCAAAGAAAAGTTTGATCAAATAGGTAATGGTGTATTGTTTATTATAGCAATTTTCTTCCTATCCTGTATAGGCTGTGGAAGACATTAATATAAAGAAATTTACTTTCATCAGAATTTAGGATTACAAAATGAAAAACATTAAAAAATAAAAGGAGGGTACACATGAGCAGGAAATGTTGCAATAAAGAGTTAATGAATGTTCCTATGTTTAAAGGAGGAGCAGATAGCAACTGCATATGCAACTTCCCTACACTAGTTATCTTGATTCTCATCGTTCTTCAGTTTTCTAAAAATAAGGGAGAAAAGGGAAACGGTGATGGACATTTTGGAAAAAATGAAATAGGTAATGGCGTATTGTTTATAATTGCTTTATTCTTCTTGTCTTGTGCAGTTTGCAAAAAAGGAGCATATTAGAAAATAATGGGGAGAGCTTTCAGCTCTCTCTTTCAACGTGAAATAAAGGAAAAAGGAGGGACAGGATGAGTAAAAGAAAGAAAAAGGATAATCAAGTACTAGTACCTATTAGACCGTATATAAAGCCTTGTATATGTTCTTTACCACAAGTAACTATATTAATACTAATTATTCTTCAATTTTCTAATAAAGGACCAAAATCTACTGGATCAGAGGATGAATATTCTCAAATAGGAAATGAAATATTATTTATTATTGCATTGTACTTCTTATCTTGTATAGAATGTAGTTATAGATATTCTTACTCCATTGATAATATGCTGATAATGAGCATTCAATGAGAATTAACTGTTGATTGGAAATATATAGAGTATACTAATTACTTTGAATATAATTAAGTTTATCTTAAAGGCACCTCGGTGCCTTTTATTGTGATTGTACAACAGTAGTCATATTGGGAAAGTGAGGGGATAAGTTTGGAAGATAAACATATAAGAATTGCAAGAAGAGGTTATGATGAACAGGATTTGAAATGGTTTTCGGAGACAGAGTTGAAAAAATTACTGAAGGCTCAAGAGGAAGTACTTTGGTTAATGGATAGAGGCTATAAAATGGATTCCGTAATAAATTTTATTGGAAGCCATTATCAATTAGCGTCAAGGCAAAGAATTGCTTTGCAAAGGGGAACTTCTTCTACACTACAATGTATCAATAGAAAAGAAAAGCTAATACCTATTGATAAGATTAATGAAAAAAGCATTTTTATAGATGGATTTAATTTAATAATAACTTTGGAGGTCGCTTTATCAAATGGAACTTTGATTTATTCCAATGACGGTACTATAAGAGATTTGGCTGGTCTCAGAGGAACCTATAGACTTATTGATAAGACTTATAAGGCCATTGAAATATTAGGCCGCTTTTTTAAGGATTTAAAGATAAAGGAAGTAATTTTTTACTTTGATTCTCCTGTATCTAATTCTGGTAGATTAAAACAAACTATACTTGAGTATTTTAAGACTTGGGACATAAAAATTCAAATAGAGTTTGTTAATAATGCTGATCCAATTTTAGAATCAAAAGAAAGGGTAATAACTTCTGATTCTATTATTTTAGATAAGTGTATAAGTTGGTTTAATGTAACAGGATATATTATAGAAAATTATATTCAAGAATGTTGCAGTATATATAAGTTTAATACTTCTTTTACTAGTATATGATACAATCCATTGATATAATATTAAGGTGATTATTTATGATTTTTCAACCGGAGTTGATTTTATATGATAAAAAATAATTTGCTGGATACGAAACTATTAGAGCTTTCTCAAATTTTAAAAAAGGTATTAGAATATAAAAGTAAATATGAATATGAAGATGGGTTATTTGAACTTAAAAAGGCTTATAAGCAATTACTTGGCCTGAATGGAGATTTAGTGGAAAAACTAAATATAGAAGATGTTATGGCTTTGGTTAGTGCCCATGAGGCGGCAGAAGTTTATAAGCTAATCATATTAACTAAGATTTTGGAAGCAGAAAGTGATATATATGATTCAAAAAATGATATAGGCAAAGCCATTAATTTTAAGCTGAAAAGTCTACAGGTATTTAACAGAGCCATATTATTAGACAAGGAAACTACTCTAAATACCTCCAAGGAATCTATTGATCAAATAATTGAATATTTAAATACATACGAAATCCATGCAAAGGCTTACGAAATAATTATGGAGCATTTTGAATTAATGGGGAGATTTGATAAAGCTGAAGATGCATTTTATGATTTATTAGAGGAGAATAAATATAATACAGAAATTATTAAACTAGGAATAAATTTTTATTCTAGACTTTTAGAAAAGGAAAAGGATGAGCTAGATAAAGGAAATTTAACTTTTTTAGAGGTTAAGGAAGGTTTGGAGTATTTACAGGGCTTGCAAATGTGATATTTAACTAAAGATAAAATAAACTAAAGGTGGTAATTCCTATGCTGAAAATTGGTTCACATGTTTCAATGAGCGGTAAAAAAATGTTATTATCGTCGGCGGAAGAAGCGGCTTCATACGGTGCTAATGTTTTTATGATATATACAGGGGCACCTCAAAACACCATAAGAAAACCAATAGAATCCTTAAATATTGATGAAGCTCTTAATTATATGGATGAGAAAAATATAGATGAAATTATAGTTCACGCTCCATATATCATTAATTTAGGAAATAGTGAAAGGGTAGAAACCTTTGAATTAGGAGTAAACTTCTTAAGAGAAGAAATTAAACGGACAGAAGCATTGAAAAAAGCAAAGCAAATTGTTTTACATCCAGGAGCCCATATTGGCGCTGGTGAAGATAGAGGAATAAAGAAAATAATTGAAGGTCTGAACGAAGTAATATCAAAGGAGCAAAAAGTACAGATTGCTTTAGAAACTATGGCAGGTAAGGGCTCAGAATGCGGAAAAACTTTTGAACAATTGGCTAGGATTCTAGATGGAGTTAAATACAATGAAAAAATCAGTATCTGTATGGATACTTGTCATTTACACGATGCAGGCTATGATATAGTTCATAGCTTTGATTTAGTATTAGAAGAATTTAATAAAGTAATAGGACTAGATAAGCTTAAAGTTATACACTTAAATGATAGCAAGAACCCTTTAGGCAGTAGAAAGGATAGACATGAACTAATAGGTTATGGCTACATAGGTTTTGAATCATTATGCTATATTGCCCATCATGAATTACTGAAAAATATACCTAAAATTTTAGAAACTCCTTATGTAGATGATGAAAAAGGAAAGAAAAAACCACCTTATAAATATGAAATTGAAATGATAAAAAAGAAAAGTTTTATTAGATATTTTAAAATATAAATTGTAGTACCAAATTACTCAAAATATTTAAACAAAGGAAGTTAATAATGAAAAAATCAGTTTGTTCAAGAATAAAATTAACTCTGGCTTTGATATTAATTACATTATTAGTTATAGCAATTATTAAAAACTCTACCGCAGGTGCAAAAACTATCGAAACTCAACCAAAGGCTATAAATGGTGTTTTAGATATAAGAAATTGGGATTTTGAACGTGATGGAGTTTTAAAGTTAGATGGGCAATGGTTATATTACAAGGAAAAATTATTATATCCTGATGATTTCAAAAATGAAACCAATCTAGAAGGCGAGAATTTCAAAATTCCTGGTTCCTATGGCGAACATACTTATGGGACATACAGGTTGAAATTACTATTAAATGAGAATATAGACCTTTATACTATAAATGTAGATTTTGTTCAAAGTGCATATAGACTTTGGGCTAATAATAAAGAAATTATTTCTGTAGGAATAGTTGGAGAAGATAGAAGTACTATGACCCCACAGCTATTACCTAAAAAAGGTTATTTTCATAATGAAGGAAAGGAAATGTATATAACACTTCAGGTTTGCAATTATTATGCTAAGTACGGCTATATTGATAATATACATATAGGAAGTATGGGTCAAATAAGTGCATATGAAGAAAAACGTCTTGCATTTGAAATGTTATTATTTGGATCTACTGTTTTAGCTGCTATATATACTTTAGGCTTGTACTTGTTTAGAAAGAAAGATAAAAGCGCCTTATATTTGTCTATAGTTTGCATAATAGTAGCTATTAGAACCTTATTTTTAGGTGGGAGATTTTTTATAAAGGTATTTCCAAACTTTAGTTATATAGTATCAGGGAAAATAATGCATTTGACTTTTTATTTATATATACCCTTTATACTCTTATTTATAAATAGTTTTTATTCGGGTATAATTTCAAAACGTCTTGTAAAAATAACAAATGCTTCTATTTACTTATATTCTATTTTAATTTTACTAACTCCATGGAAGTATTATATGGATGTTATTATCCCATATCAATTTTTAGGTTTATATATACTAATTTATTTAGTTATTAAGCTATCAAAGAGCTATCTAAAAAATCACGGAAACGAATTTATTATAAACATTGGTGTATTCACATTATTACTAACTGGAATTAATGATCTTTTATATGAATATGGATTA
>Ga0209537_1003209_pt1 | contig 15243 bp, 13 predicted proteins | sample BioPla4DNA1_FD_187698 | JGI IMG/M metagenome (GOLD analysis project Ga0209537, IMG submission 187698) | Biogas fermentation microbial communities from Germany - Plant 4 DNA1 (SPAdes) (version 2) | ecosystem: Engineered > Bioreactor > Anaerobic > Digestate | place: Bielefeld, North... | reverse complement strand
TGCGCCAGCCCGGCAGACGACAAACAGTAGGTAATCGCCGCCGTCAACGTGGTCTTGCCATGGTCCACGTGGCCAATCGTCCCAATGTTCACATGAGGCTTGGTCCGCTCAAACTTTTTCTTCGCCAACTTAAAGCACCTCCAGGAATTAATAAATTGCGCTTCGCGTAATCAATTTTTGAGCAATGTTCGGGGGCAGTTCATCGTAACGGTTGAATTCCATATTGAAAACGCCCCGGCCCTGGGTTAAAGAGCGCAGGTCGGTGGTATAGCCGAACATCTCGGAAAGGGGAACAATGCCCCTGACAATGTGAAGCTGCCCCTTGCGCTCCGTGCCCATGATCCGGCCGCGCCTGGCAGTGAAGTCGCCCAGCACCTCGCCGAGGTACTCCTCGGGAAGGGAGATCTCCACCTTCATGATGGGCTCCAGCAGCACCGGCTGGGCCTGGGCCAGGGCCTTTTTCAAGGCCTGCGAGGCGGCAATTTTAAAGGCCAGCTCCGATGAATCCACGGGATGGTAGGAGCCGTCCACGAGCTTCACTTCCACGTCCGTTACCGGGTAGCCGGCCAGGACGCCGTTATGCATGGCCTCGCGAAGGCCGCTTTCCACGGCGGGTATATATTCCTTGGGGATAACGCCGCCGGTAATTTCATTGTGGAAGACTAATCCCGTTCCCGGCTCCGCCGGGGCCACCTCGATGACCACGTGGCCGTATTGCCCTCTCCCGCCGGTCTGGCGGATGAAACGCCCTTCAACGCGGGCGCGGCCCTTGATCGTCTCCTTGTAGGCCACCTGGGGCTTGCCCACGTTGGCCTGCACCTTGAATTCACGCAGCAGCCGGTCCACGATGACCTCCAGGTGCAGCTCGCCCATGCCGGAAATAATCGTCTGTCCCGTTTCGGCATCGGTATGGGTATGAAAGGTGGGATCTTCCTCGGCCAGCTGCTGCAGCGAAAGGCTCATCTTATCCTGGTCCGCCTTGGTTTTCGGTTCAATGGCCACGGAGATGACCGGCTCCGGGAATTGAATGGCCTCCAGGATGATGGGATGGTCCAGATCGCAGAGCGTATCGCCGGTGCCGATCTCCTTGGGGCCGACCACGGCAATGATGTCGCCGGCCACCGCCTCCTCCACATCCTCGCGGTAGTTGGCATGCATGCGCAGCAGGCGGCTGATGCGCTGCCTCTTCTCGCGGGTGGAGTTGAACACCACCTCGCCACGCTTCGCACGTCCCGAGTAAACTCGGACAAAGGCGAGCTTGCCCACGAAGGGATCGACCATGATTTTAAACACCAGGGCGGCAAAGGGAGCCTCCAGGGCGGGGAGGCGAAAATCCTCCTGCCCCGTTTTGAAGTCGTATCCCTTGACCGCACCTACATCCACGGGGGAGGGAAGGTAAGTCACCACCGCATCCAGGAGGGGCTGCACGCCCTTGTTGCGGTAGGAAGAGCCGCAGAATACCGGTACCAGGCCATGGTGGATGGTGGCCTTGCGCAGGGCGAGGTAGCATTCCTCGGGGGTAATCTCCTCGCCGTTAAAGTATTTTTCCATGATGGCGTCATCATACTCCGCCGCGGTCTCCAGGATCCGCTCCCGGAAATCGGCGGCCTGCTGGCGCATGTCAGCAGGGATCTCCACCTCGCGGACGCGAATGCCCAGGTCGTCCTCGTAGATAATCGCCCGCTGCCGGATCAGGTCCACCACGCCGGCAAAGCTCGATTCCGCCCCGATGGGCAGCTGGAGCGGGAGGGCCCGTGCCTGCAGCCTTTCCCGGAGCTGCCGGAGCACGTTGAAGAAATCGGCACCGACAATGTCCATCTTGTTAACGTAGGCAATGCGGGGCACGTGATAGCGGTCGGCCTGGCGCCAGATTGTTTCTGACTGCGGCTCCACGCCGCCCTTGGCGCAGAAAATGGCCACCACCCCGTCGAGGACGCGCATGGAGCGCTCCACTTCCACGGTAAAGTCCACGTGCCCGGGCGTATCGATAATATTAATGCGAGCATCGCGCCAAAAGCAGGTCGTCGCCGCCGAGGTAATGGTAATGCCGCGCTCCTGCTCCTGGATCATCCAGTCCATCGTCGCCGTGCCCTCGTGCACCTCGCCGAGCTTGTGCACCCGCCCGGTGTAAAAAAGCATCCTTTCGGTAGTCGTGGTTTTACCGGCATCAATGTGGGCGGCGATACCGATATTCCTGATTTTCTCCAGCGGAAAGTCCCGGCTCATCCCTTCTTCCCTCCTTCCATTCAAGATTCAAGAGGCCAGAGGCCGGAAGCAAGAAATTGCCTGATGCTTCCATATCTTGCTTTTATCCTCCTGCCTCTTCTTGCCTCTATTATCTTGCTTCTTGCCCCTTGATCACCATCTGTAGTGGGCAAAGGCCTTGTTCGCCTCGGCCATCTTGTGCGTATCTTCCTTCTTCTTTATGGCCGCGCCGACGCCGTTGGAGGCATCCAAGATCTCCGCGGCCAGGCGCTGCGACATTGTTTTTTCTCCCCGCGTCCTGGCAAAGCTGATGATCCAGCGGATGGCCAGCATGCTCTTGCGGTGCGGGGCTACCTCCACCGGAACCTGGTAGGTGGCGCCACCCACGCGACGGGGTTTTACCTCCAGGACGGGCGACACGTTGCGGACCGCCGTTTCAAAAACCTCTACCGGATCCTTGCCCGTTTTCTGACGGATTATGTCAAAGGCCTCATAGCAGATCCGCTGCGCGATTCCCTTTTTCCCGTCGTACATGAGCTTGTTGATAAGTTTGGCCACCATTTTGCTTCCATAAACAGGATCCGGAAGGATATCCCGCTTGGGTACAGGGCCCTTGCGTGGCATCTTCCCCATCACCTCTTGTCCTGTTATTCGCTAATCGCTACTTCTTCGGTTTTTTCGTCCCATACTTGGAGCGGGCCTTGGCCCGGTTTTCCACCCCGGCCGCATCCAAGGCCCCGCGCACCAAGTGGTAGCGGACGCCCGGCAAGTCCTTCACGCGCCCACCCCGGACCAGCACCACGGAGTGCTCCTGGAGATTATGGCCGATGCCGGGAATATAGGCGGTAACCTCTACCCCGTTGGTCAGGCGGACGCGGGCAATCTTCCGCAAAGCTGAATTGGGCTTCTTCGGCGTCGTCGTGGATACCCTGGTGCACACGCCCCGCTTCTGCGGAGAGCCTTCCAGCGCCGGTGCTGATGATTTTTGGGTCAGCTTGCGGCGCCCCTTGCGTACCAGTTGATTTAAGGTCGGCAACGATCCACCCCCCTTTAGAACTCGATGATGGCGGCAGCGGCTGCTTTCACTTTAATTCCGCATATCCTGCCCAGTTCTGTCATGGTTTTGACGTAGCTCACTTTTACTCCCCTGGCGGCGGCAAGTTCCGCCACCGGGGCGCTGACCTTCGCTTCGGCATCTTCAGCGAGCAGAACCAGGATCGCTTCTCCTTTTTCCAGCGCCTTCAGGGTTTGCTTTGTCCCCACTACTTTCCTCCGCGCTCCGGAAACCTGCTCTGCCAGTTCAGTGTCGCTCAAGAACCTCCAACCTCACTTTCTGAAAGTACACACCCTTTCAAAAAGCGCACCTTGGTATTTTAACACCGCCTTTGGGTGTTGTCAACGAGATTTGCCTCCGCGCTGCGCTGCAGGCCGCTTAAGCCTGCCGCCGCTCCCCTTGCCGCAACGGGATTAGCTATCGCTCCCGGGAGCCTGGGAGACGGAGGGCGCCGAAAACTCCTCGCCGGGGGCGGGGACGACGGCCTCCTCCAGCTCCGCATCGCCGGCAGCTTTCTCCTCGGGCGTCTCTTCCGGCTCGCCCGGCACCCGCACCTTGATGTTCCGGTAGCGGGACATCCCCGTGCCCGCGGGAATGAGCTTGCCGATAATCACGTTCTCCTTCAGCCCCAGCAGGCGATCCACCTTCCCCTTAATCGCCGCGTCGGTAAGAACGCGGGTCGTCTCCTGGAAGGAGGCGGCGGAGAGGAAGGAATCTGTGGCCAGGGAGGCCTTGGTGATGCCCAGGAGAATAGGCCGGGCCTGGGCCGGGCGGCCCCCTTCTTTCCTCACCTGCTCGTTAATTTCCTCGAAGAGGTAGCCGTCGACAATGCCTCCCGGCAGCAGATCGGTATCCCCGGGATCTTCAACCTTCACCTTCTTCAGCATCTGCCGGATGATCACTTCAATGTGCTTGTCGTTGATGTCAACCCCCTGCATGCGGTAGACATACCGCACCTCGTGGAGCAGGTAGAGCTGCACGCCGCGCACCCCTTTGACCTTGAGCAGCTCGTGGGGGTTGATGGAGCCCTCGGTAAGCTCGTCGCCGGCATTGACCTTCTGCCCGTCCACCACCTTTATGCGAGCGCCGTAGGGCACAGGGTAGATGCGCTCCTCGTGCTCCGAGATGACCCTTATTTCGCGCTTGTAGCGCGTCTCCTGGATGTCCACGACGCCGGAAATCTCGGCGATGAGAGACTGCCCCTTGGGCTTGCGCGCTTCGAAAAGCTCCTCCACCCGCGGCAGCCCCTGGGTGATGTCGTCGCCGGCCACGCCCCCGGTATGGAAGGTGCGCATGGTCAACTGGGTGCCCGGCTCGCCAATGGACTGCGCAGCGATGATCCCCACCGCCTCGCCCACGTCGACAACCTTCCCCGTGGCCAGGTTGCGCCCGTAGCACTTGACGCAGATGCCATGGCGGCTGCGGCAGGTAAGCACGGAGCGGAAACGGACCTCGGTAATGCCCAGCTTGACGATCTGCTCGGCCGCATCCTCGTCGATCATCTCGTCACGGTCCACGATAATCTCGCCGGTTTCGGGATGGTAAACCGGCTCCAGGGCAAAGCGGCCGATGACCCGCTGGACGGCCTCCTCGATGGTATGGTCATACTCCAGGTATTCGCTTAAGCTGATGCCCTGCCCCGTGCCGCAGTCCTCTTCGCGGATGATCACATCCTGCACCACGTCCACCAGCCTGCGGGTGAGATAGCCCGAGTCCGCCGTCTTCAGGGCCGTGTCCGCCAGGCCCTTGCGGGCACCGTGGGTGGAGATGAAGTACTCCAGCACGGTCAGCCCTTCGCGGAAATTGGCCTTGATGGGCAGGTCAATAATGCGCCCGGCCGGGTCGGCCATGAGGCCGCGCATGCCGGCGAGCTGGGTAATCTGCGACTCGTTGCCGCGGGCCCCGGAATGGGCCATCATGTAGATGGGGTTGAGCCTGTCTAGCCCGGCCATGAGCGAGCGGGTTACTTCATCCTTGGCCCGGCTCCAGATCTCAATGACGCGGTCGTAGCGCTCCTTCTCCGTGATGAGGCCGCGCTGGAAATTCTCCTCGGTAGCCCAGACCAACTCCTCGGCCCGCTGCAGGATCTCCTGCTTGTTGGGCGGAATGACCAGGTCGACGACGCCCACGGTGACCCCGGCGCGGGTGGCATAGTGGAAGCCGAGCCGCTTGATCTCGTCCAGGATCTCCGCCGTCCGCGTATTGCCGTACTTGCGGTAGCAGCGGAAGACAAGTTCGCCCAGGAAATCTTTCTTGATGGGATCGTTCAGCGGCACCTTCTTCAAGACTTCCTGCGGCTTCAGCCCCCGCAGGGGGATGAAGTTCTTTTCAGGCAGGTAATCGTTGAAATCGGCGTTATTTATATAAGGAAAGTCCGGAGGAAAGACATCGTTAAAGATGATCTTGCCCACGGTGGTGAGCAGGAACTTCTTGCGGCGGGCGAAGCTGCGTCCCCGGAAGCCGGAAGCCTTGACAAAGATGCGGGCGTGCAGGTCCAGGTAGCCCAGGCTGTAGGCGGTAATGGCCTCCTCGGGATCGACGTAGATGTTCCCCTCGCCCTTGGCCCCTTCCTTCTCCAGCGTGAGGTAGTAGCAGCCCAGGACCATGTCCTGGGTGGGTGTAACCACGGGGCGACCGTCCTTGGGGTTAAGAATGTTCTGCGACGCCAGCATGAGCACGCGCGCCTCGGCCTGGGCCTCCGCCGAAAGAGGCACGTGGACCGCCATCTGGTCCCCGTCAAAGTCGGCGTTGTAGGCCACGCAGACCAGCGGGTGAATCTGGATGGCGCGCCCCTCCACCAGTACCGGTTCAAAGGCCTGGATCCCCAGGCGGTGCAGCGTGGGGGCGCGGTTAAGCAGCACGGGGTGGTCCTTGATCACCTCTTCCAGGACATCCCAGACCTCGGGCCGGGCCTTCTCCACCATGCGCTTGGCGCTCTTGATGTTGTGGACGATCTCGTCGCTCACCAGCCGCTTCATGACGAAGGGCTTGAACAGCTCCAGGGCCATCTCCTTGGGCAGGCCGCACTGGTAGAGCTTCAGGTTGGGGCCGACGACGATGACCGAGCGGCCCGAGTAGTCCACGCGCTTGCCCAGGAGGTTCTGGCGGAAGCGTCCCTGCTTTCCTTTAAGCATGTCGCTCAGCGATTTCAGGGGGCGATTGCCGGGGCCGGTTACCGGCCGGCCGCGCCTGCCGTTGTCAATGAGCGCATCAACGGCCTCCTGGAGCATGCGCTTCTCGTTGCGGACAATGATGTCGGGAGCACCCAGGTCGAGAAGGCGCTTCAGGCGGTTGTTGCGGTTGATCACCCGGCGGTAGAGGTCGTTCAGGTCGGAGGTGGCAAAGCGGCCCCCGTCCAGCTGGACCATGGGGCGCAGGTCGGGCGGAATGACCGGTATCACCTCCAGGATCATCCAGGAGGGCTTGTTGCCCGACTTGCGAAAAGCTTCCACCACTTCCAGGCGCCGGATGGCGCGCAGCTTCTTCTGGCCGTTGGAATTTTTTAGCTCGGCGCGCAGCTCGGCGGCCAGCTGATCGAGGTCGATCTCCTCCAGGAGCTTCTTGATGGCCTCGGCGCCCATCTCCGCCTTAAAGCCTTTTCCGGCCTTGAACAGGGCCGCGTACTTCTCGCGGTACTCGCGGTACTCCGCTTCCGACAGGAGCTGCTTCTTGCTGAGGATGGTTTCCCCGGGATCAATGACCACGTAGGAGACGAAATAAAGGACTTTTTCCAGGTTCCGCGGCGACATGTCCAGGAGCAGCCCCATCCGGCTGGGAATCCCCTTGAAATACCAGATGTGCGAGACGGGAGCGGCAAGCTCGATGTGGCCCATCCTTTCGCGGCGCACCTTGGCCCGCGTCACCTCCACCCCGCAGCGATCGCAGACGACGCCGCGGTAGCGGACCCGCTTATACTTGCCGCAGTTGCATTCCCAGTCCTTTTGCGGCCCGAATATCTTTTCGCAAAAGAGTCCTTCGCGTTCAGGCTTAAGGGTGCGGTAGTTGATTGTCTCCGGCTTTTTCACCTCGCCGCGGGACCAGGCCCGGATCTGCTCGGGTGAAGCCAAGCCAATCTTTAACGCGTCAAAGCTGTTTACGTCCAAGAAATTTCGCTCCTTTCGCCGGAACTAAGCGTTAGTAATCTTTTTTGCGTCCTTTGCGCGACGTGCGGGAGAGCGGGCCGTTGTCGTAGTCATCGTCTTCGTCTTCCAAGCCCGGTGCCTCCTCCAACTCTCCCAGATGGTCCAGGGAAACTTCATCTATGTCGCCCGCTTCCACGGAAGCATAGGAAAGGGGCAGCTCCTCTTCAGAAGGCTCCTCCTCCAGGATATCCTCCTCATCTATTTCTGCCTCCTCCAGCTCTTCTTCATCATCTTCCGCCGTTATCTCCAGTTCTTCTCCATCGGTGTCGGCATCCAGATCCTCGTCGGAGCCTGCTTCAAACCCCTCCAGGTTCACCTCGAGGCGGCGGTAATCGGCATCGTCATCGCCCTCGCGAATCTCCACTTCTCCCTTTTCTTCGCTGAGCACCTTCACGTCGAGGCAGAGGCTTTGCAGCTCTTTTACCAGTACCTTAAAGGACTCGGGGACGCCCGGCTCGGGGATGTTCTCGCCTTTGACAATGGCCTCGTAAGTTTTAACCCGCCCGACGACATCGTCGGATTTCACGGTTAAAATCTCCTGCAGGGTGTAAGCGGCCCCGTAGGCTTCCAGGGCCCAGACCTCCATCTCGCCGAAGCGCTGGCCGCCGAACTGGGCCTTGCCGCCCAGGGGCTGCTGCGTCACCAGGGAATAGGGCCCCGTGGAGCGAGCATGGATCTTGTCGTCCACGAGGTGGGCCAGTTTCATCATGTAGACGTAGCCCACGGTGACCTCGTTGTCGAAGGGTTCCCCGGTGCGGCCGTCGTAGAGGCGTATCTTGCCGTTCTCCGGCAGGCCGGCCTCTCTCAGGGCAGCAAAAATGTCTTCCTCCACGGCCCCGTCAAAGACGGGAGAGGCAATGTGGATGCCCAGTGTTTTCGCGGCCCAGCCCAGGTGAGTCTCCAGGACCTGCCCGATGTTCATGCGCGAGGGAACCCCCAGGGGGTTGAGGACAATCTCCACCGGGGTGCCGTCGGGCAGGAAGGGCATATCTTCTTCGGGAAGAATGCGGGCAATGACCCCCTTGTTGCCGTGGCGGCCGGCCATCTTGTCGCCCTCGGAGATCTTCCGCTTCTGGGCCACGTAGACGCGCACCAGATGGTTGACCCCGGGGGAGAGCTCGTCGCCGGCTTCGCGGGTGAAAACCTTGACGTCGACGACGATGCCCGACTCGCCGTGCGGCACCCGCAGCGAGGTGTCCCTCACCTCGCGGGCCTTCTCCCCGAAAATGGCCCGCAGGAGCCTCTCTTCGGCGGTGAGCTCCGTTTCGCCCTTGGGCGTAACCTTGCCCACGAGGATGTCCCCGGAGCGCACCTCGGCGCCGATGCGGACGATGCCGCGCGCATCCAAGTCCCGCAGGGCGTCTTCGCCCACGTTGGGAATGTCACGGGTGATCTCCTCGGGGCCCAGCTTGGTATCGCGGGCTTCGCATTCGTACTCCTCGATGTGAATGGAGGTGAAAATATCTTCTTTCACCAGCTTCTCGCTGATCAAAATGGCGTCTTCGTAGTTGTAGCCCTCCCAGGGGAGGAAGGCGGTGAGCACGTTGCGCCCCAGGGCCAATTCGCCCCGGTTGGTGCAGGCGCCGTCGGCAATGACCATGCCCGCTTCAACCCGCTCCCCGCGCGTAACGATGGGGTGCTGGTTGATGCAGGTGCCCTGGTTGGAGCGCCTGAACTTCTGCAGGGTGTAAATGTCCAGGCCGCTGGCGCCCCAGGGCGTGGGACCCTCTTCAAACCTCTCCCCGGTGCGGCCGTTAATGCGGTAATTGGGCCCCTCGGGATCTTCCTCCCGGCGCACCACGATCTCCGTGGCCGTCACCCGGATGACCTCGCCGGGCGCCCGGCAGATAACCACCGCCCCCGAATCGTAGGCCACCTTGCTCTCCAGCCCTGTCCCCACCAGCGGCGCCTCCGTTCGCAAAAGCGGCACCGCCTGGCGCTGCATGTTCGCACCCATGAGCGCCCGGTTGGCGTCGTCGTTTTCCAGGAAGGGGATGAGCGCCGTAGCCACGCTGACCAGCTGCTTCGGCGAAACGTCCATGTAGTCAACCTCGGTGGGCTTGCGCAGCACCGTGTCGTACTGGTAGCGGCAGACGACGCGGTTGTCCACAAAGCGCCCCTCGCTGTCCAGCTTGGCGTTGGCCTGGGCAATAACATACTTGTCTTCGTCATCAGCCGTCAGGTAGACGATTTCGGAGGTGACCCGCCTCTCTTTCTTGTCCACCTTCCGGTAGGGGGTTTCAATGAAGCCGTAGTTGTTGATGCGGGCATAGGTGCTAAGGGAGCCAATGAGGCCGATGTTCGGCCCTTCAGGCGTCTCAATGGGGCAGATGCGGCCATAGTGGGAGTGGTGCACGTCGCGCACCTCGAAGCCGGCCCGCTCGCGGCTTAAGCCGCCGGGGCCGAGCGCGCTGAGCCGCCGTTTGTGGGTCAGCTCCGCCAGGGGATTGGTCTGGTCCATAAACTGGGACAGCTGGCTGCTGCCGAAAAACTCCTTGATGGCGGCGATGACCGGGCGGATGTTGATAAGCGCCTGCGGGGTAATGGCATCCACGTCCTGGATGGTCATCCTCTCCCGCACCACCCGCTCCATCCTGGAAAGCCCGATGCGGAACTGGTTCTGCAGCAGTTCGCCCACGCCGCGCAGGCGGCGGTTGCCGAGGTGGTCAATGTCATCGCCCTTGCCGATGCCGTCCATCAGGTTGAGGATGTAGCCCACGGTGGCTACCACGTCCTCGCGGACGAGGTGTTTGACCTCCAGGTCCACCTTCCCGTTGCTAATTATCAGGCAGCTTCCGCCGCGGTGCTTGATGCGGGCCCGGTGGATACCGGCCTCCTCTATCTTAAGGGCCATTTCTTCGTCCACCACCGTCCCCTCGGGGCAAATCAGCTCCCCCGTCCGGGGATCGGCGATATCCTCGGCCAGCTCGTAGCCCACGAGGCGGTTGGCCAGGGAAAACTTCTTGTTAACCTTGAACCTGCCCACCTGGGCAAAGTCGTAGCGCCTGCTGTCAAAAAAGAGCGACTCGAAAAGGGTGCGCGCGTTGTCTATGTTTAGCGGCTCCCCGGGGCGCAGCCGCTTGTAGATTTCCAGCAGCGCGCTCTCCTCGGAATCGGTATGATCTTTTTCCAGCAGGGCCAGGATGCGGGTATCGTGATCAAAGAGATCCAGTATTTCCTGGTTGCTGCCGTAGCCGATGGCCCGGAGCAAAACCGTGACCAGCAGCTTGCGGGTGCGATCAATCTTTACATAAATGCCGTCATTGACATCAGTCTCAAACTCAAGCCAGGTCCCACGGTTGGGGATGATGGTGGCGCTGACCAGCTCCTTGCCCGTGGCGCCCGTGGGATCGGGTTTCTTGTCAAAATAAACCCCCGGAGAGCGAACCAGCTGGCTGACGATGACGCGCTCCGCCCCGTTGATAATGAAGGTTCCGTTCTCGGTCATCTTGGGGAGATCGCCCATGAACACCTCTTGCTCTTTCACTTCCCCCGTCTCCTGGTTGATGAGACGCACATTGACCTTGAGCGGAACGGCGTAAGTGGCGTCCCTCTCCTTGCATTCATCTACGGAGTACTTGGGCTCGCCCAGGGTATAGTCATATATTTCCAGGACGAGATTGCCGGTAAAATCCCTGATGGGAGAAATATCCCTGAATACCTCGCCAAGGCCCTTTTCGATAAACCACTGGTAGGAACTGCGCTGCACATCAATCAAGTTGGGAAGCTCGAGAATCTCTTGAATACGGGCATAACTTCGCCGCTTTCTGGTGCCGGAGGCGACTTGGATAGCCATGAAAAAAAATCACTCTCCCTAGACCTGGTTGATGGTTAGAAGAAATGGGAAGTCTGGCCTGAAAAAACAAATAGGCATTTTACTATTGTTTCCCTTTGGGCTAACAATTATACCGAAGAACAAAATTTAAACGGCAGCAATCTAAACTCCTAGACATTCTTAGATACTATCACATCTGTAGCGGACTGTCAAACACATTTTGATGATTTTTGAGGGTAGAACATGGGAGGTGGGGAACATCCCCGGCGCAGGCGGGAGGCGGCCTCTCCGGAAGGGCGGGAAGTGACCCGCCCCCCGGATCAGCCCGGCAGCTTACTTCAATTCCACGGTACCGCCGGCCTCTTCGATCTTGGCCTTGATGGATTCCGCCTCTTCCTTGCTCACTTTCTCCTTCACCGGCTTGGGAGCGCCGTCCACCAGTTCCTTGGCTTCCTTGAGCCCCAGCCCGGTGATCTCGCGCACGACCTTGATCACCTGGATCTTCTTGTCGCCCGCCGCGGTAAGGATGACGTCGAATTCGTCTTTTTCCTCCTCGGCCGCTTCAGCGGGCGCGGCGGCTGCCGGAGCGGCCACCACGGCGGCCGGTGCCGCTGCGGTGACGCCAAATTCTTCTTCCAGAGCTTTCACCAGCTCGGAAAGCTCGAGCACGGTCATCCCCTTGACAATTTCCAGAACCTCGTTCACCTTGGACATGCCATCTACTCCTTTATAGTTATGTTATGGTCACGATTAAAAGCACCCTCAGGCGGTCTCCTTCAGGCGGCGCACCGCGTCGAGGGCATAAACCAGCTTGCGGATATTGCCCTGCAGGACATTGACCAGCCCTGCCAGGGGTGCCTGGAAGCTTCCGCAAAGCCGGGCCAGCAGAACCTCGCGGGGCGGAATTTCGCCCAGCGCCTTGACCTGCTCCGCGCTAAGCAGCTGCCCCGACAAGAGCCCCCCCTTGATGGAGAAAGCCTCGTTCTCCCGGGTAAATTCCAGCATCACCTTGGCCGCCCCAACGGGATCGGCGGCGGTATAGGCGATGGCCGTGGGGCCTTCAAGATAGGGCTCCAGCTTATCCAGCCCTATCTTCCGGCAGGCCAGCCTGGTAAGCGTGTTTTTCACCACGCGGTAGCGGCACTGCTCCGCTTTAAGGCGGCGCCGCAGCTGCGTAACCGAGGCCACGTTAAGGCCGCGGTAATCGGCCAGGATGATCAACTCCGCCTGCTGCAGCTCGCGGGCGATCTCTTCCACTAATTCTTCCTTGGCCTTCTTGGAGATCAACTCATCACCTCCTCCACCTGCAGCCAGAAAGTCTTCATTGATAAATAAAGGCTTTCCGTAAACGGAAAGCCCATGCGCGCAACCACCGCTGTGGCCGCGTAGCGGCATCTTCCCTCGGCAGGCGGCCCAGCGGGCCATTAAACGCTGCGTACCTGCTGTCTACGGAAACAAAGATTGGCCGGTTTATTATTAAATTTTACTTGCCCAGCGCAGCCGCTTTTTGAGGACTAATCTTGATCCCCGGTCCCATCGTCGAGCTGACGGTGACGGAGCGGAGGTACTGCCCCTTGGCTGCCGGCGGCTTCGCTTTCAGCAAGGCCTCAATGACGCTGTAGAAGTTTTCCTGGAGCTGCTCCAGGCCGAAGGAAACCTTTCCTATGGGCACGTGGACATTGCCCGCTTTCTCCGTGCGAAACTCCACCTTCCCGGCCTTGAATTCGGCGATGGTCCGGGCAAGGTCGAAAGTTACCGTGCCGCTCTTTGGGTTGGGCATCAGCCCACGCGGGCCCAGGATCTTCCCCAGCTTCCCCACCGTCCCCATCATGTCGGGGGTGGAGACGGCCACGTCGAAATCGAGCCAGCCGCCCTGTATCTTTGCGGCCAGCTCTTCTCCGCCCACGTAATCGGCGCCAGCCGCTTCAGCCTCCCGGGCCTTGTCCCCCTTGGCAAAGACCAGGACCCGCACCGTCTTGCCGGTGCCGTGGGGCAAGACCACGGAACCTCGCACCTGCTGGTCGGCATACTTGGGGTTCACCCCCAGCCGCACCGCCAACTCCACGGTCTCATCAAAAGCGGCCCGGCTGAGCTTTTTAACCAGCTCCAGGGCCTCTTCAGGGCTGTAGAGCGTCTCGCGATCAACTTGCTGCCTTGCTTCGCGGTACTTCTTGCCATGCTTGGCCATGCTTGTTTACCTCCTGTGGTTCCGGCGGGCTTAAAGCCCTCCCACGCCTTTATTTTTATACCTTAAGTTTTGCGCCCGGTTACGGTTCAATACTTATGCCCATGCTGCGGGCGGTTCCTTCAATGATCCGCGTAGCCGCTTCCAAGTCGTTGGCATTGAGATCCTCCATCTTCAACCTGGCAATCTCCTCAATCTTGGCCCGCGGCAGCGTGGCCACCTTGACCCGGTTGGGCTCACCGGAGGCTTTTTCCAGCCCCGCTGCCTTCTTTAGCAGAACCGCGGCGGGGGGCGTCTTGGTCACAAAGGTAAATGAACGATCCTCGTAAACGGTGATTTCCACGGGAATGATCAGCCCGGCATCTTTGGCCGTCCTGTCATTGAACTCCTTGCAAAAGGCCATGATGTTCACGCCATGCTGGCCCAGGGCCGGTCCAACCGGGGGAGCCGGTGTGGCCTTGCCTGCCGGTATTTGCAGCTTGATCATGCCGATAACTTTTTTCTTCTTCGCCATAGAAAACAACCTCCCGGAACAGCTGGCAGTCGCTTAAAATTTCTCCACCTGGTGAAAGCCGAGCTCCACCGGCGTTTCCCGTCCAAACAAGGACACCAGGACTTTCACCGTGCCCTTTTCCTGGTTGATCTCTTCCACCGTGCCTTCGAAATTCTTGAAGGGGCCGCTGATGACGCGCACAACCTGTCCCACCTCAAAATCTATGCGCGGCCGTCCCTCGGCGGCCATGCCCATCTGGCGCATGATCCGGTTGACTTCCTTTTCGCTTAAGGAAACCGGCTTGGAACCGGGACCTACAAAGCCGGTTACGCCGGGGGTGTTGCGGACCACGGACCAGGAATCGTCGTCAAGGATCATCTCCACCATGATGTAGCCGGGGAAAACCTTTTTTTCCACCGTTTTCTTCTGGCCGCCCTTGCTGGTAATCTCCTTCTCCGTGGGCACGAGGATCCGGAAAATGCGGTCTTTCATGTTCATCGATTCGACTCGCCGGAGCAGGTTTCTTTCCACCCTGTTTTCATAGCCGGCATAGGTATGAATGACATACCATTTCTTCTCCGGATGCTCGTTTTCCGCTTCCGGCTGCGGCTCCTCCGCGGACAAAGGCTCGTCTGGAAGCCTCTCCAAATTCTCACTCCTCCACAATTACCGCTTAATAACCAGCTGGAGTATCCTCAAAAAGACAGCGTCGAGCCCCCAGAAAAGAAGGCCAATGGCCAGCACGGTCCCAATAACCACGCCCGTGTAGACGGTAAATTCCCTCCTGGAGGGCCACTGGACTTTTTTCATCTCCAGGCGCACTTCACGCAGGTACTTTACCAGCTTTTTAATTGCTTTCATAAAACCAAAGACCTTTCCCCAAAGATGAGCTTACTTGGTTTCCCGGTGCAGCGTATGCTCGCCGCAGCGAGAGCAGTACTTTTTCAGTTCAATTCGTTCGGGGTTGTTTCGCTTGTTCTTCGTGCTGCTGTAATTGCGCTCCTGGCACTTGGTACAGGCCAAATGTATGGTTATGCGCATTTTTCGCCACCTTCCGTGAACATCAATCTACCACAACTGGGACCGCCATGTCAACAAAAAGGAAAGCTTACGGCACAATAAAGGGGCGGGTTTACCCGCCCCTGCGGCTGCAACGCCGCCGCTACTCGATCACTTCGGTAACCACACCGGCGCCCACGGTGCGGCCCCCTTCGCGAATGGCAAAGCGAAGGCCCGATTCAATGGCCACCGGGGTAATCAGCTCAATCTCCATGTTGATATCATCGCCGGGCATGACCATCTCCACACCCTCAGGCAGCTTGATCGTGCCCGTCACATCGGTGGTGCGAACATAAAACTGCGGCCGGTAACCCTGGAAGAACGGCGTAT
>Ga0209537_1003206_pt1 | contig 15247 bp, 20 predicted proteins | sample BioPla4DNA1_FD_187698 | JGI IMG/M metagenome (GOLD analysis project Ga0209537, IMG submission 187698) | Biogas fermentation microbial communities from Germany - Plant 4 DNA1 (SPAdes) (version 2) | ecosystem: Engineered > Bioreactor > Anaerobic > Digestate | place: Bielefeld, North... | reverse complement strand
GGTCGGATATGGTCAGTATGTAGCGCCGGATGAGGTGCCGGCGGTAGAGGCTGACAAGAAAGACCATGCCCCCAGGAAGGAGGCGGATGAAACGATGGTGGTGACCGACAACCAAGACGCCCTAGACCAGATTAGGGTAGCCCTGCTGGAGTTGCGGGCCGAGGTGGAGCAGTTGAGGGAGGCTGTCAAGGCCCAGCAGTCCGTCCATGGGGAAAAGCAGCTAGTCGATAGACTGCTCACCATCTTGGAGGCCCAGGTGGGCGTCAGGGGTGGGGCGGCGTGAAGCGTGGGAAGGCCATCAATAGCAGACGCAAAGGCAAGCGCGGAGAACTGGAGTGGGCCCACCTCTGCCGCGACGAAGGCTACCCGGTCCGCCGGGGCGAGCAATACAGCGGGCTGGGCGGGGCCGACTGCGTTGGCCTGCCCGGCATCCATATCGAGGTCAAGCGGGTTAATCGTCTCAACCTCTACGATGCCCTGGCGCAGGCCAAACGCGATGCCCCACCTGGCAAGCTGCCGATTGTGGCGCATCGGCGCGATCACTGCGATTGGGTTGTCATAATGGACGCTAGGAGTTGGTTTGAGTTGTACCGCGAGTGGGAGGCTAGCAGGGCCCTGACGAGCTATGGACTTGGAGAGGAGGATCAGGATGCCAAGGCCGATTAAGCGAGAGATGGTCAGACGGGTGAGGCGGCTGTTGCCCACAAAAAAGAAGTTGCCCAACTTACGCCTATTGACCGTCAAGGAACTCGAGACTCTGGAGGCGTGTCTCCTCCGCCTCACCGACCAAGAAGGAGGTGGCCGTCATGCGGCGGCGATCGATCAAAAAGAGTACCGCCAAGCAAGCCTATGGGGAGAGTTGGTTCAATGACCTTTGATCAGGTGCGCCCCATCATCGAGGCGAGACTGTACACGTATGCATCGTTCCGGCTACAGTATCCCGATGCCCCTGTGAGCACATTTAAACTGCTCGAAACACCCGTCCAAACGTCCGACATGACGAGTGTCCAGGAGCGATGGGTTACCCGCCATGCCAGCGAACTACAGAATGCCGCAATCATCGAAAACGTGATGCGATCATTGCCCGACGAGGAGCGGCGCCTGATCGAGATGAGGTATTTTGAGTACGCCCAATGGGGATACATTTGCCGAAAATTGTCAGTTAGTCGGGCGACAGCCTACAGGATTAGGGATCGGGCTCTCATGGCATTTGCGATTGAATTCGGGCTGCTCGCCCGCGCTCAAGCGACAAGTTGAGACATTGTTAAACAAAATCTGTGGTATACTGGTATCGGAGAAAATCTCTCACGGCTGGGAGGCGGCAGGACGCCAGCCCGGCCACAACAGGGCCCGTCGCACAAGCGGCGGGTTTTCGTTTATCGGGCACGGCGCGCGATAACGACAGGCCCGAGGCCCCGCGGTCACTCGCCACCGCGGGGCTTGTGGCGCGCCGAGACGTCGATGTGTTATACCAGTCCCAATTCTCGTAGAACAGCCTTGGCCCAACGACGGCCATTGAGGGATAGAAGCCAGGAGTCTGGATCGTTTAAAGTCGCTACGCTTTTTAGGAACCCGCGAGCATCGGCTTCGTGAATGGCATCGACTATCTGCGTCGGTGTAGCCAGGGTACCGAGTTCGGATTCAATCTGAGACAAGGAAACGGATGTGCTACCCTCGTTGCCAAGATTGTAGATCGCTAGAACGACTCTTTCGAGATTCTTTTGGCCTTCTGCCTTGCGGCGACTCTCGGCTATCTTCTCAATCCGGTCCAACCAATCGTGTAGATTACCGAGCACCATGCCAAACCGCCTCCTCGAAGAGATGAGGGTGATTGGGAATATCGCTAAATTCGTTGTGCAACGACAGAAGACCTCCCAACGGGTGGTTTGAGTGAAACCCTGGGCAGAGCGATTCTACAAGAGCAAGGCGTGGCGGGAGTGCAGGGACGCATACTTCGCCTACCGTCACGGTCTCTGCGAACGGTGCGGAGCAGGTGGTAAGATCGTGCACCATCGGGTGTACCTGACGCCGCAGAACATCGGTGACCCGGCGGTGACGCTGAACTTCGGGAACCTGGAGCTACTGTGCCAGCGGTGCCACAACGACGAGCATCACCGCAGAGTGGCCGCGGCGGAAGGGTTGGCGTTCGATGAGCGCGGCGACTTGGTCGCGGTCGAGCGCTGACGCCCCCCCGTCGCGGCCGGGCACGACCGCTAGCGGGACCGGAGGCGGGCACCTCCGAAAACCCCGGAACGATCGCGCACACGAGGGGGTGAAAATGTGGCTAGGAAAAACAGTGCAGAAGTGGTTGATTTTCCGGTCGAAGATAGCCGGACTTCGGCGACGGAAGAGAAAGCTAAGAAAATTAAGACCGAGCTGACGAGACTTAAGAAAGTTTTCAAGGATTTGCCGGAAGATAAGAGGAGGATCGTCGACGGGTTGATTCAAGAGGCCGCGTTTATGCGGGCCACGCTCGAAGAGACGCGAGAAATCATCGACCGCGAGGGGGTCATCGAGCTGTTTGAGCAGGGCGCCCAGCGGTTTCTGCGCGAACATCCGGCCACGAAGGTCTACGCGTCGCTGGTAAACCGTTACTCCGCTGTCATCAAACAGCTGATCGACCTCTTGCCTGACAATAAAGGAGCTGACAACGGCGCCGACGAGCTGATGGAGTTCGTGAAGAAGCGAATGCGCTAGGCGTCGGGGCGCCATGGAAAACTACATCCTTCAGTACTGGCAGAAAATCAAAAATGGTGAAGTGGCTGTCTCCAAGCGGGTACGCCAGCAGTATGAGAAGATCGTCCACGAGCTCCGCAATCCACGCGATCCGTGGGTTTTTGACCTGGAGCGGGCGTCGGCGCCGATTGAGTTCATCGAGCGGTTCTGTCGGCACTCTAAGGGTAAGTGGATCGGCCAGCCTGTGCGGCTGGAGCTTTGGCAGAAGGCGCTGATCCAAGCGGCGTTTGGCTTTGTACACAGGGAGACCGGCTACCGGCGCTGCCGAGAGGTTCTTCTTCTCGTTGGTCGCAAGAACGGTAAGTCGACGTTGTTAGCCGGTTTAGGCCTATATATGCTGATCGGAGACGGCGAGGGTGGTGCCGAGGTCTATAGCCTCGCGACGAAGCGAGATCAAGCGCGCATCGTGTTCGCCGAACACGCAGTGCCCATGGTCAGTCAATCACCGGCATTGCGCAAGCATATCCGCAAACGCAAGACGGATTTGTACTTTCCGGTGACGTTTGGCAAGTTTGAGCCGCTTGCGTCGGAGAGTCATAGCCTCGACGGCCTCAATAGCCACTGTGTCATTATCGACGAACTGCACGCTATTAGGGACCGGAATCTGTACGACGTCATGCGGCAGTCAATGGCAGCCCGGACGCAACCGCTCTTGTTCATGATCACGACAGCCGGTTTTGTCCGCGAGTGCATCTACGACGACATGTACGACTACGCTTGCAGAGTGCTCGATGACGAGGTTGAGGACGAGCGGTTTTTGGCGTTCCTGTACGAGCTGGACGATCGAGCCGAGTGGACAGACTTTCGTGCCTGGGAAAAGGCAAACCCAGGCTTAGGGACGATTAAAAGCTACGAAGAGCTCGCGGCCAACGTCGAGCGGGCCAAGAACGACGCCAACTTCCTCCCGACTGTGTTGACGAAGGATTTTAACGTTCGGGAGACGGTCGCCGGTACGTGGCTCACGTTTGAGCAGATTAACAACGAAGAGACGTTCGCCCTCTCGGAGATTGAGAACAGTTACGCCGTGACCGGTACGGACCTGTCGAGCACGACGGACCTTAGTTGCGCCACGATCCTGGTGATGAAGCCCGACGGGAAGAAGTACGTCCTACAGCAGTATTTCTTACCCGAGGAGCTGATTGAGCAGCGGACCAAGGAGGATAGGATCCCTTATGACAGGTGGTCCGAACGAGGTCTGCTGACTCTGTGCCCGGGCAACAAGGTTGATTACTCCATGGTCACGCAGTGGTACTTACGTATGTACCAGGAGCATGGCATCCACATGATCTGGAACGGATACGACCCGTGGAACAGTCAGTACTGGGTCGACGAAATGAAAGAGTACGGCTTCCAGATGGAGATTGTACGGCAGGGGGCCAAGACGCTTAGTCAGCCGATGAAGGAGCTGGCGGCTGACCTTGCGGCAAAGCGGATTAACTACAACAATAACCCGATTCTCAAGTGGTGTTTGACGAATACGAGCGTCAAGCGAGACGAAAACGACAACATTCGCCCTATTAAGGGCAGCAATCAGAGGCAGCGTATCGACGGCGCTGTCTCTTTGCTTATCGCCTATACGGTACTCTTTAACCATCTCAACGACTACAAGGCGCTGATCTAGGGGAGGTGATCCGTCCGGTGGATGTTCGTGGTCTGGTGAAAAGCCTATTTGGAAGACTGACCCGACGGGTCGGCCTCTCTCAAGTCAGGGTGATGTCAGGCTATACGCCGGTGTTTACCGCGTGGGGGGACAAACCGTGGGAAGCGGATGTGGTGAGGGCTGCCGTTGATGCCATCGCTCGAAATGGCGCCAAGTTGAAGGCGAAGCACATTCGGCGCGTCAATGGTGATGTGATCGCCGTCAATAGCCAGCTGGAGCGAGTGCTACAGGTGCGGCCTAATCCGAGAATGTCGGCCTATGATTTTCAGTACAAACTTATCTCGACGCTCCTGTTAGACAACAATGCCTTCGCGTATCCCCAGTGGGAGCGGGGGCAGTTGATCGCTGTATGGCCCGTTAGCTGCATAGCGAGTGAGTTCCTGGAGGATGAGGGTGGCAACCTATATGTCAAATTTTACTTCGCTGATGGTGGCTCGGTCGTGTTGCCATATGAGGACATTATCCATTTACGGCGGCACTACTACGGAAACGACCTAATAGGTGATCCAAATCAAGCCATTAACACAACGTTGAGTGCCATCCATACAACAAACGAGGGTCTGGCTCAGGCGATCAAGACCTCTGCCCACCTGCGAGGCATCCTGAAGTTTCAAGGGATGCTCAAGGCAGAGGATATCGAGGCGCAGCGACAGCGGTTCATCAGCGAGTATATGACGGTGCAGAACACAGGAGGCATCGCTGCTCTCGATGCGAAGGCCGACTACATCGAGCTCAAGAATACACCGCTCGTGGTCAATGCTGGCCAGATGCGAGAACTGCGCGATGCCGTGTTCCGATACTTCGGCGTGTCTGAAGCCATCGTTACGGGCAACTACAATGAACAGCAGTGGAATGCGTTCTACGAGTCGACCATCGAACCAATCGCTGTGCAGATGAGCCTTGAGTTTACCCGAAAACTTTTCAGCGATCGCGAGCTCGGTCACGGGAATGAGATCGTGTTCGAAGCGAACCGGCTTCAGTACGCCAGCGTGAGCACCAAGCTGGCGCTTGTCTCTATGGTCGATCGAGGCGCTATGACGCCGAACGAGTGGCGTGAGGTGTTTAACCTAGCGCCCATTGAGGGCGGAGATGTACCGATTCGCAGGCTTGATACGCGACCGACGGACGAGACGGATATACCCCAGAACGATGAGGGTGACGAGGAAGGCGGTGATCTAGGTGGCGACGAGGGCAATGGAGACGACGATCAAGCGGGAGATTCGCCTGGCGGAGATCCGGGCGCTGGAACCAACGAATGACGAACAAGCGATGATCGTTGAGGGTCGGGCAATCGTGTATGACAGCCCTACGGTCATCGCCGAAATTGAAGGGCGCAAGTACTACGAGGTCATCGCTCGCGGGGCGTTGGACGAGGCTGATTTGCGGGATGTCCCCTTCAAGTACAATCACTCGGATAACGTCATGGTAATGGCGCGGACTCGTAACCGGACGCTGGAACTTATCCCTGATGACCAAGGATTGCTCGTTCGGGCTAAGCTCGCCAACACGACGGCGGGACGTGATCTGTACGAACTCATACGCCGGGGCGATGTGGACAAGATGAGCTTCGCCTTCACGGTGGCGGAGGACAGTTACGACCGCGACACCCGCACCCGTAAGATTCTCAAACTCAAGCGTATCTGGGACGTTTCGGCGGTGGATACCCCAGCGTACCAGGATACCTATATCAGCGCGAGGAGCTACTTCGAGGCGCAGGCGGAGGTCGAGCGCCAGGCGGCGGAGGCTGCCCGGAAGCAGCGACAGCGGTTGATACTCAAAACCTATCTCTAAGGAGAATGATACGATGAACGTACAGAAGAGACTGCAGGAAATCGAAGCTCGCAAGGTGGAGCTTCGGGTCGTGTTGGAAAGTGACGAGAAGGCAAACCTCGATGAGATCGAGGCGGAGTTGAAGTCGTTGGCGGCTGAGGAACAGGAGTTGCGGCGCAGGTTGGACGTGGCGGCAGCCATCCAGACCGGGACTGCCGAAGTCCGCACCGTCGAGACGATGATGAAGCCGGATGCCACGACTCGGGCTGTGGATCCGCACGACACGATGGAGTATCGTCGGGCGTTCATGGATTATGTGACCCGCGGCGTCAAGTCGGAGCATCTAGAGTACCGGGATGACGAGACCACGCAGCTCGGGGATATCGGGGCCGTCATCCCGACCACGATCCTCAACCGCATTGTGGAGCGGATGGAGGAGACGGGGCGCATCTGGAGCAGGGTCACGAAGACCGCCATCCAGGGCGGCGTGCAGATCCCGGTTAGCATGGCGAAGCCGGAGGCAACCTGGGTCGCTGCTGGCAGCATGGCCGATAAGCAGAAGAAGGTTGTCACCGGCAACATCAGCTTCAGCTACCATAAGCTGCAGGTTCGCGTTGCCGTCGAACTCGTGGCTGCTACGGTGGCGCTGCCGGTGTTTGAGGCGACGATTGCTGACAACATCGCCGAGGCTATGGTCGCGGCTCTTGATGAGGCGATTCTGGTAGGCACGGGAACCGGCCAGCCGCTGGGCATCGTAAACCACACGAACATTCCGGCGGAGCAGATTGTGGAGGTTGGCGCTGCTGACTTCGGCAAGTACGAGACCTGGACCGAGCTGCTCGGCAAGGTCCCGCGCCGTTATCGTAGTGGCGTCACCATCATCATGAATGATGCTGACTGGAACAAGTACCTCGTGGGCATGGTCGACCAGGCGGGTCAGCCTGTTGGCCGGGTCACGTACGGTCTAAACGGCACGATCGAGGAACGTCTACTTGGCCGCGAGGTCATCGCCATCGAGGAGTATCTGCCGTCCATCGACGCCGCCGAGGAGGGCGATGTGGTGGCGATCCTGGTTCGGTTGGAGGACTACATGGTGAACTCGAACATGGGTATCACCTATCGTCGCTACTTCGACGAGAACACCGACGAGTGGATCAGCAAGGCCACGATGATTGCCGACGGGAAGCTCGCTGATCCGAACGGCGTGGTGTTGATCAAGAAGGCTGAAGAGGCCTAAGAACCTAAAAGAAGTAAGGGCTTGCTCAACTGGGCGGGCCCTTACTTCTCGTGAGGTGGGACAGTGATGTACAGAGGTACGGTGCTCAAGGCATTCGTCGACAAGCACAACCCTCGCCGGGGGGTCTATTGGCCCGGGGAGGATTACAGGTCGAAATATCTTGACCGGATGCAGGAGCTGGCTGGCGCCGGCTACATCGAGTTTGAGGCGCCCCCGGAACCGAAGCGCAATCGCAAGGAGAAGAACGAAGAACAGAAAGGCGAACCGGAGCCTCCCGCTGAGGAGTGATCGACATGTCTACGGCGTTTTTGTCGGCACACCAAGCGACAATGTCTGGTCGGGCCGCCGGCATGCTCCTGGATAACCTCAAGAAGGTCATGCGGATCAAAACCGACGCGTTCGACGCCGAACTGAATGATCTGTTCAGCGCTGCTCAGGCTGATCTGAGGCTTGCCGGTGTTTCGGCCGAGAAGGCGGGCGACGTGGATGACCCGCTGATTCGACGGGCCATTTTCACATACATTAAGGCCCACTTTGGGTGGGATAACCCGGACCACGAACGACTGCTCAAGGCTTATGACCTGCTCAAGATGCACCTCGCTCTCTCCCAAGAGTACACGGAGGGATGATGCCGATGCGCTGGAGTGATGTGATCTATCTCATTGGTGAGGTGCAGGGCGAGAACGAATACGGTGATCCGGTCGTGGTCGATGGGCCGCCTCGTGAGGTGTATGCCAACCGCAAGAGTGTGCGGCAGTCAGAGTTCTACCAGGCGGCCATGACTGATCTACGGCCCGAGATCATGTTCGAGATTCGGAGTGCCGAGTACGAGGGTGAGCCCAAGGTGAGGTTTGAAGGCCGGGACTACTCCATTATCCGCACCTACGACAATGGTGAGATTACGGAGCTGATTTGCTCTGGCCTTGTGGGGGCGATCTGATGCCAGTGCCTCCTAGTGTCACCCGCATCAAGCGTGACGGTGTGGAATTCGTTAGCAACGTCGATCAGACGAAGTACACGATGGTCGAGCTGGAGCGGGCGGCGCTCAAGGAAATCGCCAAGCTCGTCCGCCGGCGGATGCTCGACCGACTCCGCAAGCTCCCCGGTATGCGCCGGCACCGGCGACTGTGGGCATCGACGCAGTATTGGGTGCGTCGCATTGAGGCCGACTTGCAGATCGGGTTTAAGCACGATAGCTGGTACGGCGCCCGGTCAGAGCTAGGGGACAGTGGTCAGCCGGCGCGACACATCCTGCGCAACACCGTGATGGATGAGATACCGACCATTCGGCTGATTGCAGCTCAGTACCTGAAGCACATCGAAGACGAGCTACGGGCGCAGGACATCATCGACGAGCGGGAGGAGACGGGCGATGAGCAAGCCCCTTGAGATCCGTAAAGCTGTTCAGGCGGCGCTCAAAAATGTCCATTCCCGTGTTTGGTATGAACGTGCGCCTGATGGGGCCCAGTTCCCGTACATCACGTATCTGCTGTCGACGGCTATCGATGCGGGCACCCTGGAACGATATCTTCTCGATGTGAACGGCTGGGATGCACCAAGCGATGGCTCAACTGCGGCACTTGAAATATTGATGGAGGCCGTGGATCGAGCGTTACAAAAGCGAGTAGTTCGCACGGACGAGGTTTCGTTTGTGATCTACCGGGACCGTCGCCTATCCGTCGAGGACACTGACCCGCGGATTAGGCGACGGATGTACGTTTACGAACTACGGGCATTCCAAAGAAGGAGTGAATACCATGGCTAAGACGATTCTGTTGGGTGAGGGAGTATTCACCATTGGCGGCAAGGACATTGGGTTAACCCGGGGTGGCGGTCAGTTCACGGTGACCCGGGAATACCGACGCGTGGAGGCGGACGGAGACCGTGGCCCGGTCAAGGGGCGCATACGGTTGGTGTCGAGCGAGGCTACGCTTACGATGAACCAACTGGAGATACTGGTGGACGATCTGGTCAGGATGTTCCCGGCTACGAAACTCACGAATGGTGCGGAAACGACCACCTTCACAGCCAAGCAGGACATCGAAGATGCGGACTACAACGATACCGTGACCTGGACCGGTCGCACCATGGACGGCAAGGCGTGTGTCATCACGCTGAAGAACGCCATCAACCTGGGCAACCTCGACTGGACGATGGCAGACAAGGATGAGGTTGTCCAACAGGTTGTGTTCACGGCCACGTATGACGAGGAGACCCGCCAGGGCGAAGAGGAACCCTGGGAAGTCAAGTGGGTTGACGGGGTGTAAGGTGGCGCCCTTCGGGGCGCCTCCGCTCTTTATTAGGAGGGTACAGGATGAGCGTTGAGGTCACGCAAGACACGCCAAAGCTCACGACGTCGTTGTTTTTCCCGTTCCTGCGCATGATCCGTGCCATGAACGGGCCGAAACTGATTCAGGAGTTCAATCGGCTTTCCAAGCGTGCGGCAGAGGAGGCCAAGACGGCGGGAGATGATCCTGCTGTGGTGGCCGAGGCTCAGAATCGAATGGGCATGGAGTTCGCAACGTTGCTACTCCAGTACCTGCCTGATGCGGAGGATGAGACGTTAGACTTTTTAGCCCGGTATTCGGGCAAAAGCCGGAAGGAGATCGAGGATCAGGACCTGTTCGAGACGTTCGAACTGGTCAAGCAGCTCTTCCAAGATCCCCGATTCGGTGATTTTTTACGGTCGGCTGCCAGGGGGACTCAGTCCAGCTCCTAGACCTCCTCTTGCATCGATACCACGACATGGACTACATCATGTCATTGCCAGTAGATACGTTTTTCGACCTGCTCCTAAAGGCAGCCGAGGAGCGGCGCCGGGAAGAGCTTCGGCAAGAGTGGCTCACGATGCTGCCGTGGATGAAGAGCCCGAAGCCGTTTGAGCAGTACTACCAGGAACGAGTACAGCCAATGCGACTCGAGATCTCGCGACGGTCAGCGGAGGATATTAAGGCTGACGTGGAGGCTATTCGTCGCGCCGCGGCGGTGCAGTAGGGGGTGGCCGTTTTGGAGCTTTTTAAGCTGTTCGGAACGATCCTCATCGACAACGACCCAGCAAATCGGAAACTGCAAGAGACGGACGCCCAGGCCGAGAAGGTAGGCAACACACTGACTCGGGTCGCTGCGACGGCTGCCAAGTGGGGCGCCGCTATTGCCGCCGGTGCTACAGCCGCCGGCGGCGCTCTATTTGCGTTGTCGAAGCGCGTCGCTGATACTGCGGGGTACATCGATGATGTTACCCAGAAGATGGGGATTGGCACGACTGCCTTCCAAGAATATCAGTACGCTGCCGAACAGCTTGGTATCAGCCAGAACCAGATGGAGAAGGCCCTTGGTCGTCTCAATCAGCGCCTTGGCATGGCTGAACGAGGTAACGTCAAGTACGCGGAGGCATTAAGGGAGCTAGGCGTCACTTCGCGAGATACCGATGAGGCTTTCGTCCAGGCGATTGAGTCGCTTCATCGGATGGAGGATAGCCAAAAGCAAGCCGCTCTAGCAGCGGATTTGTTCGGTGTCATGCTCGCCCGAGACCTCATGCCGGCCATCCAGGCTGGTGGCGAGGAGTTGCTTAACCTGCGCAACCGCGCTCACCAGCTTGGCAAGGTGATGAGCGAGGAGACGGTGCAAGCCGGGGCCAGTTTTGGCGATGCGTTGACGGATATCCAGACGATCCTGGGCGGCATCGCTCAGGACATCGCAGCCAAGGTCCTCCCGACGTTTGCCAAATGGCTAACGTGGATTGCCGAGAACCTACCCAAAGCCTGGGCAGTGTTCCAGTTTCTGGGCGAGGTAATAGAGATCGTCGTTCGGCATACGAGCAAAGCTTTGCGGCCGTGGGTGGACCTCATCAGGAGCATTTTAGGCGTCGCATGGGATTGGACGATCAACATCCTGGGCGATGCCTGGAAGTGGTTGACGACCACCACGTGGGCCGAGAAATGGGAGGACATCAAGGGATGGCTCACAGCCGGGTGGAACTGGCTGGTCAATATCGGAGGCAGTGCCTGGGCATGGCTCACAGAGACGACGTGGGCTCAAAAGATCGAGGACGTGCGCAGATGGCTCTCCAGTGCATGGAGTTGGGTCGTCAACCTTGCCGGCCAACTGTGGGCTTGGCTCGATGAACACGCACCATGGTTTACTGGGTTCTTACGCACGGTCTGGGACTACATCGGCAAAGCCTGGTCGTGGATCGTAGACATGGCGGGAACGGCGTGGACGTGGCTTGAGGAACATGCTCCTTGGTTGACGTCCATATTGGAAGCTCTATGGGGCTACCTCAAGACGGCCTGGTCCTGGACACTCAATATGCTCGGGGACGCTTGGGCTTGGCTGATCGGCACGTCTCTCGCCGAAAAGGTCCAGGACATCAAGGGTTGGTTCACCGATGCCTGGCAGTGGGCCATTGACGCCGTAGGCGATGCATGGAGCTGGCTTGATGAGCGATTTCCTGCACTGACTGATGCACTTAAGTTGCTGTGGGAATCTTTCTCGCGTGCCTGGCAATGGCTCATCAACACAGCCGGCGATGTTTGGCAGTGGCTCGTTGGCACCACCTGGGAGCAAAAGTGGAAGGACATAACCAGCTGGCTGGCAGCGGCCTGGGAATGGGTTATCAATACAGCTGGCGTAGCCTGGGATTGGATTACCGGCACCACCTGGAAAGAGAAGCTTGCCGATATAAAGGGTTGGATCGCCGCTGCCTGGCAGTGGGTTGTCAACACGGGCGGCACTGCATGGGCATGGCTTGATGAGCGTTTTCCTGCACTGACGGGGGCGCTGAGGACCGTGTGGAGCTGGTTTGAGAAAGCCTGGGCTTGGACGGTTGCTACCGCCGGAGCGGCTTGGACTTGGCTCGACGAGAAGCTTGGCATTACAGTTGCTCTTCAGATGGTCTGGGACTGGCTGAAGAAGGCGTGGAGCTGGACGCTCAACGTGGCCGGCGATGCGTGGGACTGGCTGAAAAACATCTTCGGCTGGGTGGGTGACAAACTCGAGACGGCTTGGAACTGGACGCTCAATTTTCTGGGCGACGCCTGGGACTGGCTACGCGATGTGGCCTGGCCGTGGTTATCTAAGGCCGCAAACACCGCTTGGAACTGGACGCTCAGTTTCCTTAGCGATGCATGGGAATGGTTGCGAGACGTTGCCTGGCCGTGGTTATCTAAGGCCGCAAACACCGCCTGGAACTGGACGCTCAGTTTCCTTGGCGATGCATGGGAATGGTTGCGAGACGTTGCCTGGCCGTGGTTATCTAAGGCCGCCAGCACAGCCTGGGCGTGGACGCTCAGTTTCCTTGGCGACGCCTGGGACTGGCTACGCGATGTGGCCTGGCCGTGGTTATCTAAGGCCGCCAGCACAGCCTGGGCGTGGACGCTCAATTTTCTGGGCGACGCCTGGGACTGGCTACGCGATGTGGCCTGGCCAATCATCAAAGAGGGCGCCAAGACCGCCTGGAACTGGACAGTGGAGGCAGCCGGCGCAGTCTGGGACTGGCTATTGCACGGTGGCTGGCAGGACACGGTTCAGGGCATCAAAGATTGGTTCGGTAGTATTCCTGATGCCATCATCGGCGTAGTGCTGCGGATCGCTCAGTATATCCAAGCGTTAAAAGATGGGTTCATCAAGCGTTTCCTCGACATGAAGGACGGCGCTATAGCTGCCATCCAGGGTATAGTTGAAGGCGTACAGGAATGGTTTTCCGAGACTAGGATGGGCAAGGCCTTCGGTTGGGTTGGTGAACAAGTCAACAAGGTCACAGGCTTCTTTGCCAACATGTACGACAAGGTAGTTGGTCGCAGCTACGTGCCGGACATGGTCGAGGAGATCGGCGAGGCTATCGAGCGGCTGAAGGATCGGCTAGCCAACCCGGTGGTGCGCTATACCCGCGACGTCATTTTGGCGTTCGAAGACATGGAGGACGAGGTCGTCGCCTCCATGATGTCCATGGCCGAGCGCCTGGATGACGTGCTCAAGACGATCGTTGACCGCACCACCAAGATGATCGGGGACGTGACCAGGGCATTTTGGAATGGGACGGCAACGTGGTCAAACATCTTGCACACATTCGCCGGGACTATCGGCTCCATCTTTGGCACTGTTTTCGACGCCATAGCTAAGGAACTGGTCTCGAACCTGATCCTCCAAAATGAGTGGATCGTCAGCACCTTGGCCAACATCGCCACGACGATCACGGCCTATCTTAGCCAGGCGTTTGCGGCACTCACGGCGTTTTACTGGTTTCTCGGGCCCGGCGCTCCTGCAGCGGCTGCCGCTACGATTGCAGCCGCCATTGCAGCGATAGCGGCGATCGGAGGCAGTCTCGTCCGTGGCGTACTACCCGACGCACCGGGCGGCGGTAGTCCAGACGTCGGCACCGGTGACAAGGGTGGCGGGAGACCGTCAGGCGGTCGCCAGGTGTCCGAGATCACAGGCCCCACACGAGACTTGTTGATCGACCTTCTCACGCCTCTGACGAGCCTTAACACGCTCACAGGCATCGGAGAGCGCATTTACAACCTGCTCGACGATCGTTTGCCGGCGCCAGTAGGCATGCAGTTTGCTGGTGCTGGGGCAGGCGGATACGGCGCACCACAGATTACGTTTGAGCCTGGATCGGTGCAGGTGTACCCACAAACGAGCAGTACGCAGTCAATCACAGACGATACGGTTGAGGAGATCGAGCGCAAACTCGCCGAACGGCTTGAACGGCAAATAAGGGGGCAGGGTAGATGATCCGTCTATCAAACAGGCTAGGGGCATCGTTAAACCTGCCCGTTACAGTTGGGTGGCGCAGGGTGCCGCTGTTGATCGGCGTACCCAACGTACCCAATGCACACGGCGACGGGAACGTAGTCGTGGGGCGAAGGAGGATTGAGGCCCGGCAGATTACATTGTCGGGCTCGATCTATTACCCTAGCCGGCAACAGATCAGAGACATGGCAGATACCATTATGGCGTTCTTGCAGCATGCTCCGATCGAGGTGTTTCAGTGGCCAGGCTCTCCCAGACGCATGTACGCCTATCCGCAGGGTGTGGATCAGGACTGGATGGACGCCGGGGCCGAGCTTGTGCTCAATATCCCCATGCTTGTCCCCGATCCGTACTGGTACGGAGCAGAGGTGACAGCTACCGAGGAAAACGCCACAGCATGGCAGGTCGAGGTGGACGGTACTGCTCCGACGCCCCCAGTAGTGCGGATCGAGGTCACAGCGCCCGGCACGGATCTGCTACTCACAAATAGCACGAACGGGCGCACTTTGCTGGTTGAGGGCTCGTATCTTGTGGGGGATGTGGTGACTGTGTACACGGCCACCTATGAGGCCACGCTCACCCGATCAGGTGAGACATCGCCTATAGTTGACGCACTAGGGGATGAGTTTGTACTCGCTGGATTTGAGTTGGAACCGGATACCAATGTACTGACGTACACGGGTCCGGCAGCTGACGTGACTTTGACGTATCGACCACGCTGGTACTAAGGAGTGTGAAACAATGCGACGATTAATCCGCGAGGGCAATCCGCCATCGGGACAACTGGCGAGCCCTGTACCGCAGTACTGGAACCCTAATACCGAGGATTTTGAGGATGTGCTCGGCGCGCACGGTGCTCCTAGAGCTATCCTTTACGGACCCAATGGCCAGCCGATCAACAACGAAAATCCACTCGACGTGCGGGCGAGTGAGCTGGAGGAGTTGCTTGGTGCGCTCAACGCGACCGCGGAAGAAAACAGGTCAAGATTACGAGAAATCGCCATGGCAACTGCTCCGCTATACGGCGGTTTAGTCAAGATGGGTACTCTAACCTACAACGGCGCAGAACTGCCGAGGCCGCTTAGACCATG
>Ga0209537_1003204_pt1 | contig 15256 bp, 12 predicted proteins | sample BioPla4DNA1_FD_187698 | JGI IMG/M metagenome (GOLD analysis project Ga0209537, IMG submission 187698) | Biogas fermentation microbial communities from Germany - Plant 4 DNA1 (SPAdes) (version 2) | ecosystem: Engineered > Bioreactor > Anaerobic > Digestate | place: Bielefeld, North... | reverse complement strand
CCCCGCCATTATACCGGCCGCCATTATATCGGCAGTGACTACAAGACCTGTAATATCAGGATGCCTGGCAATTTCTTCACTGACAGCAAAGCAGGATTCCAAATCCATTTCGCTTTCAAACACAATTTGTTTGTCAAATGGAATGGAAGACTCGGTAAGGGCAGCTTTATAGCCATAAAAACGTTCCTGAAGAACGCCGCCATCCCTGATAGTTGGAGAGACAAACCCGATACGTCTGTGACCATGATCAATCAGATGCTTAGTTGCAGTATAGCTGCCTTTAAAATCTTCAAGACCGACGTTGCAGAAATTGGGATGATGTACGTAGCTGTCTATAAATACTATAGGAATATTTAATGTGGATAATACATCAAAAAAGCGATCCTTGAAAACACCAGTGAAAAATAGTCCGTCCACATTCCAGTTTCGTAAGAATGCCATAAGCTCATCCGATGTTTCAACGGTACGCAGCATAAGGTAGTATCCATTTTCACGCAGTGCACGTTCAATGGCACCTGTAAACGATGACTGGAAGGGGTCGTCCATAAAACTTGCCTGGTTTTTTGGAATAATATGATTTATCATGCCGATAACCTTTGAAGAGTTCGATACCAGAGACCTGGCAGACATATTGGGCACATAATTTAACTCTTTGATGGCCCTGTTGACTTTTTCTATTGTTTCAGCAGAAACCCTGCCGGTCCTTCCATGTATAACATTGGAAACTGTGGTACAGCTGACACCAGTTAGTTTTGCAATATCTTTTATCGTTGCCATAGCCAACGTCCTTTCCATAGTTTAATGTTAAACCTGTTTATTTTAGTTTAACATTAATATGAATATTATACAAATAAACTTTTTAAATTTACACTCTAATTTTGTAAATTACTGCTATAAAAATAGAACCGGGACTATATCGAATTTTTATAAGCTGTGCAAGAAACTCAACTGTCAGAGAAAATTTATATTTTTTATATAAATTTAAATTAAATCTTTCAGGTAACAAATAAAAAAGGGGATGAAATTATGAGCGAGAGCAAAAAAACCGTCATTCCGGAAATTGTACTCATTATTCTTTTAGTTGCAGCCATCATAGTTTCGCTTATTTATGTAAAAAACAAAAAGGTGGTGGCAGCATCGGCTAACATTCTGGCTGATTCCAAACTTGTTCTGTACGAAGGGCCGAAGTCTTTGAAGGATGCAACCGAAGAAGACTTAAAATCCACCTCTGAAAACCAGAGAGACATCTCACTTATGAGGTGCACGGACACAATAGTAAAAGTCAATGGCCACGACTGTTTCGTCTACGACACAAATGTCAATCACACCAGACAGTGGGTTAATACTTATGCTCCCCCGCTTTCCAGAACTCCAATCACTTATTTTGATTTTGAAGGCGCGGCAGTAATAGAGGTTATTGTACCAGGACGACAACTGGACAGTGTGAAAATAAGTCCTTTGAACTATGGAATAACTCCTGAAATCGATAAGGAAAATCATACAGTAAAATTCACAATTACAGAACCTGATACCTATACAGTAACCTTTAATGATTCTCCCGAGCGGGCTCTTCATATTTTTGCCAACCCTATAGAAACAGATGTTCCTTCACCTGATGACGAAAATGTAGTTTATATCGGTCCGGGGGAATGGAATATCGAAGCCATTATGCTGGAAGACGGTCAAACCTTGTATATTTCCGGCGGAGCTGTAGTACATGGTATAGTCAATTCAAACTTCACCAAAAACGTCACAGTCAGAGGCCGCGGTATTATTGACGGCTCCCATTACAAGAGCTGGCAGGGGAAAATGGCTTATATTCCGCTTAAATTCGATAACTGCGAAAATATCAACATCCGAGATGTCATAGTATTAAATCCAAATGCATGGGTATGCCAGGCATTCAATTCTAAAAACGGTATCATAGACGGAATAAAAATCATTTCGCCAAGACCCAATGGTGATGGTATAACATTGCAGTCCTGTGAAAACTTCGAGGTCAAAAACTGTTTTGTAAGAAGCTGGGACGATTCATTGGTCGTGAAAAACTATGATAAAAATTCAAAGAATATAACCTTTAAAAATATACAGATATGGACGGATCTTGCCCAATCAATGGAAATCGGGTACGAAACAAACAAGGGCAAAAAACCTGATCCGAGTATTACTAATATTTCCTTTGAGGATATAACAGTATTGAATAACTTCCATAAACCCGTCATTTCAATACATAATGCGGATGATGCTCTGGTCTCCGATGTGACCTTCAGAAATATTGTGGTAGAAAACGCTCAAATTGGAAGCGGTGACGGCGAAGAGATGCCATACCTTATTGATCTTTGGATTACCCAGAGCGGTAACTGGTCGTCTACCCGGGACAGAGGCCAGATACGAAACGTAACTATAGAAAATGTACAGGTTCTTTCAGGGAAGTTTAACCCCTCTCGTATAAAAGGCTTTGATGCTGAACATACAATTGAGGATGTAGTTATCCGGAATCTTGAAATATTGGGAGAAAAAATCACAGATTTTGAAGCCGGCAAATTTGAAATTGATGAACAAACTACAAAGAATATCTCTATTGAATAAGAAAGGGGTGTACATAAATGAAAAAAGCATTAAGAGTGATATTGATTTTACTGGTTCTTGTACTGATTTCTGTCCATGTTTATGGCTTTTTTGGTATTAAGGATGCGTCCATTGAAATGAATCCTGAAAATCTCATTGTTGTTGAAGCCCCAGACCAGACAGAAGCTATGGAACATCCTGATTTTATAAAAGAAGAATATGTTCCGGTTATACCTGAAGGGACAAATATTGCTCTTGAAGGTAAAGCAACAGCCAGCAGTTTTACACAGGTATATAATGCCAGAAGGGCAATAGACGGTGTTGCGGTAGGTGTTTCCTATTGGGAAGCTGCACCTAACAGCTATCCCAATACTCTCACTGTCGATCTTCAGAGAAAGGCACCTATCCATGCAATCAGAATATGTCTTAATCCTGCTTCAATCTGGGCAAAAAGAACACAGACCTTTTCGGTAAAGATCAGTGATGATGGCGAAAATTTCGAAGAGTTAATACCAATGCAGCAGTACACTTTTGATCCTGATAGAAATAATGAAGTAGTTCTTGAATTTGATACCGTAGAAACCCAGTTTGTTCAGCTTGAATTTACTGAGAACTCAGGTGCAACTGGCGGACAGGTCGCTGAATTTGAGATTTACAGCAAAGAAAGTTGACCTTTCAATTATATAGCCACAACATAATTTCTGTTTACTTGCATATTGAACTCTTAGGATCAGATTCATAAGTATTGCATTAAATCATACCCTCCCTTAATAAGAGTTCAATATGCAAGGATAAATAAGTTTTAAGGTATACCTGAAATATATTTGAATTTAAAACTGTATTTCATATTATATTATTTGACTTCAACCAACCAATATATTACATTTTAAGGAGAGAGCATATGATAAAAGGTGTAATTTTCGATTTGGACGGGGTTCTTGTTTCAACCGATGAGCTTCACTATAAAGCCTGGAAACGGCTTGCAGAAGAACTTGGTATTGACAATTTTACAAGAGAAGACAACGAAAAACAGCGCGGTGTAAGTCGCATGGAATCACTGGAAGTAGTCTTAAATAAGAGCGACAAAGAATATTCACAGGAAGAAAAAGTTGCCCTAGCCGACAGGAAAAACGGGTATTATGTTGAAATGCTTCAAAAGCTGGATTCATCAGCATTATTGGCCGGAGCTGTTGAAACCCTTAAAATGCTCCGGGAAAAAGGGTATAAAATTGCAGTTGGTTCTGCCAGCAAGAACGCACCCCTGATAATTGAAAAAACCGGATTGCTTCCTTTAATAGATGAAATCAGCTGCGGCCTTGATATCACTAAATCAAAACCGGATCCGGAAGTCTTTCTGGTGGCAGCAAAAAAATTAAATCTTGAACCTAAAGAATGCCTGGTTGTGGAAGATGCCGCTGCAGGTGTTGAGGCTGCTAAAGCCGGTGGAATGAAATCCCTGGGTGTTGGCCCTTATTATAAATCCCTTGGTGCTGATTATGCATCAGAAACGCTGCTTGATGTGAACTGGGAAACTGTATTGAAATAAATAATGATAATTACATATATGCATAAAAATTATGAACCCATTAGCTGTTTGTTTAATGTATAAATATAAGGCGGTGTTTTTATGCCCGATATGCTGGTAAAGCTCTATGAACTTCCTGACAATTCAAAGCTGATCAGTCAGCTCGACGAAAAAGGATATCGCATAATGAGAGCCATGGCACCCAACAAATCCAAAGTTATCCGATATGTCAAGGAGACCTTTGGAGAGAACTGGGCAAGCGAATGTGATGTGGCTTTTTCCAATAAGCCTATCACCTGTATAATAGCTGTAGACAAGGACAAAAATATAGTGGGTTTTGCCTGCTATGAAGCCACCTGCAAAGCATACTTCGGGCCTATAGGCGTGTCAGAAAACTGCCGGGGTCTTAATATAGGCAAGGCTCTGCTCATATATGCTTTACAGGGGCTTAAGGAACTGGGATATGCTTACGCCATTATTGGAGGTCCAGAGGATGCGGTGGGTTTTTATGAGAGAACAGTAAATGCAATAATTATCCCCGGATCGACACCGGGGATATATAAGGATATGATATAACTGGTACAGTTGTAATAAAGGCATCAGTTGTTAAATTCAGACGCCAGGTCTGAAGATCCAATATCCTGAGTATTTAAAATATGACATTATTAGGCGACACTATATACTCCCATTGATGTATGTCAAGATGCAGGTTCTTTCCTGCATCTTTTCTTCCATCGAAGAAAAGTCTATCTGCCTCTAATTCTTCTATTTTCTCAACTCTTCCTTCCAGATAATCCTCTACCCTTCGCTTAGCCTCTATAATCCTCTGTTTAAGACCACCAAACCGGATACTTAATACTTCAAAACCAAAGGGTTTATTATCCTCCATCCACTGACTGCGTATATTCTCATAGAATACAGAAACTCTGTCCAAAAGTTCATCCAGTGTTTCTGTCAGAGATTTCAGGGCGGCATGGTCTTTATTCTCATAAGCCTTTTTCAGTTTAAGACCCATATCGCATTTAAGCTCAAGTACATCGCAAAGGTGGGCCTGAATCATAAACAGGTTTCTGTACCCGGGATTTCTGTCTGCGGCTTCTTTAAGCAGCCCGCTGAATTGTGCGTATTGCCGGCTGTATTCATCTTCAATTACATGTTTATCAAAAAGTCCCAATAGAATATCCTGATAAAACAGATACTTGGATGGATTTACTCCACACCTGCCCGGTTTTTCATTTCCTTCAAGCTGATTTGGAAGATCCAAAAGCAAAAAATCCTCAAGAGCCGCTCCTGCACATATCTTAAACCTTTCATCAAGGTGATTGTCACTGATGTTTTTTGCATAACTGTTTTCTGCAAAAAGTTGTATCACCGGCAGAATTGTAAACACTGAACACTCAGCCCCGTCATCACCCCAGACAGTGACAAACATATTATTAATACCTTTTTTATTGCACTGCTCAAGAATCACTCGACTGCTCAAAAGCGAAAAGCCGATCATTGGAGTATATCCCTTCCAGCGCCATGCTCCGCCTGCAAATATTACCGGTCTTCCGGAAGACAGATGTTTGTCCAGAATATTTGAAACTTTCTTTGGTTCGGTATTGTAATAATCCCAGTATACCAGTGTTATTTCCTCCGGTATACGCTGAGTTACTTCTTCGGGCAGCTTAACCCCATCATAATATGAACCCGAACCTGCAAGCTTAAAGAACATATCGCTCCACATCATAGGCTCATATCCATACTTTTTACACAATTCCGTCACCCTTTTGAGATGCTGGAGCATAATATCAGTTCTGTTCTGGTATCCGTTCTTTTCAAGATATCTGCCCAAGCCGATCATCTCGGCCTCGTCCATGCCAATGTTGATTTTCCTGCTTTTAAGGGTTTTACTCATAAAGCTGAGCATTGAATCTATAAGTTCGTAGGTTTTTTCTTCTCCTGCAAGCAAAATATCATTGATATCCCTGTATTCCCAAAATGCAGGCCATTTCAAAACTGCGTTTAGATGTGCGAGGGTCTGTATACATGGCACTATCTCAATTCCAAACAACTCAGCGTACTGTTCGCATTCATTTAACTCCTTTTCTGTAAACCTTCCCCTCATGTAGCCGAAATAAGGATAATCTTTCAGTTCATAAGTATCCTCTGTATAGAGCATAAGAGTATTCAGTCCCATTAAAGCCATATATCTTAAAAGTTTTTTTATAGCTTTTATGTTCAATACCCCGTTTCGGGAATTGTCGACCATTACCCCTAAAAGATCTGCCTGGCTTTCTTCTGTTATATCTATAGAAGGTTTGTCCATGTGCTGAAACAAATAACCTAAAGCCCTGAAGAATTCAATTTTCCTGTTGAAACCTATTACAGCAGAATCTCCATTTTTACTCAGCTTCAACCCTCTGTCAGTATGTACAATTTCAACCTTCAGCCCATCTTTGCAAACAGTAAAATTGAAATGCCCGGAAAATTGCTCTATTCCTTTCTGCAAGTCATCGGAAAAAGCCGATCCTGTAAAATAAAGCTTATGCATGGCAAACCCTCCATCTTAAATAAAAAGTATATTATTTTATTAAAGCCTTTTGCTTATCTATACTTTTATTTCTGTAGTATAAGACTATGTCTGCCGAAACCATAAGAAAATTCAGTATATAAAATATCACCACGTAAGTAATGTTTTTTGAAATGAGTTTGCTTATAATACCGCAAACATACCCCGCTGCAATAAAATAGAGGAATAAGATACTCTTGCCCTTTGCAGTCCTTGCTTTCCAGGATTTTATTATTGAAGTAGGCCAGGATACACCAAACAAAATAACCATGAACATTTCAAATATTTCGGACATTTGATACCCTTTCTATTTGTAAAATTTCAGTAGTTCAGAAAACTTTATGTAATATCATACCATAAATTGCCTCGGTGTTGCACATTAATTCAAAAGTGTTATTATACCCTTCTCCGTTTTGATTTTATTATGTCCTCCCTTATCTTAAACAGTTCTTCATTTTTGCTTTCCATCCTCTTTCTTTCGAACTCCACAAGGAAATCTTCAATTTGGTCCAAATCTGCTTCTTTTATTTCCAGGTATACAATGCTGCCCAGAAAATCATCCCCTGAACAGACTCTGTCACAGGTATACAGAGTCCATAGCAGTGATGTTCTTTTATTTTCATCGGCCTCTTTTATCTTCTCCGCCACATAATCTGACGTGATATTGTAAATAAAACAGTTATTCATTGTCTGTCTCAGATTAGGATCTGTAAAAGGTATTCTTGAATTCAGAACAGACAATGACATATTATCAGTGTTTATGCTGCTGTGGTCTTGTTCCAGCCCCATGGCAGTATAAAGCTCTTTTAAAATGGACGGGTTGTTTGTAAGAATTTCTTTAAAAAATGTCTCTTCTTTTTCAGTCACCGCATCATAGGTTTCAAAACTGCCATCCGAAAATACTGCAAAATAAAATGGGGTAAACTTTATATTTTCATCTGAATTTTCGAATTCCTCATAGTCAAAGTCCAAATCAATCAGTTCCTGCGGTATGTTGTACTTAAGCCTTTCTTCTCCGCCCATTTTCTTTATATTGTTCTTCAGCAAAAACTGATCCGGATTTTTCCATGTGGAAAGAATATAAGAATAGCCCATCTGTCTTGCATTTTCCGCATCTCTGATCCGATACGGGTTCTTGTAAAACTCTGACGGCAGGGGCATTAAATTAATGGCATCAAAGTAAAATTTCCGTTTTGTTGCCTGTATAGTCACTTTTTTGCCCAGTTCTATGGATTTTTTTGCAAGCTCTGTGGGTTTAAGCCCGAACTCAGTCTCTTTTATATGCCCTGAAATAATAAGGTTATTATAAAACACTTCCGAAGCATTCTTGTTTGAACTAAGACCAAGCAATGACAATAATTCTCCCTTGTTTTCAACAGTTGTTTCGCATACCAGTCTGTCCATATAGTATTCAATTATATGAAAATCATCGTCATAGAACCTTTCTGTCACGTTAAACGGCTCAGCCAGCACAGGATAATCCACAGTTATAAACCTGCAAATCCTGTCCCTGTCCTCAATTTTATTCAATACTCTGTTTTTATTTGTGTAAAAGGCTTTCATACCCTGTCCTCCTTGCTGACCACATGATAAAATCCTTTTTGACGCAGATAATTCATGAGATAGTTAAAGTAGTATTGGGGCGGCTTATTAAGCAACGTCCGTTTGCTGGACTTTGTATTGGTCAGGGTATACGAATCGCCCACCATTATTATAAGGCGTTTTGCCCTTGTTATAGTTACATTAAGTCTTCGAAGCTCATCCAAAAATCCTATTTTACATTCTTTATTGCTCCTGACAAATGAATACAGGATTATTTCCTTGTCCCTGCCCTGGAAGGAATCCACTGTATCAATTTCAATTTTACTCAGAATATTTTCTATTTGTGCCTTATTGAGGTGACCCTGACTTGAAAACCTTTCATATATAGCATCTTTAATACATTTTATCTGGGCTTTATAGGGTGTAATAATCCCCAAATCTCCAAGATCTATTTTTTTCGGTCCTTTATAATCAAGGACAGTCATTCCGTCCTGAAGAGGCATATAGATTCTTTCCAGCACAGAAGCTATAATTCTTGCCTCTGTTGGATTTGTATATGCCACTTGTTTTGTTTCCTCATCAATCACAGTTACAGTCTCATATTTATCCGGAAGTTCAATAGTGTCCAGAAATATCATAGGATCTTTAAAACCGGCTATATCAATCAGTCTGTGTTCTGTTTTACAGCCTGTCTTGTAATTTCCACCGTAGAATAGTTGTGAAATAGGCTGTGCTATATCCTCATGCATTCTGAACTGGGTATCGAGCATAATTTTATGACTTTCATCGGCCTCATAGAAAAGTTTTTCAAAAAGACTTTGTTTATAGGTCTCATAAAAATCTACTTCCATGTCTTTAAATTTTTCCCTGGCCTTATTGATAAAATCATCATCGGTCACAGGTGGAAGTTGCATATGGTCACCTATGACAATCACCTTTTTTGCTTTAGAAATAGGTACAATGACATCATGAAGCGTAATCTGACCTGCTTCATCGATAATTGCTACATCATATTCCATACTGTTAAAAATCCTGTTGGTATTTACACCAATACATGTAGCCCCGATTACTTTTATATCCTCTGCTGTAACTTCTGTAAGTACATCTTGTCTCAGGGACAGATCTTCCAGCCATTTATCAGTGATTTCTATTTTTTTGGGTACATCCCCGATTTTACTGATCAATAACTGGATTTTATTTTCAATATAGCCGTGTCGTACTGATTTTTTCCATACCATCCTGCTGTCAAATCCAAGATAGCTTGTCTCTTTGTCTATCAAATCCCTGAGGGCTTCCTTTTGCCTGGTATAGTCGGCTACATTTGAAACCCTGCGCAGATATTTTCCAGAATCCTTGCGTATAATTCTTAGAAAAGCAAGTATTTTTAAGAAAAACAAGATTATTTTATTCCAGACCAGTTTTTTGGATGCTTTTTCGTGGTCAAAAACCGAATCCTTCAGTTTATAAGCATGATTCAGCTTTTCCTTGTTTATCTCCCTTTCCTCTTTTACAGTCTCCTGATAGCGCCTTGTCTCTTCATCAATTTCCTTTTGAATGTTTAAAGAAAATACATCCACCAATACGGACTTTACTTTTTCTATCTTTACAGATTCTGGTCTGCCAAGCCTTATACATTTAATATTCCTGTCTATACACTTTTCAAGAACATTATCCACAGCAAGGTTGTTTTTTGAGCTTATCAGAACTTTTTTACCCTGCTCGGAAAATTTCTGTATCATCTCCACAATAATTTCTGTTTTTCCCGTACCAGGAGGCCCCTGAACCAATAGGAAATCTTCAACAGAAAGAGCCTTGTTAATCGCTCTCTGCTGAGATTCGGTAAGTCTTTCGCTTTTGATATACTCTACTTCTTCTATGGGTTTATATTCATTTGAAATTAATATATTCAGAATATTCTCATTGGCGGCTTTTCCTTCCAGAAGAGACTCAAATGCACCTCTCTGGATAGGAAAACTGACATTTTTATCACTCTTTTTAATAAGTCCTTCCTCGGACAGCTGATAAAAATTAACCGATTTGGGGAACTTGATATGAAGAACATTATGTTCTGTATCAACATCAGCTATATAACCTTTTACACCTTCGTCCTCTTCCCCTGCCTTTACAATAATCTCCGCCCCTTGAAGACTTTCCTTGTCAAGGTTATCGTCTATTTTATACAAATAGAATGCATATGTAACACCTTTAATGTTCTCGCTCTTTTCAGAACTTTCTATTTTATAGTACTTAAAGTCGTAGCCCTTATTCTTATCATATTCCTCTTCAAAATTTATAAGTTCTATATGGGTATTGCAAAAATTTAAAACCTCGTTATCCTGTTCATCAACCTCTTCTTCCTCTGTAATTTCGGTCCTGATCCCCAATTGTTCATAAATACCTATAACCAGGTCGAAAAATTTCCTTGCCGATGCAGGCAAAGCATAGGATGATTCACCTTTTAAAAACAGAGTGAAATTATGCTTGGCCTGAATGGAGTTTTTTATTATATATATTGTGTCTCTCTGCTTTTTGGGGAAGATCCCGCCCACCAGAAAGTAATACGATCCATCATTGAAACAATTCAGAGTAAGCTCAATTTTATAACTGTTGGTATAGATATACATCCTTCCGAAGCCAAAACTGTAATCCCTTGCAGAGCGTGGCTGTCCAATCCAGATATAAGGTGAAAGGGAAAGTTCTTCCTTGACTGTACGGTATTTATCCCTGTGAGTTGCGAAATACAAAGGAATCCGGGACATTTTTGTCATATCTATATATCGTTCTTCGTCTTTAATTCCAAGCTCCAAAGATCTTCTTTTGCTTACGACAGGTTGTGTGCTTATCATATATACCCCCCACTCCTTCTTCAAACAGTATACAAATATCCTTGTCCATTAAAAATTAAGTTTTCTTTTACAAATATCTGTCCTTTAAAATTCTTCTTTACTTTTAAAAAGGAACCCTCTTTAATATACTGAATACCATTTTTCATGGATGTCCTGAAAAATGATTTTTTAATATAAATCTCATTTTCCAGATTAACCGGACAATATTGGGAAAGAAGAATTCCGGTATTGCTGTCCTTTCTGATAAAAGGGGATATTCCCTTTATTTCATAGCTGTTATACAACCCCAAATCCATGGAAGTCCCGGGCGTTAACAATTTTTCCAGCCCGGTTACATCAGTGCTTACCAGGAACTGTAACATGGATCCTTCCGCATTGAAAACTGGAATTGTTTTGGTGATATATCCTTCATCTGATTTTATCCGTACAGGATCCAGTGTTTCTTCCACAGAAAAGGATATTTCCTGATGCCGTCTTTTTAAAATATCATCTGTAAGCTCCCATTTATTTTCTTTGAGATTATCCAGAGCGCACTGAAAGAAGTTTTTTATATCTATCCGGGCTAAAATATCTTCACTGATGTATTTTATGCTTTTAAGCTTTTTTAAATAGGGATAGTCCTGATCTTCAATTCTTCTTGTGAATTCCATGGGTAAAAGAGGTCTTATAACTGTATTTACCGGCATGGCACATGAAACCTGAAGTGAGTTTTTACCCTCAATTATATTTTTGGTGTCAAACCCGCTGTTACTCATTTTTGAAAGTATAAACCCATAAATTTGCTGTGAATCAGGTATATCAATTATTTTATCTTTGGGCATAAATATGATTTTATATTCCAAAGCCTCCTGACCTCCGTTAAGTCTCTCATTCAGACTTAGGATTTATATATATACTCCTGGCTTAATTTTTTCCGTCACCATATATATTTCTACTCTGCTTTTGCCAGCAGTTTTCTTAACATAACCTTCTCTTCCTGATTTTTTGTAGCTGTACATATATATCTTAACAGATTAATAAAGCTGTAATTTGATAGTTCTTTCCGGACCACTCCGGCAGAATCTGCAAAAAACTTTTCAATAATACCGCCCGCATACCTTAATTCATCCCAGGTAAAAGAGATACCGTCAATACTGACTTTGTTCTTTCCTCTGATTTTCGATAAAGTCAGCTGCTTTTCCGAATTCACCGCGTACACAATAAGGGATACATCTTTATTGAATGTAAAAATTCCGCAGGAAAGGCCGAAACTTTCACTGTAATCTTTTAGAATTGCATTTGTACTGACACTGTTTAAAAGAGCATCATAAAACCTTATTGCCACTTTACTCAGGTTTGCACGGGGACATAAAAGAAAAATATCATCCCCGCCGGAAAATATAATTTTTACATTGGGAAGAGAATTTACTGTTTCATCAATAGTATCGGAAAGACTTCTGCTTATAAGAGCAATAGTATCTACGGCCTTAACAGCAGCGAAAAAATTGCCCAGGTTATCAAAATCAAATTTTAGAGCTGCCAGTTTATTGTCAATACTTTCTACTGGCCGGCTTTCTATGTTTTGGGTCAGATACTCCAATGAATAGGTTATGTCATTATATTCATCAGTATCGAAACCATATACGTTTGAACACTGGAGTTTATTCTTGCCTATGGCCTTCATAAGATCTTTATATGCGCTTTCTATTGCAGAACTGTTTATCTTCTGTATTATTCTGGTTTTGACCAGTCCATAGAAAAGCTGGAATTTACCCTCATTCACAGTAAAAACAATCCTCTGCAGACGGGACAAATAATTTTCCAATTTTACTACCGCTTTTCCGGAATATTTTATGACAGCCTGAATTTTCCCGCCTGTATTTGTTATGGAAAAGTAGGTATATTGGCTTAATAATTCTTTTAAATCTTCATCAATTTTTACTGCCAGGCGGGTTATATACTCAGATCTTTTCGTAATTTCATATATGTCATCAAGGGCATCCTGCAGAAAAATAAAACTTTGAATCCCCGAAAAGTCTATGCCTAAAAATATGACCTTCTGATTATTTTTGTAGCCCTCAGGTATTAAATTGAATATTAGCCTTCCTTTTGCCTTAATCATATCTGCCCCTGTTTTAACTGTGTAATTTATATAGACATATTACCACATTTTCGCAAAGTCCAAAATTGCGGTTTTATAGTACTTCATGTATTATTTAATTATATTCAGAAATCAACACGAAATTTTGGGGGAGAAATACCAATGTCAGATTATGTCCTGTTTTCGCCATTAGGTTTATCTGATCCTACCAGGGGTAATTTCGACGGTGCCTTTTTGCATATTCTTCGTCATTTAAAGCCAGTAAAGGCCTATTTGTTCATGACCAGTGAAATATGCCATTATGACGAACTGGACAACAGATATGAGGTTATGGGGCAAAGAGTTTGTAAACATGAAGGTTTTAACTGCGAAATTATTAAGATAAAAAATCCTGATCTTACGGATCCCCATTTGTTTGGAAACTTCTATTTTTTGTTCGAGAGTTTAATCCGAAAAATAAAAGATGAAAATCCGGAACTTAAAATATTGATTAACTTAAGCTCCAGCACGCCACAGATGAAAGAAGCCCTTCATCTGATATGTGCCACATCCCCTTACAAACTTTATCCTGTTCAGGTGGTTTCTCCCGCCGGAAGAGGAAATAAATCCGACCCGGTCGGAGAGCATTATGATATAGAAAACGAATGGGCAAATCTTATTGATAACGAAAAAGATCTGGAACCAGAAAACCGTACAAATCTTGTAAAATTGGACAATGTCAATCTTCTTTTTTCCAGGGAGATTATAAAAGGCAGTCTGATTGCCTATGATTACAACAGTGCTCTTACAGTTGCAAACAATATCAGGGAGCTTATAGGTGAAGATGCAGTTAACCTTATTGAAGCTGCTTTCCACAGAATGTCATTAAACCTGCCCCTGGCTGAAAAACTGGCTGGCAAAGCAAGTTACGATATGTTCCCTATTAAAAATGAGCCTGCCAAGACTATTTTTGAATATATTCTATCTCTTAGATTAAAAGTTTTAAGAAGGGAGTATGCCGACTTTATAAGAGCCATTTCCCCCGTGCTCACCGATTTATTTGAGCAATACATCAACAACAGGACTGATATTTCTGTAAAGAATGACCTGTGCTACAAAAACAGCAGAGGTATTTATATAATGTCCAAAGAAAAACTTATGAGTAAAGGTCTGTATGAAAAGTTTATTAATGAATTCGAGGCAGGTACATTTGAAGACAGGCCTCTTTCTGCAGTAAACATAATACCCCTCATAATGATAAAGTCCGAAGATGATATGGTTAAAAAATATGCTTTGAATCTCCGAAAGGTAGAAGCAAGTGTGAGAAACATTGTAGCACACCAGATAGTTAACCTTGATGATGAAGGTATTAAAGAGATTACATCCTTTACCAGCCAGCAAATATTGAACTTTTTAACCTTTATATTTTCAAGGACATATAATAATTTTTATAAAAATCATATGCTTGAATCCTATGATGATTTGAATAAAGAAATAATAAGCCGTATGCAGTAAAATAAGCAGCCCGGATATCTGTTTTTTATAAATATTTTACCTGATTAATCAGGCGATTTAATCTTATATGGAGCCAGTGAATTGAGAGCAGGCTGTTCTATGGCTATAATATTATTATGGGTAAGAAAACTGACAGAACAATTTTACACTGCGATTGCAACGGTTTTTATGCGTCTGTGGAATGCCTGTTAAACCCGGAGCTGAAAAATGTGCCCATGGCTGTATGCGGCAATCCGGAAAACAGGCATGGTATTATCCTTGCCAAAAATGAGCTTGCAAAAAAATATAATGTCCTGACAGCAGAGACCATATGGCAGGCAAAAAGAAAATGCCCGCATCTTGTTCTGGTTCCTCCTCACCATGATGAATATGCGAAATACTCCAGGCTGGTCAATGAAATATATCAGCAGTATACAGACAAAGTTGAACCCTTTGGAATAGATGAATCATGGCTGGATGTCACCGACTGCTATCAGCTTTTTGGTTCAGGGAAACAGATTGCAGATACCTTAAGAAAAAGAATACAGGTGGGAGACCAGGAAAGTGACAAGAGACGGTGTCGTAAGCTATGATGGTGCAAAATACGGTATACCGTGGCAGTACAGCGGCAGGGAAGTAAGGGTCAGGATATTCGGAGGATTCTTCGA
>Ga0209537_1003201_pt1 | contig 15261 bp, 10 predicted proteins | sample BioPla4DNA1_FD_187698 | JGI IMG/M metagenome (GOLD analysis project Ga0209537, IMG submission 187698) | Biogas fermentation microbial communities from Germany - Plant 4 DNA1 (SPAdes) (version 2) | ecosystem: Engineered > Bioreactor > Anaerobic > Digestate | place: Bielefeld, North... | reverse complement strand
TTGATTATAAATGTAGATTCATCTTGTTTTTCAAAATTTGGTTCCTCTTCATCATATTCATCAAGTATATTTCCTACTATTTCTTCTATTAAGTCTTCCATAGTAACAATTCCAGCTGTTCCACCATATTCATCGATGATTATGGCCATATGAACCTTGTTCATCTGTAGCTCTCTAAAAAGTTCATCAATCTTTTTTGAAGAAGGCACATAGTAGGGATGTCTTATAAGCTTGCGTAATTCAAAACATGATTTATCAGCTTGATCCGAATCTATATAGCTTATAATATCTTTAGCATGAAGTATCCCAACTATATTATCTATACCATCTTCATAAACTGGGAATCTAGTAAATCCTTCTTCCTCAATAAGTTCAACTATTTCCTTTAAATTAGCATCAATAGGAATAGCTACTATATCTGTTCTATGTGTCATAATATCGGTAACAATTTTATTATCAAATTCGAAAACATTGTTGAGCATTTCCTTCTCAATTTCATCTATGGTTCCTCTTTCTTCACCCATATCTATCAACATACGTATCTCTTCTTCTGTTACTCTCTCATCTTCCTGATGGGGATCTACACCAAAAAGTTTAACAACGAAGTTGGTGGAAAGAGTGAGAAGTTTAACAAAAGGAGATGTTAAAATAGATAGCAGGGTAATAGGGCCTGACACAAATTTGGATATAGCCTCTGCTTTTTTCATGGCTAATCTCTTAGGTACCAGCTCTCCTAAAACCAATGTGAAGTAGGATAATACAAGGGTGATGACTATCACAGAGATGTTTTTAAGCCAAATCTCAGGAATTGGAATGCCTGTCAGTTTTATTAATTTCACAAGCCTTCCCGCAAAGGTGTCTGCCGCAAAAGCACTAGCAAGAAAACCTGCAAGAGTGATACCAATTTGAATGGTAGCAAGGAATTTACTAGGTTCCTTTAATAGATTGTATATCTGAATAGCTTTTTTATTTCCTTCTTCTGCCTTCATTCTAACCTTATTATCATTCAACGAAATCAAAGCAATCTCTGACGCAGCAAAAAAAGCATTAAGGGCAATAAGAATAAACAAAACCAAAATCTCGGTAAACAATTAGACTCTTCCTCCATCTCAAAAAATAATATAAAAAACAAAAAAAGACATAACAAACCACACAGCACAATCAGTGTAGTTCTTCATGCCCTTATATAATAACCGATTTTTTGGTTTATATTTGTTCGGAATAATAGCCTACTTGTACTACTTCGCAAACCCCCCGGGCTATCATCCATCTCCTAACCACCTCCATAAATACATGCTTTTCGTACTTTAATTAATACTAATTTATCACAGCATAATACTCTTGTCAATAAAAATCATTTTACCATTATTGACTTTTGACTTCTCCACTTGTTATACTTGTAAATAGTATTTGTACAAGTTTTTATAAATTTATACATAAGGAGAATAAAATTGAATCTATTAGAATTACTAGTTATTTCCCTTGGCCTATCAGCCGATGCTTTTGCAGTGGCTATTTGCAAAGGGCTGCCTATAAAAAAAGTAAATGTAAAAAATGCAGGTACTGTCGGCTTATATTTTGGCGCTTTTCAAGCACTTATGCCTTTAGTAGGCTATTTTTTAGGGATACAATTTAAAGACAAAATAGCTGCTTTTGACCACTGGGTGGCCTTCGTACTCCTTGGATTCATTGGTCTTCAGATGATCAAAGAATCTAGAGAGCCAAATCCAGATTGTGCTGAGGAAAGTGACTCATTAGATTTTAAAACCATGTTAGCTTTATCTATAGCTACTAGCATAGATGCACTGGCGGTAGGCATCACTTTTGCATGCCTCCAAGTAAATATATTGCCTGCTATTTCTTTTATTGGTTTTATTACTTTTGCCTTATCTATGGTTGGTGTAAAGATAGGGAATATTTTTGGTACAAAATATAAATCCAAAGCTGAGCTCATGGGCGGACTTATACTTATTAGTATGGGAATTAAGATACTACTGGAACATACCATTTTGGCATAAAACCTGTTCTTTTTATCTTAAACCCATATCAAATCCTTTTGGTCTTCATAATTTATATACTAATAAAAGACGTTATATTAAGACATCAGAAATATTGATTTAATCTATCATAAAAATCAATGGCAATTTCTAGATACTTTATATCATGGGTTTCTATTTTCTCAAACAGTAGGTTATCAGCCTGGTTTATATTAAGATTTTCTATAAGCTGGAGAAGTTCTTTATATAACAAATTCCCAGCTTCAGAATTAGTTTCAAGAATCCATATTTAGCTTAGCTAACATCATAAATTGCTTTTTTAAATCTCTTTGCCACACTTTTTACAATACTTAGCATCCTCATCATTAAGAGTCTTACAACTTCTGCATCTTATCTTAATAACTTCTTTTTCTTCGCTAGACTTAATTATCTTATCAACAGTATCTATATTACTAATAACATCCTCTATCATTCCGCCTTTTGCTTCGCTAAAGGGTTTTAGATCCTCCCTAGCTTTATGAGGATCAAGGATTAATCCTGACCCCGCTTTCCCTTTTGCTCCAACATTCATGACAAATGCACCGGCTATCATTAAAAGCATGCCTATCACTGGAGCATCCATAAATGAAGCAGCATCAAAAAAAGTAGAGATAAATAAAATAAACCCTAATACCATCATGGCCATACCAATATAATATGTTATCTTTCTTTCCTTAGAAATCTTTGACATGCTATCACCCCTCGTATAATATGTTTTAGCAACACTTTTTTTATTTTTATTAAAATTTATCTCATAATATATTACCAGATCGCTTACCTTTTACTGTATAATATTTTATAATAAATCCATTAAAATTACATTATTATTCTGTAAATTCTATTCTATACTTTTATATTATACTATAAACAAGAAAAAGGATAAAAAAGCAGCCTACATTCCTATTGAATGTAAGACTGCCTTTTTTACGCTCTATTAGAAATCATAGAAATGAAGGGATACGCCCCTCAATCTCCTTTATATTGCCTTTGGCATAGTCAACTACCTTATGGTAGGTTACTGGCCTATCATTTTCATCTACAATCTTTATTCCACCTTTTACAGGTTTTGTTCTCCAGAATTTAGCGTATATAAACTCATCCACCTCTCCCCATAGATAGGGCACTGGCAAGAAACCTGATGCAAATATAGTATATAATCCTTGTGCAGAATATGGATCAGTAACACTGCTTTCGATGCCAGAAATGACAGTTTTCGCAGCATCTATTAACTCCAGCATCCGCTCCCTTACATCCTGCCTTCTGCTCATGTCTTCTATTTTGTCATCTCTGCGCAATTGTCGATATTTTTGTAGGGAGTACTGAGTTATCTTTATACTCTCATTAATTATATCAGGGGTAGCCAAATGGGATGCTTCTGAATAGCTAACCACGTGAATTATAGGGGGACTTGTCTCATCGTGGGGATCTATATCATCCATTAAGGCTGTTACAGCTGCCAGCTGTATCTTGGCTTCCTCTAGATCAGGCTTGAAATAATCAAGTCCTGCCCTTGGCTGCAGTATAACCCTAAAGTTGTCATCTTCTAGGCTCTTTACCAATGTAAGCATGGCCCTTGACTTAGCCAAATCTTGAATTCCCCATGTAGATCTTGGGGTATTTAGCATGTTTTGTAGTATAAAAGTTTTGATACCCATCTTTTTTGCCAGCTTGGCCGATAGATAAGCTGAAACAATATAGGTTACATCGTCTGCACCTCTAAAGGCAAAATGATGAGGGACATTTGCTTCAAAAGGTTTATTGGTTTTTGCAATATATTTCATGGTTTCTATATGCTGCTGTAAATTAGTATATAAATCATAAGGACCTCTGCCATCTAACTTATTGAACCACCACAGAGATAGGGCGTGCCAGCATATATTAATGGTATTTTCGTACATCTCAGCCAATTGAGGAATATTCTTTGTCCCTGCATAGGTTCTTATAAGTAGTGGTCTTGCAGCTTCCCATATCATACTATACTCTTCAGGGGAATTTACTGGTACTCCACCACCATTGGGCTTATCCCCCCAGTCTTCCCCAAAATTAGACTGAGACAGCTGGGATGTGCCTATGGATAGAATATCCAAATACCCAGCACTGGCCAGTTCTTTAGCCCAGGATATAAACTCTTTAATGGAATCCAATCTATCTACAGTAGAAGAGTAAGGCCCTACATGGGCACGCATCAATGGCATAAAGGGTTTTTTCATATTATGTTGCAGCCGTTTTATGACTGTATCCTTTCGAGTACCATATTCCTTATAGCCCGAGCGATCAATAGGTTTAAAATTATTATATTCCTGAGCCTGTATGACATCCTTACCAAACTCCATACGCAGATCATCATATCGGCTACCTTCCATAATATCTTTTGGGATTCGCTCCTCAGGTACTCCCATCTTTGTAAGGGTCTCCCTGACAGATTCCCCTCCCATAAAGGTTTTTACAAATCCTTTATGCTCCTTCTCTATTTTTCGGCAACCATCAGGAAGACCTCCATAAAATACTCCTCTAATGGGTCCTCCTTGATAATGCAGCATGCCATTGCTCTCTAGCTCATGCATAAAATAGCCCATCATATTAACCGCTTCATCTTGATCTAGCCTATAGCTAATTCCTATTCGATTTATTCTATTTTCTCGCAGCCAGTCCAATACCAGCTTACGATTTGCTTCATATCTAAAATCATTCATGGCCTTATCTATAGTTTCGTCTCCTATAATGACTTTATAGCCACATTGACGCAAAAGCTCTGCTGCTGAATTTACACCTAAAGTATGGGCATCTAGCGATGGTTTTATAAAAGCAAATACATCTGCATCTAATGCAAGCACTTTTCTACCTCCTTAAAATTCTTATATTTAATACTAAAATAAAGATCTTACATCATGACTGTTTTTATCTTTTAAAACATCATTTAAATTTCTACCAATCCTTCTAAAATCTACTTCCATAAGGGAGGATGCTAAATCTATAATTAAACTGGTATTTTTCATATCTAACCCCAGTTTTTTGCCCACTGACTCAAGTGCTACCAACCCATGGGGTATATCTTCAAAAATATATCTGTGTTCCAAGGTATTGGGAGCATCAATTGTTTTATAAGCCTCATTGTTTTGAATGCATTCATACAAAGTTTCCCCTTCAATATTATAGGTTCTTCTCATCCAATCCTTAGCAGATTCCACTTCATAACCTAGCTCCTTTGATACCGCAACCCTTTCCTGATCAATTTTTTCAATCAACCTTCCTACGGTCGGGGTTATGCCATCATAGTAATACTTATATATATTGTTTTGATTCTCTGTCCATCCTGCATTTAATAATAGAGGTGCACAATGCAAAATCATACCCACATTACCAATAGAGGTTTCAATCATAGATTTAGCTGGAATTAGATACTGCTGGAGACATTCTGGTAATTTTGATATAACATGGCTATTTTTATTATGGTCAAATGTAGAAATTAACACATCTAATTTCAAAGCTATTATATTTACCCCATCTTCACCAGTTTTTCTGCATACATGAATAGTTGTTTGGGTCTCAGCAATGGTCTGTTGATATTCTTTATTATATTGACTATAAACTTGCTTAAACTCTAAAGCACCAAAAGTTCTTCCTGGATTCAATACAATTATGGTTTCCTTCCTTATATGCTTTCCAATTATCTCTGCAAGGAATCTATGGGAGTTGGCAGGGGTTGTAATAAAAATTACGTCAGGATTTTCAACAGCCTTTTCAATATCATCTGTTACTTGAGCAATTTTAACGGGTCCTTCTATGACGCCTTGACAATGAATAGTGCGAGTTTGTATTAATTTTTCAATTGTATGCCTAGAACGATTCCATAAAGTTACAATATTCCCGCATTTGCTAAGATGAGCTGCCATTGCAAGACCTAAATTACCTGCTCCTATAACTGTTACATTCATCTATATCCCTCCTAGTTATAAAATATTATCTATTCCTCACTATCCCTAAATGATGTTGTACATTATATGTTCCACCTTTAGATATAGAATGAAAGCAACTAAAGATATTTTGCTTCAATTATTTAGTATATTTTGACATAATATGGCTCCTAAGGCATAAATTTTGACTATATAGTCAAAAATTGCCATATGTCGCTCATAATCCTACTGTTTAATAATTCCTAAAATATTGAAAAACTGATAGATTATTGATTTAATAATATGGTAAAAGTCACATAGATATATCTGTATCCTTATTGGGAAAGGATTACCTACTGGTATATGCTAGACAAGCAAAATTAAGTTAATGAATTGATATGATTTTATCATACATATAGTAATAACGTCAATATTTTTCTTTTTCTCCTTATTTTATGAGTTTGCAATAAATTGAAGATGACCTCCCTATTCTATTATTTGGAGGTCATCTTTTCACATTATTCTTATTTATATCTATTCTATGAAAGATATTTTTCCAAAGTACGCCGAACTGCGCCTTTGCCTTCTAACATTTCATAAAACATTGATTCTATCTTTTTGCCTAATCCTATATTATACAGATTAACTCCAAATATAGTTTCATTGGATAAAATATCCCTAACATTGGAAGTAGTGTCTCCTAAGGATACTCCTTCTAGTATGCCCTGCAGGGTATCAGCTAAAGGATCTGGGCTTATAGTAAATTTATTTCCATTGTCATCTATACCTAAAAGATATCGACACCACGCAGCAATAGCTAAAGGAATGCCTACTAAATCAGCTGGATCTAAATCTTCTCTCCTTACATAGGATTTAATGGTCTCTCCAAAGCGGATACCCACTTTTTGAGATGTATCCGTAGCAATTCGCTGAGGGGCATCAGGAATAAAGGGATTGGAGAATCGTTCATTGACCACTTCATCTAAGAATTCTTTAGGGTTAATGATTTTAGGATCAACCACTACCTTTAATCCCTCATCATATCCAATTCTTTCTACTAGCTTCCTTAAAAGAGGGTCCTTCATTTCATCAGCAATCAAATTATAGCCCAGCAAACAACCAGTTACCGCCAAAGCCGTATGAAGAGGATTCAAGCAAGTTGTAACCTTCATAGTCTCTACCTTATTTACCGTTTCACGGTCGGTAAATATAATGCCTGCTTCTTCCAAGGGGGGCCTGCCATTAGTAAACTTATCTTCAATAACCAGATATTCACTGACTTCAGCATTAACAAAGGGAGCCATATAAGAATTCTTGGTAGTAATAATTATATCCATACCTTCAATTCCCTCTTGCTCTAAAGCCTCTTTAACAATTTCAGAAGGTCTTGGGGTAATTTTATCAATCATGGATAGGGGGTAAGTTATCTTCTCTTCATCCTGCAGATAAGTAATAAAACCTTCATCAACAAACCTTCTTTCTAGCCATTCCTTTGCAATGGTCAAAACCGCTTCTTTTATTCTGTCACCATTGTTGGAGCAGTTGTCCATGCTGACAAAAGTCATGGGATATTGACCCTTTTGATATCTGCGATAGGCTAAAGCAGTAACAAGGCTCATGGTATGAAGAGGATTTTCGGGACCATTTTCAATATCCTTTTGCACTATCCCAATGTAGTCTCCAGCAGCATCGGTTAAAGCATAACCTTTTTCTGTAATGGTAAAGCTAGCCATCTGCAAACTGGGGCTTTCAAAGATTTCAACTAGCCTATCATAATCCTCAGTTTTATTTCTATCTGCAGTAATAGCCTCAGTAATACTGCCTATAACAGTTTTATCAAAGTCTCCATCAGCATTCATTAATACAAGTAAGGTTAGATTATCATAGGGCTTATATACCTTATCTATTATTTCAAAATCAAAAGATTCTACAGCGATTATTCCTGTATCCACCTTTTTACTATCTAAAAGTTGTTGGTGAGCTTTGGCGATAAAGCCTCTAAATATATTGCCTGCTCCAAAGTGAACCCATTGAGGCCTTACTTTTGTATTTTGGCTAATCTCATCTACATCAAACTCAGGCAGTTTTACACCTATAGCTTCCCAAGCCTCTCTATTCTTAATGGCACTCTTGCTTAATACCATGATTATCTTCCCTCTCTTCTTTTATCAAGGCTATCCCATATACCTAACATATACATAACACCTAGAGCACGATCATATAAACCATAGCCTGGTCTGCAGTGTTTTTCTTCTCCCCATAAGTGTCTTCCATGATCAGGTCGGATATATCCTTTAAAATCATTATCATGATATGCCTTTAGTACCTCATATACATCCACATCTCCATCTTTCCCTCGGTGGGAAACTTCGATGAAATCCCCATTCTCAAATACCTTAACATTACGAATATGGGCAAAATGTATACGATCATGAAACTCCCTAATCATAGCAGGAATATCATTGAGTTTATTGGGACCTAGAGAACCTGTACACAAGGTTAGGCCATTATAGGGGCTGTCTACTAATTCTAAAAATCTCTTTATATGATCTCGGCTTCGAATAATTCGTGGAAGCCCAAAAATCGGCCATGGTGGATCATCTGGATGTATAGCCATTTTCACATCATACTCTTCACAAACCGGTATTATTCTTTCAAGGAAATATTTTAGGTTCTCAAAAAGCTTTTCCTCTGTAACTCCCTCATAAGCCTTAAATAGCTCATCTAGTTTTGCCAAACGTTCAGGTTCCCAACCAGGCATAGTAAAGTCTCCAGCACTTTCTAAAATCCTATCTGCCATTTCCTTGGGATCATCAATAATTGCATCTTTCTCATAGAATAGAGCTGTAGAACCATCTGGTAATTCTTTATATAGGTCAGTTCGTGTCCAGTCAAATACAGGCATGAAGTTATAACATATTACTTTTACGCCCACTTTTGACAACTTAATAATGGTATCAATATATATGTCAATATACTTATCTCTGGTGGGCAGACCAATCTTTATATCATCATGTACATTTACGCTCTCCACAACATCTGCTTTAAATCCTTTACTCTCAATTTGCTCTACAACCTCTTGGATTCTTTCCATTTCCCATTCTTCGCCAGCTACCTTATCATGCAAAGACCAAACTATTACTTCTACTCCTGGTATTTGACGGATATGATCAAGGGTGATTGAATCATTGCCCTCTCCATACCATCGCCATGCCATTTTCATACTAAGCCCCTCCTTTATTTTTTATGTATTTTGGTATTATTAGCCTCATTGATTAACTTGTATACAAGTTATAATTTTATAATACACTCATAATTTCCCATTGTCAACGAAAATATATGGTTAAATGTATATATCAATTCTTTTGGTTAATATTCCTCTTTACAATCTTTATTATTCATGTATACTAGTATTTAAATAAATAATAGAAAGTTGGGTAATATGTCTTATAATAAGAAAGAAATCATGGAAGAATTGAAAAAAGCCATACTCTCTTTGGAGCTAAAACCCGGTACTATTATTAGCGAAACATCTCTTGCAGAGAAGTTTAATCTATCTAGAACTCCCATTAGGGATATCTTGAAACGCTTATCTCTGCAGGGATATATAGATATCTATCCAAAAAAGGGCAACATTGTTTCCCATATTGATTTAGAATCCGTAGAACAAATCACCTACCTTAGAAGCGCTTTAGAAAAAGAAATTATAAAGGATTTATCTCCCGATATTTCCATTGGTGGTTTACATAAATTGAGAGATATTCTTGCAAAGCAAAAAGATTGTATTGAGAGTAATGAAAAAAATCAAGATAAATTAGACAGATTTATGGTTCTCGATGACGCCTTTCACAAAACCCTCTTTGAATTAGCTGGCAGAGGTTTTCTCTGGAATTTAATCCAGCAGTTTAATGTACACTATATGCGATACCGAAAGCTTCATGCTTTCAAAGAGGATAAGTTAAAAAAACTGTTGCAAGAACATCAAGAGATTCTAGACTGCATAGTCCTTGAGCAGAAGGATAAAATAGATGATTTAGTCTACCATCATATTCGGGCAGATATAAACTCCCCTTTTTTTAAGGAAAATTTTATGGAATACATTAAAAGGCCTTCTAATTAGCATAAGTTCTTACTATAGCTTTAATTTTTCATCATTATGGTCCTTTATTTGATAAGCCAGAGCGCTTACTGATATCTGCACTTCGTAAATTAGAATTATAAGGGATACCATAAGGGATATTAGACTGATGGCAAAGCTTATCTGCCCTCCTAGCTGCCTGTTTAGAAAGAGTAAAAACATGGAAAATACACATAAAATAAAACTAAGGACTCCCATTATCTGCATCCATCTTATAAGCTGTATTCTACGGCTTAAATTCTTCATCTGCTCTAATATCCTCTCCTCTGGCCTTTTCCTATAAACAGCATCTAGCTGCCTAAGTAGTTGTGCCAGAGTCAGAAATCTACTAGTATAGGCAGATATGAGGAGGGATATGGCAGTAAAGAGCAAAGCCGGTGTGGTAAGTTCTAATTCCAAAGTAAATCACCCCTATACTATTTATAACTAGTCTATATCATCTACAATGCAGCCCTTAATATCTCCTAATAAGTTAAACACTTTATCCCGTGGAACTGGCTTACTAAAATAATATCCCTGGACCATATTACACTGGATCTTTTCTAAATATTCAACCTGTTCTTTTGTTTCTACTCCTTCCGCTATTACTGATAATCCTAGTTTCTTCCCTAACGTTATTATCATACCTGTAAGAGTTTCTCCTTGAATATTTTGACTAATAGTATTAATAAAACTCTTGTCTATCTTTAAAGTGTTTATTGGCATTTGTATTAAATAGTTTAAAGAAGAATAGCCCGAACCAAAATCATCTAGAGCGATTGATATACCTTTTGATTTTAAGGACACTAATTTTTCTCTTATATTTTCATAGGATTCAATTAAAACTGATTCTGTAACTTCCAACTCCAGATATTTAGGATCTAGTTCATATTGTCTAAGAGTATCTATAACTTTGTCCACAAAATCCATCTGCATTAGCTGTATTATAGACACATTTATAGAAACACTGATATGGGTATGCCCACGATTATGGAGCTCTTTAAGAAATCTGCATGCCTCGCCTAATACCCAATCACCTATAGAATTAATTAAATGTGTTGCCTCAGCGATTTCTATAAACTTTGTAGGGGGTACACTCCCCAGTTTTTCGCTATGCCATCGAAGCAATGCTTCAAATTTGCATATTTTACCTGTTTGTAAATTAAGTTGAGGTTGATAAAACAGCTGGAATTCATTCTTATCCAAAGCTCCTCTAAGTTCATTACTCACTATCATTCTTTCCCTAAGAGGGGCTTCCATGCACCCATGATAGAAAGAATATCCACCCCTATCCTTTGACTTTGCATCAGACATTGCCATATCAGCACATTTAAATAGGGTATCTATATCTATGCCATGTAGTGGATATAGGGCAATACCTGCACTGACAGAAATGTTTAATGTAACATTGGGAAAATCATAAGGCTCTCTAATGCACTTGATAAGCTGTTGGGTAAACCTTTCAACTTCCTTTTCATCTTTATATTCATGGATAAATACAACAAATTCATCTCCACTAATTCTATAGTTTGACTTATTAGTATCTGCTAAATTCATTAATCTTTCACCAATAGCAATTATTAGCTGATCACCTACCAGATGACCTAAGGTGTCGTTTACATGTTTGAAATTGTCTATATCAAAAAATATTAAGGCTTTTTTCTTATGGGGAAACTTTAGGATATGATCTGTCACTGTATCAAAAAAGGAAATTCTATTGGGCAGGTTTGTTAACACATCTCTATAGGCCAATATCTTAAGTCTCTCTTCACTTTCGGTAAGTTTTTTTACTTTTTCTTGCAGTTCTTTATCTTTTGCAATAAGTTCTTGATGGTTTTTAAGTAGTGCTTGATCCGCTTCATGTATTTTGCTAAGGACTTTCATTATATATAAGAACAGAAGAATGCCAGTTACTATCACATATATCCATCCCTTAGCTATGCTTATCTTAGATATTACTGCCTCACTCAAGCCTATACCATAAAGAATCTTATCAGATAGGAGTATCCAGCCTATACCTACAATTATATAAGCAATAGATATCTGGAGTGCTGTTATTAAGGGACTGTAATTATTAAAATTTCGTCTCCTTCCTAACATATATTTCTCTCCTTTAAGGTATTCTTTATATTTATAACATATTATCCATCAAATGTAACAAGAGTTTGACATCTTTTTCATAATCAATAGTTTTATACTATATATAGATGATTATCAAAAAATAGCTGGAGTGGTTAAATCCACCCCAGCTATAATTTGATGTTATTTACCTTTCTTCTCTTATAATAAAGGGGTTATATCCTTTAGCTTTTAATTCTTTTACCAATTTTTCAGCATTTTCCCTTTGAGCAAAGGCACCTACCTGAACTCTGTATAATACTTTAGGAGAACTGTCTACGGGCACATATTTAACACCCAAGTAATTACATATTCCTTTTCCAATAGCTTCTGCAACTTTTTGCTGATAATTGTCATCCAACATTAATCTGGCTTCTTCTAGATTATCCATAAAACCACATTCGCACAAAATTGCAGGCATAAGAGTTCTGCGTAGGACATAGAAGTTTTGATATTTTACGCCCCTATTCCTTAATCCAGTAGCTTTAACTAATTCCTTTTGTACCAATTCTGCCAGCCGTTTTCCTTTGCTGGATCCTGGATAATGAAATGTCTCTACACCACCATGTGTGCCCCATACTCCTTTGAAGGCATTATAGTGTATAGACACAAACAGATCTGCCTTAGCATTATTTGCTCTTTGCACCCGTACCGATAACTCCGTATCCTTCTCTGTATCGCTTACAAATACTACATCTAACCCGCATCGTTTTAGTACCTTTCCTAGCTTCTTTGCAGTTGGATAGTTAAATTCCCATTCCCTAATAACTCTTCCATCAGGCATAACCGGGGTTCTTTTACCTGGTGTATTAAGTCCGTGTCCATTATCCACAGCTATTTTATATGACATACCATCTCCCCCCTTTTCGAAACTACATAAAAACCATATCTATATAATCTAGATTATCTCTATTTCATTCTAGGATATATAGAATATTATATGCTACTATATATGATATTGTTCTCTGTTATGGGAGATGATACAGGGTTTTATTTTCCTTATAGATCTACTACATAGCTTCTGCTAGGGAGACATTGTATAGTGAATAGAAATATCCTTTATCTTCCATAAGTCTATCAAAGGTTCCATGCTCTACTAGTTTCCCTTTATTCATTACAAGTATATTGTCATACCTCTTCATAGTACTTTCGTTAAATCGGTGAGTAACTATAATCCTTGTCATCCCTTCAATATTCAAAACAGCATTTTCCACATTGATAGCCGTTTCGTTATCCAACCCGCTAGTAGCCTCATCCATAAGTAGTATAGGAGTTTCACGAATCAAACTTCTTGCAATAGATACTCTCTGTTTCTCTCCTCCTGATAGATTTTTTCCTCCTTCCCCACAGGAATAATCCCTTCCCTTTTCTTCTATTAATTTTAAAAGACCAGCTCGTTCTATGGCACTATATAGCTTTGACTCATCAAAAGATCGAAACATACTTATATTATTCTCAATACTACTATCAAATAGGAACACATCCTGCTGAATTATGGAGATTTGATTGTAGAGGCTGTCTAGATTTATATCCCTTAAGGGTATACCGTCTATGGTTATTTGTCCATGGTATTCATTATAATAGCCTAAGATCAGCCTTAAAATAGTTGATTTTCCACTACCACTGCTTCCCACCACAGCGTAATTCTTTCCTTTTTCAAAGGTATAACTAAAGTCATCCAGGGCCCTATTATTATCTCCATAGCTGAAGTTTACGTTTTTAAATTCTATTGACTCTCTAAACTCAGATATATGTATTCCCTTATCAACCTGAGGCTCCTTTTCTTCTACCTCTTTTTCTATTCGATTGATTAATTCAACAGCAGCACGTCTGTTGCTGATTAAAGGTGCTAATTCCCTTACAGGGTTTAGTAAATAATTTCCTAGCTGAATAAAGGCTATGACTGTACCAATGGTCATATCTCCTCTAAAAGCTAAATAAAATCCAACAGTGAATATGGTAGTAAAAACAATTATAGAAGAAACATTACTATATATGTTAATGGTATCAGAAGTAACACGACGACTTTGTTTAGTGGATTCCAACTCCACATTCCTCTGTTTAAAAATCTCCAGAGCTTCCTTTTCAGCCTTAAAACTTTTTATGACAATAAATCCATCCAGTAAGTCCTTTACCTGTGCCACAAAGCTCCTGTTTTGATCCGAGGTTTCACTTTCTTTTTTGATAAGATTCTTTCCATACTTTAGAGAAAACAACATGCTTATAATACTGACTATGACCACACCTAAACCCAACATCCAATTCATGATAATCATAGCAATAGCCGCAGCTACAAAGGTCAACAGGATCCAAATCAAATCCAATGTTCCTAAAAGATAGTGGGTTTCTATTGAATTAAGGTCATTAGAAAAAGCAGAAATTAAGCGTGAAGAGGAACCTCCCCTAAATTCCGAAATAGATTTATTTAATACCTTAGAAAAAACACAGTCTTTATATTGAGACAGGCCTTTTCTTAAATATCGATTCTTATATTTTCGCATATGTACTGCAATAATCGCATAGGTTAACATATACATAGCTGTAATAGTAAGTCCACGTCTTAGAAGCTCATTGCTTAACTTTTCTACAGACTCAATAAAGTATTTAAGCATAAATGCCATAGCTATACTCATGCCCGCATTTAACATAGTGGTCAGTATTGTCATAGAAAAGTTTACAACATTATTTTTAAAAAACTGTTTTCTACATTCTATATTCCTTGCTTTGTTCACAATAATCCCCCTAAACACTGCTATGAAATATGTATAAGAATTTTGTATCTTTGAATTATTATAGCATTCTTATTTGGCATTATAAACTAATATTTACCAAATTATCTTGTTAATTCATTAATGTTTCATACAAATTCAATAAATCTTTTTTTAAGCCTGATTAAGTCTATATAATGGTGTAAAAAGAAAAATAAGTTGAGCCAAAGCTCATGCCTCGGTTAGAATATAGTTACCCAACAATACCAAACCGAGGAGGATGAACCATGGCTCAGTTTAATATTACTATAACCGAGGAACTTTTGCACGGATTATTTTTATCAAATGGCAGGGATGAAGCATTTTCTAAATTATTGGAAGAAATCTTC
>Ga0209537_1003199_pt1 | contig 15272 bp, 12 predicted proteins | sample BioPla4DNA1_FD_187698 | JGI IMG/M metagenome (GOLD analysis project Ga0209537, IMG submission 187698) | Biogas fermentation microbial communities from Germany - Plant 4 DNA1 (SPAdes) (version 2) | ecosystem: Engineered > Bioreactor > Anaerobic > Digestate | place: Bielefeld, North... | reverse complement strand
CCGGCGGAGGGAAGCAGTTGGTTGTGGGTGCCGACTTCTACTTCGACCTGATTATCAGCGAGGCTCTGCAGCACGTTCTTTCAGTTGAAGAAGCGCGGGAACTGCTGGCGTGGTCTGCGGTCCTCATCGATGTGAGGAGCGAAGAGGAGCGGAGAAAACAGGGCTTTATCCCCCACAGCCTGCACATCCCTATCGGTGAGATCCAAAGCAGACTGAGCGCCGAAGTACCCGATCCCAACACTGCACTGATCTTCTACTGCAGCGGAGGCGGCAGATCCCAGCAGGCAGTGGAGTTCGCTCTGGAACTGGGCTACACCTCCGCCTACAACCTAGGCGGCATGGAGAATTGGCGGGTCATGACAGGCGATTAACTTCTGACTGCCTTTCAGTGCCGACAGATAGCAAAACTCCTCCACCACGATGGCCGTGCCCATCGCGCGGAGGAGTTCCTTTCTCAGGATGGCGGCGACTGAAACCGGCCCTAGCGATTCCAGCCCGCCCTTATTTCAAAGCCTCGTCGACAAGTATCTCCTAGACACGGAAATATTCCACCAGCCTCTGCAGCTCAGCCGCTGCCGAGGCGATCTGATCCATGGATGCGGCGATTTCCTCCAGGGAAGCCGACTGCTCTTCACTCCCTGCCGCAATCTCCTCGCCAGCCGCGGATAGATCCTCGATGGCAGCAGCGCCTTTGGCGATGGCGTCGGAAAGCCCAGTGATCACATTCTGCACTTCCGCGAACATCCGTCCGCTTTGGGTGACGGTCTCCTTGCCCTCCGAAACCTTCAGAGAACTGCGCTCGCTCTTTTCCACCGTCTCCTGGACGATCCTCTGCATGCGTCCGATGAGCTCAGTGATTTCACTGGCGGCATGGGCAGACTCTTCCGCCAGCTTGCGCACCTCTTCGGACACCACCGAAAAGCCCAGTCCGTGTTCTCCAGCCCTGGCCGCTTCGATGGCGGCGTTCAAGGCCAACAGGTTGGTCTGTTCGGCTATATCGGTGATGATTCCCACGATAGAGCGGATCTTATCGGACTGCTCGTCCAGCTCCCGGATTTCCTGCCTCAGTTGGGAAACGGCACTGTCGATTTCACCCATCACATTTAGGGTCTCCTCGATCTGCCGGCTGCCTTCAGAGGTTCTTTCCAGCGTAGTCTTGGCCATGTCGGCAATGTCCTGGGTCTGTTCATTCAGGGTTTGGATTGAGGCGGCAAACTCGTTAGTGGTGCTGGACACGCTGGCCACCGACCCAGATGTCTCCTCCACCGCGGCGGCCACCTGTGCTGAGCCGGTGGCGGTCTGGGCCGAGGCCTGGGTTACGCTGATCATCATTTCCTGAAGTTTGGCAATGAAGCTGTTCATACCTTCGGCCAGTTTAGCCATTTCATCGTGCCCGTGCACCGGCAGGCGCTGGGTGAGATCTCCTCCTCCCCTGCCCAGCTCCTGGACTAGGGCCACGGTTCTGCGTAGGGATTTGCACACTGAGCGCACTGTGAGCACTCCCAGGAAAACCGCGATAAGCAAGGCGACGCCGATTACGATTAAGGTGATCGTCTGTGCGGTCCGGGCCACTTGATCGGCCTGGTTTTCCAGAACCGCCGCCTCCACGCGCACCAAATCTACAATGCTGTCCAGGGCGGCCCGCACCGCCTGCAGACGGACCGCGGTGACCTCTTCGTACATACTTCTAGCCTGCCCCCACACGGCCCCGGCATAGCCTTGGCTTTGCAGCAGGCTGGCCATGTCCGCGGCTGAGCGGTGGAGCTGCTCATGGGGTTCAGCCAAAGCCGCGTAAGCGGCCTGGAGCTGCGCGGGGAGCCTGGCAAACTCTGCAGAGTCTACGAAGTCGTAATACCATTTGCCCAGGGCGCACTGGGTGTGATCCAACTGCCCGGTGAAAGCCTGCTCCATGTTCAAGGAGTTGGACAGCTGCAGCGCCCAATCCAGGTGGGCGATCTCCAGTTCATCCAGCATAGCGACGTGGGCTAAGGCTTCCTTGGCTTCGTCGTTAATGTCAGCCACCCGTCGGAGCATGAGCCCTGAAACGGCACCCATGACCGCGATACAGATGATGAGCAGGATAATCACCCCGTACAGCTTCTGGGAAATCCTCAGGTTCTTCAACACACCGATCACCGCCCCTTCCCTGGCAAGCAAGTCATCATCGATTTTTGTCGATGATTGGTTAATACCCCTCCTTTTCCCAATTTCCTGCCCTGATAAACGATTATTTAGACAACATAGACTAGCCCCACTTGCTGAAGCTCGTAAGGTAGAGCTAGGAAAAAGCACCCCCGCCTCCTCACTATCCAGGTGAGGCTGCGGGGGTTTCCTTTTCACTGTAGTTACTCAGCCATATTTGCTCTACTCATAAACTCTTCCACCTGAGCCAAGCTGGGCATGGCCGGGATACCGCCCTTGCGGGTGACGGCTAAGGCGCCCACGGCGTTGGCAAAGCGCACGCTTTCCGCCAGTTCCTCAGAAGTCCACTCCTTAGGCCCTTTGTCTCGGCGCAAGACCTCAAAGAGCAGCCCGCCTAAAAAGGCATCGCCGGCTCCGGTGGTGTCAACGGCCTGGACCTTGAACCCCGGTACAAGGCCTGCAAGCTCGCCTGCTCTGAAGTAGCATCCGTCCTTACCCAGGGTAACCAGGAGCAGCGTGAGGCCAAATTCGCGGCAGAGCTGCGCACTTGCCCCTGCCAGGTCACCGGATCCCATGAGGAATTCCAGCTCCTCATGGGAGATCTTCACAATGTCGGCCTGATCCATCACCGCCAGAATCTGGCGCTTAGCCTCCTCCAAACTAGGCCACAGCGGGGGCCTCAGGTTTGGATCGTAAGAGATCAGCATTCCCTTCTCCTTAGCCCAGCGCAGGGCAGTCAAAGTGGCACTGCGGGCCGGTTCGTGGGTTAGGGACAAGGAGCCGAAGTGGAAAATGGCAGCGTCCAGCTGGCTTCTATCCACTTCCTCAGGACGCAGCCTAGTGTCGGCCCCAGGTTTCCTGTAGAAACTGAAGGAGCGGTCCCCATCTGCGTGCAGGTGCACAAAGGCCAGGGTGGTACTCTCCTCTGCATCCAGGATTAGACCCTGGGTGGCAATGCCTCTGGCCACCAGCACCTCCCGCAAGAAGCGCCCGAACTCATCATCGCCCACTTTACCCACAAAGGCCGTTTTTTTGCCCAGCTGAGCCAAGCAGGCCAGCACGTTGGCGGGGGCACCGCCTGGATTGCATTCAAAGAGCGGATTGCCGTTTTCAGACTTCCCTGCGGGAGTGAAATCGATGAGCAGTTCGCCCAGCGCCACCACATCATACATCTCACTCAACCCCTTTTACTCAGACTCCACAGCTCCAAGCTGGCCTTAAGCACACCGCCCCTGGCAAACACCTGAGGAACCAGCTCTGGAGAGCTTGGGTAAACCCGGGCTGTGAGGCAGGCAGCCTCCCCAGCACCGAAGAGCTCAACGGACGATCGGTCTAGGAAGATGCGGATCTCCAGCTTCTCCTGGCCCGATGATAGTTTGCAGGAGTAGCGGCCCCGGTGTCCCCGGGAAGCCCGGGTCGTGTCCAGGTAAACCCGCCAATCCCCTTTCGCCACTCCCACTCTAATGCCTTCACCGAAGGCTATACCGAACTGGGCAGCACTTGTCCCAGCCAAATCCACACGCAAGACCGCCTCCAGGCCCCTTTCCTGTAGGCTGCAGCTGGGAAGGATTCGTGTTTCGCCTTGCAGCACAAGATCGGAGGCGAAGGCCAAATCGGCGCGCAGCCGCTTTAGTTCGGGCAGGGGACGGATCTGCAGCCGCCGAGCAGAATCCAGCATGAGCTCCCTAGGCAGTGTGAGGGCGCCTGCCCAGTTGTGCTTTTGGCTGGGGATCTCCCCTTCCCACGACTGCATCCACGCAAGCATGATGCGGCGGTCGGTGCCAAAGAAGGTCTGGGGAGCATAGAAATCAGGCCCCTTGTCCAGCTCGCCCCAGGTTTCTGCCTGGAACTTCCCCACCTCGTAGTCCATTTCGCCCACGGCATAGAGTACCCTGCGGGGCTCTGTCCCCATGGGCGATACCAGCAGAACATGCTTATCCCCCAAGGGGAAAAGATCCGGGCATTCCCAGATGGTCCCCTGGGTTCCATCGCTTTTCGCAGCTACCCCCATATAGTCCCATTGGCTGAGGTCGTTTGATCGATAAAGCAGCACCTTACCCCGGCCATCTTTGCCAGATCCCAAGGCCATGTACCACTTGCCCCCATGCTGCCACACCTTGGGATCCCGGAAATCAACGGACCCTTCCGGCGGGAAGTTAGTGATCAGGGGATTGCGGTGATCTTTGCGGAACCGGATGCCATCCCGGCTTGTGGCCAGGCACTGCACCTGGATTAGCTTGCCGCCTTCCTCCCTCACCCCTGTGTAAAACAGATGGAGCACTCCATCTTTCTCCACCGCGCTGCCGGAAAAACAGCCGCCGGCATCATAGTCCTCACTGGGGGCCAGGGCCATGGGCAGATGTTCCCAGGTGATAAAATCCTTGGTCCGGGCATGCCCCCAATGCATGGGCCCCCATTGGGGGCCGTAAGGATGGTGCTGGTAGAAGACATGGTAGTAACCCTGGAAGTAGACAAGGCCGTTGGGATCGTTCATCCAGTGGGCCGGGGGCATCAAGTGATAATGAAGGCGGAAGGTGTCCGTGACCTTGGCCGCCCCTTCCGCCACCCTTAAGTCTGCTCTGCGCAGCATCCGTTCATGGCTCATGCCTTAATGGCTCCTTCCATAACCCCGCGGATGATGTGCTTTTGCAGCGCCACGTAGAAGATGATCACGGGCAGAATGGTGAGCATGAGCGAGGCCATGAGCAGCCCGTAGTCTGAAGAATAGGTGCCGTGGAAGTAAAAGGTCGTCAGGGGCAGAGTGCGGTTATTGGCTGAAATCAGCACCAAAGACGGCAGCAGGAAGTCGTTCCAGATCCAGAGCACATTCAAGATGATCAACGACAAAGTGGTGGACTTGAGCAAGGGAAAGACCACCCTAAAGAACACCTGCAGCCTGGAGCAGCCGTCGATCATGGCCGCTTCCTCCAGCTCTTTAGGAATGGATTTGATAAACCCGTGGTAAAGGAAAACGGCGAAAGACGAACCGAAGCCCAGGTACATATAGATCAGACTCCAAGGGCTGTTCAAAAGGTTCATACCTCCATAGATCCTGACCAAAGGGATCATGATGGCCTGGAAAGGAATGAGCATGGACGCCACCATACCAAAGAACATCACCTTATTGATCCGCCAATCCGTACGCACAAAGAGATAGGCGGTCATGGAGGCGAACACGGCGATGCCGATCACGCTGAACACCGTAATGACTAAGGAGTTCATGAAGGCGGAGACAAAGCCCATGCGCTGGAAAGCGGTGATGAAGTTGTCCAAAGACCAGGAGGGTGGAAGCCCGAAGGGGTTGGAGATAATCTCCCGCCTGCTTTTGAAGGAGTTGATCAGCACCAGGAAAAACGGGGATAAATAGATCGCGAAAAGTGCATACAGGGCCAGATGGCGTAAAAGCGAGAAAACACGGCGGAGAGCCTTCATTACACCTCCACCTCCAGCTTCTTGGTGAAGTACACCTGGGTCAGGCTGATGGCTGCCACTAAGACAAACAGGAAGAAGGCCTGGGCCTGCCCCACTCCATACTGCTGCGCCAGGAAAGCCTTTTCATAGACAAACATACTGATCAGCTGGGTGGTTTTAAAGGGCCCCCCGTTGGTAAGGGCCAGGTTTACATCATACACCATAAAGCCGCGCTGGATGGTCAGAAAGATAGTAACGATAAAGGCGGGGACCATCAGGGGCAGCACAATAGTCCGCAGGCGCTGGAAGCCTGTGGCGCCGTCGATGGTGGCTGCCTCTATAAGCTCGCGGGGAATGTTGGAAAGGCCGGCGATAAAGATGATCATCATGTAGCCGGAATACTGCCAGACGCTGACGATGACCAAAGTCCAGAGGGCCTTATTGGGATTAGCCAACCAGGAATAGGACAGAAAACCGATATTCAGGTTGCGCCCCAGATACACCAGGACGTTGGAGAAGATGAACCGCCAGACCAAGCCTAAAATGATGCCGCCGATCAAATTGGGAACAAAAAAGCCAGTGCGGAGCAGGTTTTGTCCCAACACCTTGTCGCCCGTGAGAACGTAGGCCAGGGTGAACCCCAAGCTGTTCACCAAAACCACAGTGTAAAACACATACTTAACCGTGCGCAGAAAGGAGGTCCAAAACGCGGGGTCTTGGATTACCTGCTGGTAGTTGCTGAAGCTGACAAAGGTGTAGACCTTGGAAATGCCGTCCCAATTGGTGAAGGTCAAGTAAATGCCGAAGAGGAAAGGAAGGATGATCACAGTTGCAAAGACAAAGGTCGTGGGCCCTGCAAAGAGCAGATAGGTTTTCAGTTTGTCCACAAACCTCTTTTCCGTTGCCAGCACGCGCTACACCCCATTTCACGAGCAAAATGACAAAAAAGGGGAACACTAGGCAGCCGTGAGGCTGCCTAATGTCCCTTAACTTGTTCTACAAACCCTTCCAGTAAGCCTCCACTTCTGCCAACAAGCCAGCCCGATCCACGAAATCAGCGAGGTACTTCTGCATGGAAGCGCCCACTTCAGCCCAGTGGTCCGGCGGCAGGTTCAAGACGAAGTTCAAGGTCTTGCCGTCGCGTACGTATTCCAGGAGCGATGCTGCCAGCGGGTCTTCTGGAGTGATGTTGATGTTCTTGAAGGCGGGGATGATGCTGGCGTCGATGACCATGCGCTTCTGGCCTTCGGGATCGTAGACCAGCCAGTTCAGGAAGTCCTTGGCTGCCTGCTGCTGCTCAGGGGAATTCTGTTCTGCATCCATGATGAAGTACTTGGTCACGCCCACGGGAACCTGGGTGTTGCCGTAATCAGCTGGATCGTTGCTGATGGGCACGGGCAGGAAGCCGAACTGGCCGCCGGTGTTGTCGAAGTCCTTGATCTGAGGCCAGGTCCAGTTACCTTGGAACCAAACGCCAACTTCACCGATGCCGATCAGTTCCGTACCCCTGTCATAGGTGCTGGCCAGGGGATCCATGCGGTCGTAGTTGTACTCCTTCATGAGATCGAAGGTGTCCAAGAGGCCGTTCACTTGAGCGTTGTCAGCCAACTTGATCTCGCCCTTTTTCAGGCCTTCCTGGAACTTTTTGATCTCAGCGAAGTCTGGAGACTGGGTGGCATAGGCCAGAGCGAAGAAGTGTGCGCCTAAGGACCAGTCTTCGGGACCGATTACCAGGGAGGCTGTGCCGCTGGCCTCGATGGTGTCCAGCAGTTCACGCAGGGCGTCCCTGCTGTTGATGGTCTTGGGATCGAAGCTTCCTCCCAAGGCCTTTTCCACAACAGCCTTGTTGTAGATAAAGCCGTAGCCTTCCACCGTGACGGGGAACGCCAGAATTCTGCCGTCGGCAGCCGTGGCCATATCCAAGCTGTTCTCAATGGCGTCGGCTACCCATTTCTCGTCGTTCAAGGCCAGGGCACGATCCTGGAAGAGCAAAACGTCTCCAGCATCCACCATCAAGAGTGCGGGGGCGTTGCCCGAAGCGTACAGCGCCATGGCTCTCTCAAAGGGGGACTGGCCTACGGGTACCGCCACAACCTCAGCGGTTACTCCATCGGTAATGGAGCTGTAGTAGGCGGCAATCTCTTCCAGCTGAGCCTGGATTTCTCCCTTGGAGTTGAGAATGGTAATGTGTACATCTTGGGCTAAGGCCGCTGCGCTGAACAGGGACAGAACCAAAGCAATTACCAACACACTTAAACCCGACTTAATCCTGCTCACAACTCTTCCTCCTTTTTTTCTTTTATTTGGATTGTATCACGTTCTCAAAACATATGTCAACCGGTTAACACATGGGGGAAGCAAAAATCTTAGCCCAGGGCCAGGGTCTGCATCTCCCCTACTTCCAGATCGTAATAACTAATGGAGAAGCTGTGGGTCTGCAAATCGCACTCCAAGACTGCCCGGTAGTCACCGTTCTGCCAGGCCAGGCGCAGCCCGCTGCCGCCCAAATCTTCCACGGAAAACTCACCGTCAAAGGCGGGGTAGGAGTTGCGGAAGCGCATGAGCTCAAAGAGGCGCTTGACCACGGGCCTTTCCATCTCCCGCTCCGCTTCCTCCAGGGAGTAGTAGTGGCGGTTGATGTTCCTGCCAACCTTGGTCTTTTCCAACAGCTCCAGATCGTTTTCCCCGGCCAGCAATCCCACGTAGTACACCTGGGGAATGCCGGGGGTAAAGAACTGGATGGCCCGGGCCAAGAGATAAGCTGCATCATTGTTGCCCAGGGCGGAATAGTAAGTGCAGTTGAGCTGGTAAACATCGAGGTTGTTGTAGGCTGTGGTGTTGTAGATGGGCTTCACATTGGCCCCCCGGGAGAAGAGGTAGCTTTTGGTCTCCTCGATCTCCTCTTCGTTCAACAGATCATGCACATCCACCACCCCAATCCCGTCATGGGTATCCAAGGTGGTGAACTGCTTGCGGGGGCAGATGCGCAGCCAGTGCAGTAGACGCTCGTTCCTTCCGGAGTAAAGGCTGTACAAGAGCAGCATGGGCAGGGCAAAATCGTAGACCCAATAGCCCCTTTCGGCCAGCTTCAGCTGGATGGTGTAGTGCTCATGGATTTCCGGGAGGATCTCAACGCCAGAGGGCGCCAGCAGATCCCTGGTGAACTCCAGCAGTTCCCACACCTCTGGCTCCACAAAGAAACAGTTGGTACCCGGTTTCTTGGTGGCGTAGGCAAAGGCATCCAGGCGGATGATGGCTGCGTTCTTCTCGGCCAAAAACTGCAGACTGTCGCGGAAGAACTCCCTGGTGACCGGGGAATCGATGTTCAGATCGATCTGCTCTTCGGAAAAGGTGCACCAGATCTTCTCCTTGCTGCCATCGGCGAAGTTAACTTCCACATAGGGTGGGCGAGGCTTGCGCTGGTAGATGCACCGCAGATCCTCCGGCGTGGGCTCACCCTGGGGCCAGAAGTCTTTGTAGCGGATAAACATATCGCGGTAAACGGACCCGTCCTTGTTCCGTTTGAAGTCTTGGAATTGGGGCGACTGGCGGGAGATGTGGTTGATCATGAAATCCACCATGAGATCGAACTCGGCACCCAGCTCCGCAATATCTTCGTAGGTGCCGAAGGCGGGATCGACCACCCGATAATCTATGGGGGCGAATCCCCGATCCGCAGAACTGGGATAGAAGGGCAGAATATGCAGGCCGCCGACCACTCCTCGGAGATGCCTATGGAGAATATACTTGAGGTCTTGCAGATTCCTTCCTAAACTGTCGGGGTAAGTTATGAGCATAATTTGATTGCGCAGGGTCATTCCAGAACCTCCGGTGACTCTTCATATTGTACTGTTAGTATAGTTAATTTTCGCTCATATGTCAACCGGTTAACATACGATTGTAAAGAAAAAGCCGGCGGATTGCTGGCAAACTGCTAAGTTGTTTCCCTTTCCACCAACTCCACCGGCAGGCAGTTCTCCACTTCCACCGTCTTACCCTCCACCAGATCCTCAATGAGCCTCACGGAAAGCTCGCTCATCTGGGCCAGGGGCTGGCGAACGGAAGTGATCTGGGGCGACACCAGAGAAGCGATGGAAACATCGTCGTAGCCGATGATCTTCATATCCTCAGGTATGCGTTTCCCCAGTTTGCGGCACACCTTCATGGCCGCGATGGCCATGATGTCGCTGTTGAGGAAAAGCCCGTCAATATCTGGGTGCTGGGTTAGAAGCTCCGTGAGCAGCTGCTCGTACTTGTCGACTTCAAACACGTTGATGTCCGTTTCCACTGTAAAGAAGGGAACGTTCCTGGCCTCGGCCACGTCCATGAATGCCCTGTGCCTCTGGTTAGCCAGCATGTCCAGGTGCAGGCTGCCGCACATATGGGCAATCATCTTACAGCCCCGCTCCAGCAGCAGCTCCACCGCCAGCTTACCCCCTTGGTAGTTGTCGGAGGTGACATAGGGAATACGGTTGGAAATGAAGCGCTCAAAGGTCACCACGGGCAGATTTAGCTTCTTGTATTCCTCAACCTCCAGAGTGTGGCTGGCCATGATAATGCCGTCCACCTGGTTGCGCCGGAGCATCCCAACATACTCCTGCTCTTTGGAGGCGTCAAGCTGGGAGTTGCAGATGAGCACTTTGTAGCCGCGGGCATAGGCATAGGTTTCCACATAGGCCGTGAGTTCCGCAAAGAAGGGGTGGGCCACGGTGGGCACAATCAGCCCGATGATGTTTGATCTCTTGCGGAACAAAGAGCGGGCCACCTCGTTGGGCTGGTAGTCCAGCTCTTCCATGGCTTTGTACACCTTTTTGCGTGTGGCTTCGCTGATGTAACCGCGGTTATTGAGCACCCGGGACACTGTGGTTACAGAAACCCCCGCCTTTTCGGCCACGTCCCTAATGGTCGGCATGGGTCATCACCTATCCTTCAGATTCAACCACCATTGTATCATAAATTCGTTACAAGGTAAAAAGGATGATGAACCCGCGGAAAGGCAGAGCAAAGGCGGCCTCTCGCCCTGCTCGAAGCCGCCTTTACTCCAAAGTCACTCTGGGCCTGGCTACTTCCAGAGATAATCCCTGGCGAAGATGGTCAGCAGCTGACCCGCGGTCATACCGTCGTGGGCGCCGGGGACAGTCGCGGTCTCACTGGGGATGGATACCTCCCGGAAGCTGTCTCGGATCTCGTTCATGGCCGTCAGCGGTCCCTCGAACATGCCGTTGCCCAAGAAGATGAAGGGAACTTCACTGCCCGCCTCCTGGGCGATCTGGTCATAGTTTACTCCCCGGGGAGCTCCGCACAGGAAGCCGTAGTACCCGAACAGGTTGTGGTAGTTGTTGAGCACTACGCCTCCGGTCATGCCGCCCATGGAGAAGCCGGCATAGGCGCGCCCTTCCCGCTCACTAGACACGTTGTACCTTGCTTCGATGAAGGGGATGATCACTTCGGCGATATTCTTGGCCACGTTGTCCATGTTGTAGGATTCGAAGCCAGTGCCCGGTGAGAAGTGATTGCCCATGGTGACCAGCACAGTGGGCTCCACTTCCCCTCTGGCAATGAGGTTGTCAAAGATGTTGGGAGCATTGACGGGAACCATAAAGTCCGTCTCATCGCCAAAGATGCCGTGGGTCAGATACATGACTTTATAGGGCTCCGCACGGTCGGGATCGTAGCCCGGAGGCAGGTAGATGCCTAGATACCACCCGTCTTCGCCCAAAATGTTGGTGTACTCCACATAGCGCACGGTACCACGCTGGGCAGGGTCCGCCACGGGCAATTCGTACTTGGCGCGCCCCTCCAGCACCGGATCATCCTGCTTTGCATGGTAGGGAACATAGACTACGTCCAGCACATCGTTGTTGCCCACACGGAAGGTGGTGACCCCGGATGGACGGGGATGACTGGATGCAGGATCCCAGATCCGCTTGTCTTCCCAATCCTGGGAGGGATCCCACACGCGATACCAATAGCTGAGCCCACCTGCGTGCAGCGGAATGGAAACAGACCAATAGCCGCCGCCAATGGGCTGCATATCCCTGCGGAACTCCGCTCCACCCACATGGTACCGGCCAGGCTGCCACTCTTCAGGCTGGTAGCGAACACCCGGATCGGGGAAGACGGCCGGGGGATCATTGAGGTCCCGCAGTTCCAGATCGCCGGCTAACTGAACCCGGGTGGCCGTGGGGTTCTTGTAGACAAACCGCACGGTGTAGCCCGTGGGCGACTCTGGATCCTCCATGACCGTGGGCCCCTCTACTGGGGCAATGCGCCGCACCTTCCTCTGGGCCAGCAGCCACTGGGACGTGGCGGGATCCTGGAAGGCGGGTACCAGCGGTGCGTGCCTGTCGATGCGATCCTCGGCGCCCTGCGGCTCAAAGGCTTCGTCGGGGAAGACTGTGATCTTGATCAACTCATTGATCCGCTCCTCATCCAGGCCCCGGGCCTGGTAAGCAGCGACGATGCGTTCATAGGATTCCACCGCGCCCTGACTTCCCAAGAGGTGGTCGTTTTCCCCTTGGAACAACCACATGGGAAGCTCCGCCGCGGCCACAGCCTCAGCTTGTTCTGGGCTGTTGGGGAAAAAGCCCGTTTGGATGAACGCTGCGAACAGATCGGAATGGTTGGAGACCAGATGCCAGCCAATGATGGAACCCATGGACAGGGAATAGCCGTAAATGCGATCCGGGTCCACGGCAAATTCCTTGGCAAAATTCCTGACCAACTCGGCGGCCTGTTCCGCCTGAACATCCATGCCCTGTTCAGGCCTGGTGCTCTGGGGGGCTAGGAAGATCACATCCTCATGGATGGGCACATCCTGCTCACCGAACCACAGCACCGGGGTGCCGTCGCAGATCAGGTGCCCGCCCACGTTATCCGCATCAGGAAAGTATCCCTGGCCGTAGCCGTTGAAGAACACCACCAGCGGATACTGCTTCGCCGGATCGTAGTTGGCGGGCAGGCGGTAGTGGTAATTGAGGGGCAAACCCACCGTGGGGTTTTCCACAACGCCGTGCACGAAATGATCGATTCCCCGGTTTACCACGGCTGGACCAGTAAGCGTCAGCTTTTCGGAGCTGGCCTTGGCCAGGAGCACACCGTCCGTGGAATAGATGTCTGTGCCGATATATACCTCCGTGGGCTGGTTGGGATTGGCCATCATCCCGCCCAGATGAGAGATCTTCGTTCCCCCGGTGAAGCTGGGCTCCACCATGACGACAAGGTACCTGCCGGGTCCCTCTGGGCGCTCGCTGTCCAGGAGCATCTGAGGATCGGACACGGTGAAAACGTCAATGACTTTCTGGTCGGCCATGTATCCCGGGTCAGTGAGATCACCGGTGTCGAAGTAGGGGTTAAAGGTGGTGTCCCGCACCCGGAAGTCTCCGGAAGTTAAGCTTGAAGCGTCAACCTCCTGGGCAAACTCCAGGACCACACCGATCACCCTCTGCCCCCACCAACCCAGCTCGGTTACGGCGCGCACACTCTTCACGCCTAACCCTGCATCGGCCAGGACGAGCCCTGGGGAACCGGCAAGCATGAGAACAATTAGCAGCAGCGACAACGTTCCGCGTACCCATTGCTGGGGCAAACCCATCGCACGTTACCTCCTTTTGTCTTTCAACGCTCAGTTCACGGGTACCTAGAAACATGTCCAAAGAGTATCGAGTGCCGCCCTGCACACCCCTCCTTTGCGGCATGCGCCTGCGCATGCCCAAGCGTATGTCAACCGGTTAACATGTGTGTTTAATTGTATCACGATTCCTAAACATATGTCAACCGGTTAGCACATGGGGATAGAATTGTGGTTAAGAAAGACCGAAGTCCCAGCCCAAGGGGATTATAGATGGCCGGGGCCCGGTTTCACTCCATTAAAGCATAAAAAAACGCCGCACCCCCGCCAACAGGCGCAGGGTGCAGCGCAACTACGCAGATGTTACTTGTTGAGAATCAAGGCGATAAACTCCAGGGGTTCGTCGCCGATGTTCTTGAGGCTGTGCCCCTCCCCATTCCATGCCACGGCCACATCACCGGCATTAACCGTCGTGACCACTCCGTTGTCGTTCAGCTCCCCGGTTCCCCGCAGGAAGTAGTAGGTCTCCGCTTCTCCTTCATGCACATGGTAACCGATGGAGCAGCCAGGCTCCAGGGTGAAATGGGCAAAGAGACGGCCCTTGCCATACATCTCCTCAGATCCGTTAAGTATATTGTGGATCTTAACGCTGCCATCGCCGTCGCGCAGCCTCTCCCTGATTGACACTGTTCGCTCATCATTTCTTCGAATCATCTTCAGACCTCCTGGCCATTTTTCGGGCTCCAAACCCGCTTACATTTATCCGATCGTTGTTCGATTCTACCAGGAGTCCCCGAATCCCTCCTGCAGGAAGACCACCTAGCTGATGGACAGGCTCTTTACCAGCTCGAATGATATGTGTTTGCCGCGCTCGGTACGTTGGTACGCTTCCTCTGCATGCATCCTTGCGCTAATTTCTTGGGCGTTCAGGCCGCCCAGTTCTGCGATAACTGTATCCATGGCTGCAAGCTCGGAAGCAGTCAGTTCCCTAGTCTCAAAACCTGGCGCCACCCTAAATCGATAGGCAGTATTGTCGCCATATTCCACCTCATCAAAGACAATACCGTCCAGGAGCATGATGTGGCTGTGGCCCTCTGGCACCGCTCCCATACTCATGGCGATGTAAGCCAACCCGCTGATGGCCTTACCGGTTCTCTTAAAGTGAAGGGCATCCGAATACCAGAACAGCTTCATCAGTTTGACCTTGTGCAAGCTGCTGACCCTGGAGGCAAGGTAGTTGATCATCTCAACGACCTTATCCAGGTTCAACTGCACATTTCCGGTATAGGACTGTTCATCAATAGTGGCATAGATGGCGCCAATAGTATCGACCAGATATCGATTTTTATCCAGCCTGTAATGGGCCTTGGCTTTACGCACATACGAGGCATAGGCCTTGTCCGTCAGCCGTGGCCTGGCCCTCTCCAGCATATCCAGGAACCACTTCGGGTCGCGGTCAATCTTCCGCAAAACATCGTCATGCGCCCGGTCCTGAACTTGATTAGTCTCATACCTAGTAATCGTAGCCCTTCCCCAATCCAGGATCGCCGCAAGATCTTTCTGACTGACGCCATACTTCTCCCTAATGGCCATAATTTCCCGGGACGTCAACAGTCCAACCTTTTCTCTATACGCATCCTTCATGGCTCGGCTGTTCCGCCTGATCATATCCTCTGTTTCGAGATACTCATCAATATTTGAGCAATAGACATAGATAGCCTGGAACACCACTTCCTCGCCCTTGAACGCCTCTTCATCCTCCACTTCCACCGTAGCAACGTTGTGGTACTCCATGCAGATCGGGCACAGCTTAACTTCACTCTCAATCTCCCTCAGGCCGATCACCTCGACTGTTCCATCATTCACCCCTGACTATAGCATTACCCACAGCGTAAATCAACAATTTTGGCATCAAATGATACCGCAATTGAAAACTGACTAGGCCACAGCCCTGAACTGCACCTCCGCCTTGCGTCTCGATGGGACACAGAAAAGGAAAGTGCACCTCCAAATGCAGGACGCATCTGGGGGTGCACTTGATGAGCGGAACTTCGCTTTGTTTAGCTTTGTTTAGCTTTGCTGTGCTCTACTCCACAGTAACCTCCGAGAAGTACTTCCTCGCGTAGGCCACTTTGCGCAGGCCGGTTAC
>Ga0209537_1003197_pt1 | contig 15281 bp, 14 predicted proteins | sample BioPla4DNA1_FD_187698 | JGI IMG/M metagenome (GOLD analysis project Ga0209537, IMG submission 187698) | Biogas fermentation microbial communities from Germany - Plant 4 DNA1 (SPAdes) (version 2) | ecosystem: Engineered > Bioreactor > Anaerobic > Digestate | place: Bielefeld, North... | reverse complement strand
ATAGTTGTATCTTTATCCACAGTTATTGGTTTAGCTTTCTTAATCCATCCATTGATTGTTGATTTTGATATGCCATATTCGCTGCTAAGCTCTGCCAAACTCTTACCAGAGTTATAGAGCTCTACAAATGTCTTTCTAAATTCTTCTGTATAATACTTTTGCCCTTTTGCCATTGTAGACACTTCCTTCCCTTTTTATATTTTAAGGTGTTCGGCTTTTTGTGTCTACACTAATATACTAACACCAGTCTTACATTAATGTTACGTTACGTATCATATTAATATTTCACATAAAAATGATGACAATACATGAATTATTACTTATAATATGTAGGATACCTTCACCCATAAAAACAACCTTAACCGAGTAAAATCAACGGCTAACACCTCACTTATGATACGGTTCACCCCCATTAATCCTAAATCCCCTATAAATCTGCTCCAACAGCATAACCCTAAAGAGCTGATGGGGAAAGGTCAATCTGGAAAAGGACATCTTTAAATTAGCCCGTTGTCGCACTGATTTGGCAATACCTAGGGAGCCTCCTATTACAAAAGCAATATTGCTTTCTCCTTTTATACTTAGCTCCTTAATTTTAGCTGCCAGTTCCTCTGAAGAAGGTTGCTTGGCCTCTATTTCCAAGGAAATTACGTACATCTTATCAGATATATGCTTTAATATTTGCGCACCTTCCTTTTCCTTAATAAGCTCCTCTTCCTTTTCTGAGGCATTGTCTGGGGTCTTTTCATCGGGCACTTCAATTATTTCTAGCTTGCAGTACCTAGAAAGGCGCTTTTTGTACTCATCTACTGCCTCTCTTAAAAACTTTTCCTTTATTTTTCCAACGGCAATTATATATATGTTCAAAGCTACAACTCCTTTAATTCAAATCTTTTATTTTATTATGTTTATATCATAGTTAACTGTCAAGCTACTTATAAGTAATGAGGTAGCACGAAAAGTCGACAACGGGCTTTTTGGAGTTAGAGGTCAGATGTGAGAAGTCAGAACTGAGATATCATATAGCAGACATCTGGAACCTTTTACCCTATGGCTAATTCACTATCCTCTCACTTTTAAAGAAAATATAATTTCATATAGAATGCAAAAGGGCTATCGTGCTTTTAGGCTCGGCCTTAATATAGGTATATTGAGTACTCTATAGTTTTTTAACTATAGAATTAAATACTTTCATATTTTAGCCATTTCACGAATATAATTTATCTGTGGCCTGTTTAATATTACCTTTTTATGGATATAATTATGAAATGGGTCTTTTACACTATAGAACAAATTGCGAATTTTGCTACCTTATTTTGACCAAGTTTGACAAACTATATAAAAAACGTTATTATCTTATTATGTGGCTTTGAAAGGAGTGTTTATTATTAGTAAGAAGATCCCTTTTGGGAAGATTAAGTTCCCAAGGAAATTCCTATTACCGACACTGCTAATCTTAACTGTTTGTGTATTAGCAGTAGTATTAGTCACTAAGAGAAAAGACATAACACTTGTAATTGATGGCAAAACCACAAATGTAGTTACATATAAAGATACTGTAAAAGCAGTATTATCAGAGAATGACATAAAAGTAGGAGAAAAGGATAAGATAAGTCCTAGTCTTGACTCAGAGATTGAAGATAATAGTACCATAACTATTAAAAGAGCCATTGATGTAACAGTATCTGTGGATGGTAAAACTTTAAATATACTATCTGCAGAGGATAATGTTGAGACCCTACTAAGTGCAGAGGGTATTACCTTAAATGAGAAGGATAAGATTGAGCCTTCTAAAGAGACTAAATTATACGCTGGACTAGCTATTGATATTACTAGAGTTGAAAATAAAACAGAAACTGAAGCAGTACCAGTGGAGTTTGAAACAGTGTTAAAAACTGATAGCTCTCTGGCCAATACTGTTACTAAGACAGTTCAAGAGGGTGCCAATGGTGAGAAGAAAATCACCTATGACGTAGTTTATGAAGATGGACAAGAAGTATCTAGAACTAAGATAAGCGAAGAAATTGTAAAGGAGCCTGTAGATAAAATTGTAGTTAAGGGTACACGAGCCACTCTGCCTTATTCTAGAGGTGGAAGCCCCTTGACCTATTCTAGGGCCTTCACAGCTAAGGCTACAGCTTATTGGGCCTTTGATGGTGTTGGCAATACCTACACCTCTACAGGAAGGGTAGCTGTTAGAAATCCTGATGGTTACAGTACGATTGCTGTAGACCCAAAAGTTATTCCTTATGGCACTAGGTTATATGTTGAAAACTATGGTTTTGCCATTGCTGCAGATTGCGGTTCAGCTATTAAGGGTAACACCATAGATGTGTACTTTAATACAAAAAAAGAAGCCTATACCTGGGGAGTAAAGTACGTTAAAGTTTATATCTTAGATTAAGGTTAAATAGTAAAATTGCTGTTACACAAGCACTGATTTGTCAGCTGTGTAGCAGCTTTTTTTATGCTGAATTTGGATCTTTGCTCCTATTAAACAGTAACTTATATATCAGACTTAATCAACTGGAAGCCATATCTAACTAATATATCCTGTATTGCAAGCTGACATCATCCTGGTCTGCCACATATCTAACTAATATAATATAGCTACTATGTAGATTTTAGAAGTGGGTAGACAGAGGTTAGAGGTCAAATGTGTACTGAATTTGCAATCCACATACCAATTCCCTGAGCAATAGACTGAGATTAGAGGCCTGATGTTTGTCCTCAAAAACTTATGTATATTGCATCATTTAAAATAAGTATTGATGAATAGAAGCTTGGACATCATTTCTTTATGCTTGTCCATTTTTTTCTATCAACACTTTATTGAAACAAAGCTACATGGTCTTTAAATTATAGGTACCATGCCTGAAAAAGCGCTATCGTGCTTTTAGAAGTCAGAGGTCAGAAATCAGAGGTTGGAACTAAGATGTCAGATATAAGATATATGCCATCTGGAACCAGATATCATATATCTAACTCATTATAAGGCTTGATTTAAGTTTTACAACTTCCTATATAACAACAAAGGGCTGCTATATAAACTGCAGTTTTGCAGGCTATATAGCAACCCTTTTTATTTATGGATGAAGCTGAAAACACCATAGCTCATCAAACTTTTCATTTTTTTACTAGTTTGCTGTCTTGCTGCCGCAACATTTTTTGTACTTTTTGCCGCTGCCGCAAGGGCAAGGATCGTTTCTTCCTATTTTATTTTCCTTAACAATGGTTTTTGAATCCTTCCATTCCTTACGGATTTCTTTTCTCTTTTCAACTGAAAAGATTCCATCCCATTGAGGTAGGTTGTATAGATAATCGGCCTTGGCATCTAGCATGTTAAAATATAATTTTTCGAAATCTATATTGAAGGTAAGAACATCACTGGCCTCTATTTTTTCTAGGTCAAAGCTTTCCTTAAGGCTGTCATTGATTCCATCTATAAAACCCATAAAAAATTCTGGGGTGGTGTCAAATTTCTCTGCTAATTCAGCAACAGTACCTTGTAGAGGTTCATTGTGGTTAGCTAGCAAATGGGTGTAAATTTTAGTTTCCATCCGGCCATATTCTTCCCAGAAGGCATCTTCCCCTTTTTGCTTTACAAAATTAACCACCATATCTGTCCAATCCTTATATAGGCTCATATTCTAATTCTCCTTTGCTTCCTGTAATTATAGCAACTATTATAATAAAATTTTTTCTATTTTTCAACAAAATATATACTTAGTTATCTATTTTCATGGAGTTTATATCAACAAGACTAAAGGGTTTTGATATATTATAATTTCCTCCAAGAGTTTCAGCATTCTTGCTATCTATTAGTATAGTTACCTTATTTACTGACTCTATTTGAGATAGAGATGTAACTAGGGCCTTTAAGCAAGCTTCCTCCTTACTAGGAGTCATTGGCACTGCTGCTTCCTTGCTTAGGTTCACTATAGCTATATTATCCTTAATAGTAAAATTAATTAATCTAGCTTCCTTAGGGAAAATAGCTTTTAGATTTCCATCTGTTGAAGGTCCTTTTATTAACTGATTAACTAAAGCCTCGCCTATAAGCTCTTCCTTGTTAATAAGCAGTTCTTCCTTGGCTACACTTACAACTCCATTATCAGTGGTAGCATCAAAATAAACATTCAAGCTTAAATATTCATCAGCGCTATCCATTAGATGAACCTTTTCCTGCTTTTGTTTACTATTACCAGCCTTATTCTCCTTCTTACAACCAGTGCTAATTACAGCGGAAGTCATCGTTACTATTAAGGTTGCAATAATTAATAACTTTTTCATAGCTTCCCTCTTTTCCTAAAGTTTATCCTATAGCTTAATATAACTGCTTGGCTTACTTCTATCGGCCATAGTGAGAATTACGTCTTTTCCAATATTAATTTTTTGCTCCTTTAAAATATTAGTAACAGTAAGATAAGCTAACTCTGGATAGTTATTTGTCTTGCTTAAATGTCCCAATACTATTCTCTTTTGCTTTTCAGTCATTATTTCTATTATAGCTTTACCACAGGCCTCATTAGAAAGATGGCCTACATCGCTTAATATTCGTTTTTTTAACACATATGGATAAGGCCCAAATTTAAGCATTTCCACATCATGGTTGCTTTCTAAGAGCAATACATCGGCATCAATAATATTTTCCTTTACCTCTTCCGATAGGTATCCTAAGTCCGTTGCAATACAGGCCTTCTTCCCTTCACACATAATAGAATAGCCTGTAGGCTGTAAGGCATCATGGGATATTGGAAAGCTAGCTATATCCATATCTTTAATATTAATTGGTGAATTCATTACTCTAATGTTACTTTCCTTAATTTTTCCTACTTGCTTGAGCATACCCTTCCAAGTACCTTCACTAGCATACACTGGTATATTATACTTCCTAGATAAAACCCCTACCCCCTTGGTATGGTCCGTATGCTCATGAGTTACAAAAATTGCATCAAGCTCTTCAGCCTTTTCTCCAATCTCATTTAGGGCAATCTCAATGCTTTTTCCTGGCATTCCCGCATCTATTAATATCTTACTATTAATAGAAGCTAAGAATATAGAATTTCCACTGCTGCCACTATATAACGAACTAAATATCAATAGTTTTTCTCCCTTTCTTCCCTTGTATTATTCCATTACTCTGCCACTTTTACTCTCTCAATTCGAGCCCCTAAAGCTCTAAACTTATCTTCAATTTGCGGATAGCCTCTATCTATATGTTCAAGATTATGTATCTCGCTAACCCCTTCTGCTATCAAGCCGGCTATAACCATGGCTGCTCCAGCCCTAAGATCTGTAGCCTTAACCACAGCCCCCGTTAATTTTTTTACACCGTCAATAATAGCAGTTCTTCCTTCAACCTTGATATCTGCTCCCATCTTCTTAAGCTCATCTACATGCTTAAATCTACATTCCCATACACTTTCATTGATTATACTTCTACCTTCAGCTACAGATAAAAGAGTGCTCATAGGTTGCTGAACGTCAGTTGGGAAGCCTGGATATGGCAAGGTCTTTATATTTACTGCCTTCAAAGGTCCCTTTGCTTCAACAATAATGCTGTCCTCTCCTTCTGTTATGTCAACACCCATTTCAATTAGCTTTGCAGTTATAGATTCCAAATGCTTAGGAATTACATTTGCTATTTCAACTCTTCCACCGCAGGCAGCTGCTGCGATCATAAAGGTTCCTGCTTCTATTTGATCTGGTATTACACTATAGGAGCATCCAGTTAGCTCCTTAACTCCAGTAATTCTAATTACATCGGTACCTGCGCCCTTTATATTGGCACCCATAGTGTTCAAAAAGTTTGCTACATCTACCACATGGGGCTCCCTAGCTACATTTTCCAATATAGTTGTACCCTCTGCTAATGTAGCTGCTAGCATAACATTAATTGTAGCACCTACACTAACTACGTCAAAAAATATGTTGGCTCCTACAAGCTTATCTGCTTTAACAGTAACTGAGCCATGCTCAATCTTAACCTCTGCACCAAGAGCCTCAAAGCCCTTGATGTGCTGGTCTATAGGCCTAACCCCTATAGAGCAGCCGCCAGGCAATTCAACCTTTGCCCTCTTAAATCGGCCTAATAAAGCACCGATGAGATAATAAGAAGCTCTCATTTTTCTTACATCATCGGTACAAGCTTCAACACTAGTCATTTGAGTGCTGTCAATAACAGCCCTATTGTTTGATCTTTGAATTTTACATCCAAGAGATTCTAATATTCTTTCCAAACAATGTACATCCTCGATGTCTGGCACATTATCTATATTACATACACCATTACTAGCCATTAATGCTGCTGGAATTATTGCTACTGCTGCGTTCTTTGCTCCACTTATTTCTATTCTGCCATTTAGAGGATTTCCTCCATATACAAGCAATTTCTCCATAGAACTAACCCATCCTTATTCTAATATTTATATAAACCTATTGTAATAATTTTCCATATAATAAAAGCACTTTACTTCCTTTTATTACTTTTTTATATATCCTTAAATCAAAACTCAACTTATAACTTACACTTTCATACATATTATTATAGCATAAGTCTCAATAATGTTAAGCAGATTTTTTTTTACATTATCGGCAGTATTTATTGAAAATTATAACAATTTAAAGTATTATATAGTTAAAGTTCAAGATTTAATGCTCTTAGATACTATACAGGAGGTAGCAATGAAATATTACTTAGTTGCTTTATTTGATAACGATTCCCTAAAAGATATAGAAAGGTTGCAGAGAAGTATAGGAAAAAAATATAAGAATAATAAAAATCAATCCCTTTACCATATAACCTTGGATGTAATAGGCGACACAGACATTGAAAAGATTGATAAAATAATTAACAAGATTTTAAAGCCCTATAAGAAGTTTAAGGTTGAGATTAATAATGCTATTTGCTTTGATGAACCCTACAAAACCATTAATCTACAGGTTGAAAACAAAGGATATATAAGCCGTTTGGCTAGATTAATAAATGATACCTTAAAACTACATGGTATTAATGCAAGAGCTACTATTCAGGATTGGAATCTTCATGTTTCTTTAAATAGTTCAAATTTTACTTTAAAGGATTTGTCAAAAAATGAATATGAAGCTGCTTACAACAAAGCCAAGATAATTAATTTTTACAAGCTTGCTACCATAGACAGAATTGAGCTTTGGAAATCTGTAAATAACAAAAGAGATGTGGTTGTAAAAAGCTACCCATTAAGAGAATATTAATGAGGTTTTACCAAAAGAAATAAGGATTCAGCTGTGCTGGGTCCTTGTATTTCTGTATAGGAAATTTATAAAACCTTTTTATCTCATATCCTGTCGTTTTATGTTGTTTTTTTTCCTAAATTTTTAATTTTGCAAATTATTTTTATAGAAACCGTTTACGATAACTTTAAATTTTATTAATAATTCGATAGAATATATATGTTGATTATCTTCAGAAAAAGACTTTGAAATTTATCATTCAATATACAAGGGAGTTATTTCAACTATCTTACGGAAAGGAAGCCTTTTTATGAATTTACAAAAACTATATGCCTTGCAAAAGGAATTAGATTCAAGAATTGTGTCTGAACATAACCTTCAATCCGAAAACTTAATTCAAAGAAAAACCTTGGCCCTTCAAGTTGAAATAGGAGAATTAGCAAATGAAACAAGATGCTTTAAATATTGGAGCGATAAAGCTCCCTCTCCTAAGGACGTAATTTTAGAGGAATATGTAGATTGCCTTCACTTCATTTTATCTATTGGATTAGAAAAGAACTTTCAGGATATTAATATAGAACCAAAGTTGACAGACGCCTCTCTCACAGATCAATTTCTTAATTTGTATATAGATTTAAATGACTTCATAATATGTTTATCTCATGATCAATATATTACTCTCTTCGAGGACTTTTTAAATCTTGGCTTATCCTTAGGCTTTACAGAAGAAGAAATAGAAAATGCCTATATTAGAAAAAATTCAATTAATCATGAAAGGCAAAATAACGGTTATTAAATATACTTTTGGTTAGACTAAGTTTGAGGTGATATACTAATGACTGGTCTAATCTTTGCTATCATAGCCGGTGCGGCTATGAGCTTCCAAGGTGTATTTAATACCAGATTGCAGGAAAAAATAGGAACTTGGCAAACAAATTTAATTGTTCAAGGTACCGCCTTTTTAATCACAATAATAATAATGCTTTTCGTTCGTGATGGAAACATAAAAAATCTAAAGGAAGTAAATAAACTCTATCTCTTAGGTGGTGCTATAGGTGTAGTTATCACCTTTACTGTTATGAAAGGCATTCAGCTTCTAGGCGCAACTTATGCCATATCTACTATTTTAGTTTCTCAGTTAACTGCAGCTGCTCTCATTGATTTCCTTGGACTTTTTGACACCAACAAGGTTCCCTTTGGAGCTAATAAAATTTTAGGTGTTATTATTATGATCGTTGGAATTATCATTTTTAAATGGAAAAGCTAAAAAAAGCTTCTTTCCATTTTTTTCTTTTTAGTGGAAAGTAAGCCTTTTGGGTGATAACATTTGTATTTTCTTTCATATAATATTATGGTAGACGCTTTTGCCAATGGAAGGAGATACAAATGTTTTTTGTAAGGAATAAAATAGACTATAGGTTACTGTACTCTATAGATAATAATCTCTACAAAAGTTATCGCGTGAATATTTATTGTAAGACTCTATCTCAGAGCACCGAAAAAAGGGTTCGATCCCATAAGGGGGTTATTCACTGTTCTTTGCACAGCTATAATTTTATTTGCGCCACCCTGACTCCCAAGGCAATAAAGCGCATCATAGAATTACCGGAGGTTGAACATATATCCCTGGATAGCTATGCCTTTCTTTGTGGAAGCAGTGTTTTTAGCGCCAACGGTGTAAGTATAAAAGGAAAATGCAGCTTAACGGGAAAAGGCATAGGTATAGCTTTAATAGACAGCGGGGCCTATCCTCATCCAGATCTTGAAACACCTAATAATAAGATAAAGAATTTTATAGATTTAATAAATAACTACAAGTATCCTTACGACGATAACGGCCACGGCACCTTTATGGCTGGTTTAATTTGTGGTAGCGGTTATGCTTCCAAAGGAATGTATAAGGGTGTAGCAGAAAACAGCCATCTATATGTTATTAAGGCCTTTAACTCCTTAGGTAGAGCCTATATTTCAGATTTATTATATGCTATAAGCTTATTAATAGATGATTGTGAGCAATATAATATTAGAATCGCTTGTCTTCCCTTCGAAATTCTAGAATACGACCCTTACAATATGAAAATTTTTTCACAGCTTTTTGATAAGCTTATTTCCCTTGGAATCATCCCTGTAGTTCCCACTGGTTCATTAGGTAATATGGAAGGAACTATCACTGGTATAGCGGCTCTAGGAAATTGCATAACAGTAGGGGGACTAGATACTACCAGCTCCCGTATACGTTGCTATTCCTATTCTTCAGCCGGCCCTGCAGGAAAAGACGACAAGCCTAATTTGGTTGCGGCCTGTGTGGATTTATGCTCACTAAATTCAAATCCCAATTATATACCTGAGCGAAATGGTGTAAAGCTATACCCTCATAAGCTAGAAAAAGCCTATACTACCTACACTGGCACCTCCTGCGCCGCAGCATATATAAGCGGTATCATAGCAATGCTAATAGAAAACAATTCAGAGCTTCAGTTTAAGGATATATGCTCCTTGATAAAGGTTTCTTCCAATAGAATCGACGAATCCCATTGGCTTCAAGGAGATGGAATATTGGATGTAAAGAAGCTTTTATATAATAAGGAAAAAATAGCTCAGAGAAAATAAGCAAAGTTAGCCTAGCTTTAAGTTCATACAACCACTATAAGTAAAGTGGTGCCAGCCACTTTACTTATATATGTAGGGATAGGGATTTACTGGAGTACCATTGACAAGAACCTCAAAATGAACATGTGGTCCAGTGCTGTTGCCTGTACTTCCTACATCCGCTATTTGTTGTCCCTTCTTTACATACTGACCCTCTGATACCCTAAGGACGCTACAATGGCCATAAATCGTTTGAAGGTTGCCCTTATGCTGTATTTTTACAACCTTACCGTAGCCATTGAGCCAGCCTGCATATATAACCTTTCCGTCCATAGCAGCATAAATTGGAGAGCCTGCTGCTGCAGCTATGTCTATACCTTCATGCATTCGCCCCCACCTTTTGCCATACATGGAGCTTATTCTGCCCCTAGATGGCGCCATCATAGAAATTACTTTGGAGCTGTTAGATGGCACACTTGGCTCCTTTTCATATGCAAGCTTTACCCCAGGGGTTAAGCCCTGATCTGTATTGCTTATTAGCCTTTCCACCATTTTATCTACATTATCTATTTCACTTATATAGGCCTCCACAAAATTATACTTTACTACGCTTTTAATGCCTTTGAATTTTCCTTGCTTTTCAGAAGACTTGCTGGAATAATGAGCCTTTAGCTCGGTCATTATCCTTTCCCCTTCTTCGATGCTAGCCAGCAGACCAACTCTGCTTCCATCTATATTCATTTCAACAGCTTTTATTTTGGCATTTAAAGCTTTGATAATATTTTCCTTTATATCCTCCCTACTGCTTTGGGCACTTTCACTAGCTATAACCCTTTTGTATATTGTATCCTCTTCTATCTTAAGTCCATCAAATCTATTTACCAATTCACTATAAATCTCATTTGTAATTACTTCCCCAGTGTTTAAATCCTTTATACAAGCTACTGCCTTTCCATTGACATAAATCTCATAAGCATTTGGAGTAGATAGGCAGTAAAAGCCTATACAGCCTAGCAAACTTGCAGCGGCAATAACCTTACTGGTTTTGCCTATACTTATTAAACTTTTCACTTTCTCGCATCCTTTCTTAAATAGTGAGCAGTGAACCTTCTTAGTTTATCCAGCTTTACTATTTTTATTCCTACCTATGCTAATTTTTCTTTGTTGAGGCTACCCTTCCACTCTGCTATAATGTATTTAGGTATTCAACTGCAAGGGCTACTTGATTAGCAAAGGGCTAGATAGATGAAATTCGGCAGGGCTGAATTTCTTTTTATATTTAATTTAGAAAGGGCGGTTGGCGATGAGTACTTTTATGTTTAAAAAATCTTTTTTAGACTACACACCAGTTAGCAACATATTCATAGAAAAATATATGCCTAGAGCCCGAGGGGAGTTTGTTAAGGTATATTTACTAGCTCTAAAATATTGTGTTCATGGAGAACCAGGAGTAAATTCTGCCTTAATGGCCTCTACACTGCATCTTTTAGAATCAGATGTAATGAACGCTTGGAATTACTGGAGCGATGAAGGTGTAATAAGATTTATACCTATAGATAATATGAACAACTACAGCATAGAGTTTATAGACCTTACCGATGAAGCTGTAAAATCCAAGGAAGAAATCAACCTGTTAGATGAGCTGACCAACACTTCTACAAAGGATATGCTGAAGGAAATAGAAAAGCTAGTATCAAGGCCTCTTGCTTCTAAGGAGATGGCTACTTATATTAGTTGGCAAAAGGACTTTTCCTTTACCCCTGAGCTTATTCTATTACTTATCCAATACTGTGTATCCAAAGGAAAGTCTGACTATAGATATATAGAAAAGGTAGCCATATCCTGGCACGACTCTAACATTAAAACTGTAGAACAAGCTCAGAGCTATATTAAAAAGCATGAGGATAAATGGATTAAGTTCAGGAAAATTCTTTCCTTCTTGGGTATGAAGGACGGAGATATAATGAAGCCTCAAGAGGATATGCTTAACAAATGGGTTTGCACTTACGAATTTCCTGTAGATGTTATTCTCAGGGCTTGTGAAATTTGCTGCCAGCGATTAAACAGGGCAGACTTTAAATATATAGATGCCATTTTGACTAGCTGGAATAAGGATGGCTTAAAAACCTTAGGAGATATTGAGGCTAAGGATAGGAAATTTATTCATAAAAGCAGGCCAAAAAGCTATAAGGGGCAAAATGATAATTTTAATAACTTTGAACAGAGAGTATACGATTATGACGAACTAGAAAAGAAATTGTTAGGGTGGGATAAATAATGGGAAAAGGATACCATTCTCAGATAATGGGTATATATGAAAAAATTCGAGATGAAGAAAACTCTAACCTCCTAAAACGAAGAGACGAAATAGAAAAGAAGCTACCAGAGGTTATAGAGCTAGAGCGGCAAATTGGAAAGCTAAGCGTTGAACTATCCATGAGCGTCCTAAGACCCATAGAGGATAGGGATAGCTATTTAAGAGATTTAAAGAAAAGAATCACTGATTGTAGGGTAAAAAAAGCAGAACTCTTAGTGGCTAACGGCTACAGTCCTGACTATCTCTCCCTACAATATAGATGTGGAAAATGCAAGGATACGGGCTATATCGGCACACAAAAATGTAGCTGCTACAAGAAAAAGCTCATAGAGCTTCATTATAAGGATTCGGACTTAAGCGATGCATTAAAAATAAATAACTTTAGCAATTTTAAATTAGATTATTACTCCTACCAGCGAACTGGCGAGGAACCAGAAAGCCCCCGAAAGAACATGGAGAAGAATCTATCTAAAATAAAAGACTATATAAGAAACTTTAATAACACTAATGACAACCTTTTGTTTTATGGCAATTCTGGTACAGGTAAAACCTTCTTAAGCCATTGCATAGCTAAAGAACTATTAGACAATGGATACTTTGTAGTATACAGAACTGCTGAGGAAATGATTCAAAATCTAAGAAAAATAAGATTTGAAAACCAAGTGGAATACGAAAAGCTGCTATTAGATTGTGATCTTTTAATTATAGATGACTTAGGTACGGAGCAAATCAATGAGTTCTCAAAAACAGAGCTTTTTAATTTGCTAAATAAGAGACTATTAAAGCAAAAGAAGATGTTAGTATCCACCAACTATACACTAAAGGATCTTATGTCTATATATTCAGAAAGAATTTCTTCCAGACTCTTAGGCAACTTTAAGCTATTCAAATTTTATGGTGATGATATACGAGTAACAAAAAACCTCAATTCTATAAAATAAAAGAACTGTTGCACAACCAACTGCTTTGTTAGTTGTGCAACAGTTTCTTTATGTTTATTGGTCTTTTACTAGTTATTCTCCAATACTATCCTTGTTATAGTGTTTATATTTGCTAGATTCTGAGCTTATTACGCTGTCAAGCTTCCATTCGTAGCCCCTATCATTATCATATGTTAGATAGTAAATAGCCACCATGTCTACAGTCTTTTGATCTCCATCATCATCGTAGGTGATTTTTCCGTAGGCATACTTTATATTTTGATAGCCAGCCTTTGATAGGATTTCATCCTCCTGATAGGTCTTAGCCTCATCTTTAGTTAGCTTATGATTGTTATCCCACCAGAAAACACCTCTACGTCCCTCTATTTCAGCTCCAGACAAGGAAGCTACAATCATATCTCTAGTTAAATCAGACACAGATACTTCCTCTACCTTAGATTTAGTACTGCTACTGTAGCTTACATTTGTAAGAGATACGTTAAATACATATTCTCCTGTTAGGATTGTTTTTAACATACCAGAGACATTCTCTTTTTTTATAGACACACTAAGCTGAGTTTTATCGTCATTCAATTCCTTTGACTGAATGGTAGTTGACTTAGTAAACTTATCGTTTACTAAGAAGCTTTGGCCTCCAAATATGGAATCATGTTTAACATTTTCCCTTTGGCCCTTATTCTTAATCTCATTTAGTATGGCATCCTCAGACAACTTTTCTGATAGACTGATTTCAACGGTATCATTATTTAGGGTAACACCGCCATCAATAACCCATTTTTCATCTACAAAGCTTAAGCTGCTATTTATGGTTCCCTTAGCCGCTAAAACACCTCCATCCACCAGTACTTCTAGTGTTATAACCTCTTTTCCCTCCGTAAACTGAGGCTTTCGGTCTAGAATATCAATCCTTGTGACCATAGAATCGGAAAGAGAGATTTCCTGGCCTAGGACAGTAATAGATTCCTTTTTCAAACCTTCTATTATAGCAGCCTTCTCCATACCTGCCACAGGCTTAACAACTATATCCTTCTTAAGAGCTATTGGATCTAAAAGCTGCCACTTGTTATTACCTTCCTTCTTGTAGGATAATTGAAGGACTCCAGAAAATTCTATCTTGCCATCATTAAAGGTAGCAGTTAAATCTATGTATTCTACCTTTTCATTATCATCATAGGATCTTTCTCCAATAGAAATACTTTTTATATATCCTTCCTTAACCTGAAACTTGGTTCCCTTGGGCAGCATTATTATTCTTCCTAGAATATCCTTCCTTATCTGCCCTTCATCTACCTTCTGGTTTAAGAGATAGGTACTTCCAATGTATACTACTAAGCCTAAGAACACTACTGTTAAACAAGCTACCATTAGTATTTTGTTAGTAAAAATCCTTTTCAAGGTACGTAGGCTACTTTTGATACTTTTTTTCTCCTTTTGGTTGGCCTTTAACATTTCATCAGTTATAACAGGCATTTTTAGCGTATCGTGAATATTGCCAACACGGCTTTCTTCCACTGATTCAGCCCCTTCTGTTACTGGAGGTACTTCTTCTAATCTATTACCTGTAAAAGCTTCTTCAATTACCTTTTGCTCTTGTGAATTTTCACTAAGCTCAGACTTGCTCTCGTAACTATTTTCTAAGGAGGGCTTTTCTTCAAAAATTTTCTTCTCTAGGTCATTATCCTGAAGAATTTTCCCTATAAGAGCCTTATCCTTTACTGGAGGCTTTCTAAAGGAATTAATCCTAAGACGTTCTTCCCTAAAAGCTCTCTCCTTAAAGTAGTCCTTTTCCTCAGGTTCCTTTCTCATATCTTCCTCTGCTAAATTACCATCCTTTAAAGAGGCCTCTTTCTTTGCAACAGTTAAATTATCTTCAGGATTTTCAAACTGCATGTTAATTTCACTGCCACAGTATGGACAGAACTTGAGACCCTCTATGAAATTAAACTCATTATTGCAATTACTACAGTTCATTCTGGCCCCTCCATTACCTATTGATATTAATTTTGCTCTAAAGTTTACTATATATCTACACTATTCTTAATCTTATTATATTATCAAATATACTTTTCAACAATAAAAAATGAAAAAGGGCTTGGGTCCTTTTAGGGTCAGAGGTGAGATGTGATAAGTGAGATATCTGATATAAGCCATCTAAAACTTGTTATCATAGGGCTTATTTACTATATGCTTTGATATTATTTCATTTACAAATAAAAAAA
>Ga0209537_1003196_pt1 | contig 15285 bp, 16 predicted proteins | sample BioPla4DNA1_FD_187698 | JGI IMG/M metagenome (GOLD analysis project Ga0209537, IMG submission 187698) | Biogas fermentation microbial communities from Germany - Plant 4 DNA1 (SPAdes) (version 2) | ecosystem: Engineered > Bioreactor > Anaerobic > Digestate | place: Bielefeld, North... | reverse complement strand
CGGATAAGCTGAAGGCCTGGCTGGAGCAGAAATTGGACTATATCAGGATTCGCAATGCAGCTGAGCGTCATATTTACGATAGAGGAGCCGCCTTTGCTCCGGCCTTCGGTATGATCGGAACCCTCATCGGACTGGTCAACATGCTGAAGTCGATGAATCTGGACGACGGTCCCGAAGTCTTGGGGTTGAACATGTCTGTGGCGTTGATCACCACATTCTACGGGGCTTTAATGGCAAACGCATTCTTTATACCCATGTCAAACAAACTGGAAATTGCCCAAGAAAAGGAAATGACGATTAAAGAGATGATCGTTGAAGGCGTAGTCTCCATAAAAGAAGGAGAGAACCCCAAGTATATCCAGGAGAAATTGATGAACTTCATAGAGATGAAAGAACTGCAGCCAAAGGACGAAGAAGAGGGAGAATCCGAAGCAAGGCAGAGAAGGATCGGTTTCGGCAGACCTAAGGCCAGCGGAGAATAAGCCGGATTTAACGGAACCCATAATTTTAAGGAAAGCCATATAGGGTGCAGGTGATGAGATACCATGCGTACTCGAAAAAAAAATAATGTAGATACAAATCTTTGGCTCAATACATACGCGGACATGATTACCCTGGTCCTTGTGTTTTTCATCCTGCTTTTCTCCATGTCATCCATCGATCAGGAGAAATACAGGATGCTGGTCAGGGCTTTTACCGCAGACAGGGAGACTATCGAGCAGCTCTTGAAGTATGAAAGCGAGCTGGGACAAGGTGAAGATGAACTGATTGATTATGATGAATTGGGCGATATAGAGCTGGAGGAAATCGATGATCTGGATGAACTGTACGTTTACCTTCGAGGCTATGTGCAGGAGAATGGTTTGGAAGCATCGGTGAAGGTGCATAAAGGCGAAAATGTCGTCTATATGAGATTCATGTCCAACTTGTTCTTCGAGCCTAACCGGGCAGTGCTGAAGCCGGGAGGGCGAGAAATACTTGATCACGTGGGAGTAGCGCTGGCGCAGGTCGAACACATCGCCAGATTTATACGTATCGACGGGCATACTGCCGAGGCGAGTCCCGGCAACGATATTGTGAACAACAGGGATCTCTCTACGGAGAGAGCCAACGCGGTGCTGAAATATTTAGAAGATAATTACATTAAAGACCCTGCCAAGCTCTTTGCCGTAGGATACGGGTTGCACAGGCCCGTTGCGCCCAACGATTCTGAAGAAAACCGGGCGAAGAACAGGCGGGTGGAGATCCTTGTAGGCAAACAGGATCTGTTGCAGGAAGAGCTGGAAAAATTCTATGAAATGACCGATTTTTAATCGATTAGATAGATTTGACGCAGTAGATAGATTTGACACATAGGAGATTACCATGGCTGAAATTCTATCACAAAGCCAAATAGACGAACTTCTGAGTACTTTGACCCGGGAAGCGTCGAAAGCCGACGCCATTCTCGATGTTGGCGGCAAAAAAGTTAAGGAGTATGACTTCCGGAGTCCGAAGCATTACACCAGGGAGCAGCTGAAGCTCTTGTTAAGCATTTACGAGAACTACGCGAGAATTGTCTCTTCTTATGCTACCGGTATCCTGCAGACATATTGCCTTGTTGAAATCGTTGAAGTTGAAGAGCAGAGATATTACGAATTTAACAACGCCCTGCCGGATTCGGTGCTCATGGGAGTGGTGGATCTGACGGTGAAAGAAACGGACAACGATGAAGACCTGATACTCATGGATTTATCCAAAGACATCGGATTTTGCGCCATTGACAGACTTTTGGGCGGAGAAGGCGTTCCGCTGACGGTGGACAGGGAGTACTCGGAGATTGAACTTACCCTTTTAGAACATTTTATGAAGGGTATGGCTAACTTAATGAAAAATGTCTGGTTCGATCAGGTGGAGATGTCTCCTCGATTGCTGAAGATAGAGACGAATTCCCGGATTCTGCAGGGAATAAATCAGGACGAAAATGTGGTAATCATTGTCATGAACTTCATGATCAATGAAACACAAGGAAAATTGAATATATGCGTGCCGGCGATTACGCTGGACAAGCTGTTTAAAATAAAAGCGGCACAGAGCAAGAAAACGAAGAAGAGCGATCAGGTTACGGAAGCCCAGAGAAAAACGGCTATCATAGACGAGATCAGCAAATCGGAACTGGAGATTACCGGAGTATTGGGAACGGCAAATGTGTTGCTTAAAGACCTGATGGAATTGGAGGTAGGAGACATTATAAAGTTGGATAAACCAGCGGATTCACTGATCGACCTTGTTATTGAAGACACCGTCTGGTTCAGAGGAGAGATGGGAGTATTCAATAAGAAAAAGGCTAGCATCATACGAGAAACTTTTGAGAGAGGAAGGGACCCGATACGATGACGAATTTGAGCAATTCAATCAACCTAACAGAGATGGAAGCGGATATCATCGGGGAAGTAATGAACATCAGCATGGGCTCGGCTGCCACAGCCATGTCCTCTATATTGGATCAAAAGGTGAGCATTACTACACCCAGGGTGAGCGTGTCAAAGGTAGAGGATTTCGAATTCTCACACCTTGAGCCTGTCGTGGGTGTGTTGATCAGATACATAGAGGGGATCGGCGGTTTCAACATGTTATTGCTGAAGGTGGAAGACGTAAAGTTAATCCTTTCCCACCTTTTGGGAACCGATCCAAGCGAGCTCAACGAATTTGATGAGATCAGCATGAGCGCCATATGTGAGATCATGAATCAGATGATGGGGGCGGCATCCAGTGCATTGGCTACTTTTCTGGGTATCAAGATCAACATTTCCCCGCCGGAGGTATTGGACACGACGAACGTGTCAGACGTAAGGCAAAGATTTTCTGGTTCAGGAGACCATATCGTATGCATTGGATTTGATCTCGATGTGGAGGGCCTTGTAAAGAGCGAGTTCATATGCATCATGGAACCCCAGTTGGCTAAGAGGATTTCGGCAATGTCCCTGGGAGATACGGATATCCTCCACGAGACAGATCAAATCCCGAAAGGAGCGGATCCTATGCCAAAACAACCCGAACCCATGGTACCGCCTGGCGTTGTCCCGCCGCAGGTACAGCCGCCTCAACCGGCACCAACGGTACAAACGGCACCGCCGGTACAATCCATGCCGCCGGTTCAACCGGTGCCACCGGCACCATCGGTACAACCGGCTCAACCGGTACAGGCAGCTCAACCTGCTCAGCCGGCGCCGCCGACTCAGCCAGTGCATCCGACCCAGACGGTGCAGGCCATACCTTACAACTACAAGCCTCTTGAGCCGGAAACACCTCAGGAGCAACCTGCCGCAGCGGCAAATACCGGCTCGTCCACGAGCACTGCGGGTACAGGAGACGGAAATCTGGATCTCATCATGTCGGTACCGATACAAATCACGGTGGAACTGGGCAGGACGAAGAAGAAGATTAAGGACATAATCGAATTCGCTCCGGGGAACATTGTGGAACTGGACCGGCAGGCGGGAGATCAGGTGGATATCGTAGCCAACGGGAGGCTCATTGCCAGAGGAGATGTGGTTGTGGTGGATGACAACTACAGCGTCCGGATCACGGAGATCATGAAGGCAAGGGACAGTCTTTTAAATACAAAATGATTTATCACTAACAGGGAGAGGTACGCAGAATGTCTAATAAAATCTTGATTGTAGATGATGCAGCATTTATGAGGATGATGATAAAAGACAATCTCAAGAAGGCCGGCTATACGGATTTCGTGGAAGCCGGCGACGGTGAGCAGGCTGTCTTGAAGTATGAGGAGGAAAAACCCGGCGTCGTACTGCTGGATATAACCATGCCGGTAATGGATGGGATTCAGGTGTTGCGAACCATCAAACAGCTTGATCCAAACGCCAAGGTGATAATGTGCTCCGCCATGGGGCAGGAGGGCATGGTTGTAGAAGCGATAAAACTAGGCGCGCTGGATTTTATAGTAAAGCCGTTTAAACCGGAGAGATTGGTTCAGACCGTAAAGAACGTTCTCGGATAGCAAAAGGAGCCGCGCAAGTGATAGAAGATATTTTTTCTGTGTTTCTCGCCATGGTGGGCATAATCTGCGTCATCATACTGACCTATTATGCCAGCAAGTGGTACGCGAGAAGAATGGGCACCATAGCCGGCGGCAAGCACATACGCATCGTCGACCGGCTGCTGGTTGGCAAGGCCGGCGCCATCCTGATCATCGACGTGGAGGGCAAACAATACCTGATAGGTGCTAACGACCACCGCATTGAACTGCTGAAAGAATTGGAGGAGCCCATCGAGCTGCCGGACCCTGAACAAAAGATGGGAGAAAAGGCCTTCGGAAGTTTCAAGTGGTATCTGCAAAAAGGTCATAAGGGAAGAGACAATGATTGATATAGCCATCAACGGAGCAACATCCGACGTAGTAAAATTAATCGTCATTTTGACCTTGATTGCCGTAGCGCCCTTTATGCTGCTGATGATGACCTGTTTTGCCAGAATCATCATCGTGTTCTCTTTCATGCGCAACGCGCTGGGACTGCAGCAGACTCCTCCCAATCAGGTGCTCATCGGTCTGGCGCTCTTCATCACTTTTTTTATAATGGCTCCCGTGGTGGGACAGATCAACGAGACGGCTTTCCAGCCATATAACGAAGGGCAGATAGAGACCCAGGAGTTTCTTGATCGGGCTTCCATCCCGCTGAAGGAATTCATGCTGAAACAGACCACCGCGGCGGAAGTAGAGCTGTATAAGGGGCTTTCAACTACGCCCAACGTGGAGAACTTACAACCTCATGAACTGCCCATGAGCATAGTGGTTCCGGCGTTTATTACAAGCGAATTAAAGAGAGCTTTCATCATCGGGTTCCTGCTGTTTATACCGTTTTTGATCATAGATATGATCGTGGCCAGCACCCTGATGTCAATGGGAATCATAATGCTTCCTCCGGTGATGATCTCGCTGCCGTTTAAAATCATGCTGTTTGTGGTGGTGGACGGATGGGGGCTCCTGATTAAATCGCTGATTATGACTTATAACTGAGAAAAGAGGAATCGCATTGAATACGATGCAGTTGACGGAAATCTTCAGAGACGCGGTAATTACGGGACTGAAAGTAGGCGGGCCCATATTGATAGTGAGCATATTGGTGGGCTTGTTCATTTCCATCATACAGGCGGCTACCTCCATTAACGAGCAGACCATGACTTTCGTCCCCAAGCTTGTGATGATTGCCATAATGCTCATCGTGGCGGGCAGCTGGATGCTTCAGCAACTGGTGGATTTCGTCCACAGGATGTTTGAATTTATCGCGGTTACGGTATAGGGGGCATCCATGGGGAGCGTCTTTGAAACCGGCCGAGAAGGATAGGAATGGTTAGCTTTGACTTCAACGACTACATAGTGTTCTTATTCGTAAGCTGCAGGATTGCGGGAGTCATTTTCTTCAATCCCATATTCGGAAGGAGAAACATTCCCGGAATCGTAAAGGTGGGCCTGGCCATGGGGATTTCCCTCAACGCGGCTTACGGTTTATTGAATGTACAGGTAGCTCATTACACCGCCCTGGAGATGCTGCTTGGCATGACCAAGGAGTTCGCCGTAGGGTTCGCCATGGGGTTCATCGTACAGCTCTTCCTCTCCATCTTCCTCACCGGCGGAGAACTGATGGACCTGCAGATGGGCTTGAGTATGGCATCCCTCTACGACCCGAACACCGGCACCCAGGTGTCCGTGACGGGAAACATCGTTACGATCATGTTCACGCTGTTGTTCTTCATCACCAACAGCCATATAAACCTCTTAGGCATTGCGGTAAAATCCTTTGACGTGGTGCCCCTGGGACTTTCGGCAATCAGTCCGAAAGTGGGAATATACATGATCGAGCTTTTCGGGTTCATACTGGTGTATGCGGTCCAGTTGGCCCTTCCGGTCATCGTCACCCAGATCGTGGTGGAGGTGGCCGTGGGAATCCTGATGAGAGTGGTTCCCAACATCAACGTTTTCATAATAAACCTGCAGGTCAAGATGGGAGTGGGAATCCTGGTGATCTTCTCCATCATACCTGCCCTGGTAAATTACCTGGAAAAGCTGAACTCCATCATGCTGACAAATATCCAGGATGTACTGAGATACTTCATGTAAAGGGGGGATGAGCTGTGGCAGAAACGAATAGGACAGAAAAAGCGACCCCTAAAAAGCGAAGGGACGAACGAAAAAAGGGTAATGCCTTTCAAAGCCGGGACATTATCAGCATCGTCGTCATCATCGTCGGTTTTATATTAATCAGCAAATTAGGCGGCTTTATCATCATGCAGATAGAGCAGCTTTATATAAAGCAAATGGCCAGGCTGGGAGGACTGTACGAGGTAAGCATTGCCACCACCATGCAGATCTTCCGGGACATGGTCCTGACCTTCTTCATCGCGGCAGTGCCCATCATGGCGGCAGTGGCCATGACAGGAGCCCTGATGACGGGAGTGCAGACTCGCTTCCTGGTTTCCGGCGAGCTGATCAAGTTCAAGTTCAGCCGGATCAGCCCCCTCCAGGGCTTCAAGAGGATGTTTTCCTTAAGGTCGGTGGTCCAGCTGGTAAAGTCCGTCTTGAAGGTGGCGGTAATCATATGGATCATCTATACCAGCGTGAAGGAGCTTCTGGTCATCACCCCGGACATACTGGCTACGAGCATGGACAGAAACATCGAATTCATGCTGGAAAAGACCATGTCCATGGTGTATAAGATATGCCTCTTTTTCATAACCGTAGCCATTCTCGACTTCTCCTACCAGAAGTACGATTACGAGAAGAAGCTGCGGATGACCAAGCAGGAGGTAAAGGACGAGTACAAGCAGACGGAAGGAGATCCTCTGATCAAGAGCCGGATCCGCGAGAGACAGCGGAAGATGAGCCTCAACCGGATGATCCAGCAGGTGCACGAGGCCGATGTGGTGGTCCGAAACCCGACTCACTATGCGGTGGCCTTGAAATACGACATAGACAAAGACTTTGCTCCCATGGTGCTGGCCAAAGGACAAGACCACATCGCCATGCGGATTATACAAGAGGCGGAGAAGCACAAGGTGCCGGTTATGGAGGACAAACCCCTTGCGCAGGCGCTGTATAAGGCGGTGGATCTCAACGATTACATACCTGTAGAGTTTTATCAGGCAGTGGCGGAAATCCTTGCCTGGGTATATAACAGCAGAGGGAAAGGCACGAGGAAGATATGAAACTGTTCAGCAACGTAGTCGTAATATTCATAGTAATGATAATAGCTTTTATTATCATTCCTTTGCCTGCGTTTTTCCTGGACTTTATGTTCATCGTGAGCATTTCCGCTTCGCTGATTATATTGTTGACCACCATGTTTATCAAAGGCCCCCTGGAGTTTTCCATCTTTCCTTCCATGCTTTTGATTACAACCCTGTTGCGGCTGGCGTTGAACATTTCATCAACCAGGCTGATCTTGGGCAACCGGGGCCAGGCGGGGAAGGTCATTGAAACCTTCGGAACCTTCGTACTCGGCGGCAACGCCGTGGTTGGATTTATCGTATTCGTGATCATTTTCATCGTTCAGTTCATCGTCATCACGAAGGGAGCTGAACGTATAGCCGAAGTATCCGCCAGGTTCACCCTGGACGCCATGCCCGGCAAGCAGATGGCCATCGACGCCGACCTCAGCTCCGGACTTATCAGCGAGGATGAGGCAAAGGAACGGAGAAAGACCATCCAGAGAGAAGCTGAGTTTTTCGGGGCCATGGACGGTGCTACCAAGCTGGTTAAAGGCGATGCCATCGCAGCTATCATCATCGCTGTGGTGAACCTCATAGGAGGTACGATCATCGGCATGGTGCAGGGGGGCATGGAGTTTTCCCAGGTGCTCAGCGTCTACTCCATCGCCACGGTGGGCGACGGATTGGTGGCTCAAATACCGGCCCTGATGATCTCTACATCGGCGGGCATGATCGTGACGAGAGCCGCTTCGGAAGGCAACCTGAACCAGGATGTTAAAGAGCAGTTTACGGCCCAGCCCAAGGCCCTCATCATAACCGGAGGAGCGGTTATGGCCATGAGCATAATACCCGGGGCGCCGGTGCTTCAGATCATAGTGCTGGGCAGCCTTTTAATCGCCATGGGCATTATATTGATGCGGGCGGCAAGCACCAAGCTGAGGCTGGCAGAGGAAGAGGAGATGCAGCGCCTCATTACCGACGAAAAGAGCGAAGTGGATTATTATCGCAATATCGACAACGTCTACAACCTGCTTGGGGTTGAGCCTATAGAAATGGAGTTCGGTTATTCCCTGTTGCCCCTGGTGGATGAGGCCAGCGGCGGCAGCTTTATCGATCGGATCGTAATCTTTAGAAAGCAATTTGCCATGGATATGGGCGTGGTGGTGCCCACGGTAAGGCTCAGGGATAACGCGCTGATCAACCCCAATCAGTACGTGATAAAGATTAAAGGAGAAGAGGTAGCCAGGGGAGAAGTGCTTGTGGATTACTACCTGGCTCTCGACCCGGGCAATGTTACCGAAACCATCGAAGGCATCGATACCATAGAGCCGGCCTATGAAATACCGGCCAAGTGGATTACGGAAAGCGAGCGGGAAATGGCGGAAATATACGGGTATACGGTAATCGATTCCGTTTCCGTCATCGTAACCCACCTTTCGGAGATAATCCGCAGGCATATACACGAACTCATCACCAGACAGGATATCAATATGCTGCTGGAAAATGTAAAGAAGGTAAATCCGGCCATCGTGGAGGATGTTATTCCGGAGATCATCAGCCTTTCGGATCTGCAGAAGATCATAGTCAACCTGCTGAAGGAAGGGGTTCCCGTCCGGGATATGGAAAGCATTTTGGAGACCATCGGGGAACACGGGACTACCATAAAGGATACGGATATGCTGACGGAATACGTGCGGCAGCGGCTTAGGAGGACCATTACCAGGAAATATACCGACGGCAACAGCATCAAGGTGGTGACCCTGGATCAGGAGATAGAGAACATTATACTGAACGCGACGAAGAAGAGCGAATACGGGACTTACCTGGCCATCGAACCTCAAATGGCCCAGAGGATTGTGGAAAGGGTTACGGAGCAGGTGAACAAGCTGAAGGAGATCGTCAGCCAGCCTGTGATACTCACGTCTCCGGTGGTCCGGATCTATTTCAAGAGACTGATCGAACAGTTCATACCCAACCTGGCCGTGCTGTCGTTCAATGAGATAGACGCAAATATTCAGATACAGAGCATCGGGGTCATACAGGTGAAGGAGTAGACGGGAATAGGCGACTGGCGAGGAAATCTGCTGCAGACTATAGACCAGGGCAGGCAGTAGGAGGGCAGAAGAATGGAAGTATCCGCTAACAATGACCAAAAGCAGTTAGAGGATCTATGGAACCGCTATAAAACAGATAGAAGCGTCGAACTGAGAAACGAAATCGTGATGCAATATACATGGCTGGTGAAGAGAATCGTGCTCCGGTTCAAGGGGAGCTACAGTAATTTCGGCCAGCTGGACGACATGGTGAACCAGGGGATTATCGCGCTGATCGATTCAGTGGAGAGGTTTGATCCGGATCTGGGCAACAAGTTCGAAAGCTTCGCCTCGCTGAAAATCAGGGGAGCCATCATCGATTTCATGAGGAAGCAGGACTGGATCCCAAGAAATCAGAGGAACCTGGCGAAAGAACTGGATGAAGTATACGGCGAGCTTTATGCTCAGACGGGCCGTGAGCCTACGAGGGAAGAACTGGCGGAGAAGATGGAGATTTCTCCTGTGCACCTGGATAAGATCTTGCAGCAGAGACACAATGCTTTCGTCTTGTCCTATGAGGAAATAATCCATGAGAAAATGATGGCCGCATCACCTTTAGTGAACAACGCCGGGGAGGAGAATTCACCCGAACCCGAGTTGTTATATAACGAACTGAAATCCGAGCTGATGGAAGCCATCGACTCGCTCAATGAGAAGGAAAAGCTCGTTATAACCCTATACTATTACGAAAACCTGAAGCTGAAGGAGATTGCTGAAATACTTGGAATTACGGAATCGAGAGTGTCACAGATACATTCCGCATCCATCATCAAAATGAAGCACCGTTTGAGCAATTATTAGGAGGAGGAAGGAAATGGTAAGAGGATTCTATTCGGCGGCGGCGGGAGTGCTGTCCAGGCAGAAAGCCATGGACGTAATCTCAAACAACATAGCTAATGCCGCCACGGCGGGCTATAAGAGCCAGGCCACAGCTGAGATGAGCTTCGGCGCCCATCTGGTTTCCAGGCTCAGCGCATCGCCGGCCAACTCGCAGGTAAATATAGGTCCCGGCGCATTCATGACGGTCAATACGGGGACCTACAGCGATTTCACCCAGGGAATGTTGGAAAGCACCGGAAGGAACGTGGACATGGCCATTCAGGGGGAAGGCTTTTTCCTGGTGGAAAGCGAAAGATACGGGGAAGTGCTCACCCGCAACGGTCAGTTCGAAATAGACGAGGACGGGGATCTGGCGCTGCCCGGTGTGGGCAAAGTGCTCAATGACCGGGGCAGGGAAATCAACATCGAGGAAAGCAACTTCTCTGTGGGCGCGGACGGTACCCTCTACGTGAACGGAAGGGAAGAGGACACCCTGTATATCGTCGTGGCCGAAGAGGATTCCCGGATGACGGTGGTGGGCCCGGGCGTCTACGTCAGCGAAGGCGGTTACAGGAGAGCCGATGAGGAGTCCTTCCGCATTATACAAGGCTACATTGAGAAAGCCAACGTGAACATGGCCAAGGAAATGAGCAACATCATCGCAGGGCAAAACCATTTCCAATCCTGCGCACAGGTCCTCAAGATTTACGACAGAATTAACGAGCTCAGCGTAAATAGGGTGGGAAGTATCGAATAAAAAAATTGTATCAGTGTCAGATGCTTTTTCGGAACATAGGGTTACCCTCCCGCTCGACGGCTACACGCTGCGTGCCGTACGATTTAGACGGCCCGTCCTGCCCGGTTGGCACTTGCTTGTACTCGCTGGAGTGCAACCCTATGCTCCGAAAAGGAAGTAATAATTTTAAATATTTTACAGTTTACAGCCAAACTTCTGATAAATACAGGAAGAAAGGAACAGGGAAATGATCAGAGGATTTTACACAGCAGCTACGAGCTTGGTGGCGCAACAGACTCACCTGAACGTGATCGCCAACAACGTGGCAAACGTCAGCACCACTGGCTTCAAACCTCAACAGGTTGGGTTTGCATCGCTGCTTCACTCCAACATTAACGGGGGAGCCGCAAACACCATCCAGATGGGGCACGGGGTCAGGGTGCAAAAAACCGGTATCAACTTCGTGCAGGGAGACCTGAAGCAAACCGATATGCCCCTGGACTTCGCCATTATGGGAGAAGGGTTCTTCGCAGTGGAGAATGCTGTGGACGGAACCATAGCTTACACACGGGACGGAAGTTTCCAGGCAAGCATCGACGGGCGCAGAACCTATCTGATAGACGCCCAGGGTAACTACGTGCTCGATTCCAGGGAGCGCAGGATAGAGCTTGACGATGATTTCGATCATAAGCAAATCGGCGTATTCAGGTTCGCAAATCCCTACGGATTGGAACTGGTGGGTGGCAACCGGTTCGTACCTACGGAAGCATCCGGGGATCCGGAAGACGTGGACGAGCCCGATATTAAAGTAGGCTACCTGGAGAACTCATCTGTACAATTGTCCCAGGAAATTGTGAAGATGATCGAAGCCTCCAAGGGATTTTCTCTCGGATCAAAAGTACTGCAGGCAGCGGACGAAATGGAAAGGACGATCAATCAACTGAGATAAACCAGAGCATTCAGTAAAGTTTAGGAGGATGATTATGGACCTGCAGACCAACTCGGATGCCAGCAAAGTGGATCTGAACGACCTTCTCGAAGTAATTGTCAGCGATGACAATATGACCGGTTATATCTTGCTTAAAAAAAGGAAGAGAGAAGAAGGCGCGGATGGGGAACAGCCCCCCGCTCCCGTGATCGTAACCGCCGAGCAGATGTTGCAGGCTCTTCAGAAAGAGGGTATCGTCTACGGCATAAAAGAAGACACGATTCGCAAGCTGGCTATGAGACCGGTTTACGGGATTAAAATCGAAGTTGCCAAAGGGACGGAACCCGTGGACGGTGAAGATGGGTATGTGAATTTCTTCGTCAAGAGAGATTCGGAGTACAAGCCTGAAATAAGTGAAGAGGGCGTTATCGATTACAAGAATTTGGATTACTTCCAACAGGTTACGGAAGGGGAAGTTCTCTGCGAAATAATCAAGGAGACCGACGGCACGGACGGAATAAATATTTACGGAAACCCGGTGCCGGCAAGAAGGGGAACCCCTCCTGTTTCCCCAATGGGGAAGAATACCGTTTTCAATGAAGACGGCACGAAGCTCATAGCGGCTCGCAGCGGTGTGGTCCGGTTTGTAAAGGACTACATAGATATTAACGAAGTGCTCTATGTCCGGAGCGTGGATCAGTCTACGGGCAACATTAATTTCCCCGGTGATGTGATCGTGGATGGGGATGTAAATTACGGCTTCTCTATCGTATGCGGCGGTAATGTAATGGTCAAGGGCGTGATAGAAGGAGCTCGCGTGGAAGCGGCTGGAAACATCCACGTCAGCAGGGGCATCAACGGATCCGGAGGAGAAAAAGTCATAGCAGGCGGCAATCTGCGCAGCGGATATATAGAGAGCGCAGACCTGATAGTAGAAGGGGATATTATCTCCGACTACATCTTCGACAGCAATATAGTATGTAACGGCAATATAACCCTTTCGGGGAAGAACGGATGCGTCATCGGAGGCTCCATCAAGCTTCTCGGCGAGCTTTCGGCAACGTGCATCGGCAATGAGAGGGAAAGACCCACCAGGATAGAGTTGATGGGCATTGTCTATGCCGACACGGAGGCCATTGAGAAGCTGAAGAGGGAGAAGGAGGAGTACGAGAGCAGCTACTCGAAATTGGTGGAGATACTGGAGCAATTCAGTAAATTGCCCGGATATGGTGACGAGGACAGCGAACCGGAGGAACTCCGGGTGATCAGGCAGCAGGCGTCGCTGCTGAAAGGGCATATTGATTTTGTTACGCACAAGATAGACAAGTTGGAGAAGGAAATAAGAGTGGAATATCCGGGGGCGGTTCTCTGCAAGAGAAAGCTTTACCAGGGCGTTAAAATATATTTCGGGAACCAGATGTTCCACTTTGAATTGGATAACTTAGAACGGAGTAGGATATTCTGGTCCGATGGAGAAATCATTCACGGAACATTATAAAGTTTTATGTAAGTTATTAGTTATTTGAGATTACTGACAGCAATAAAAAAACGGTTGGCAAAGGAAAGATATGGGGACAAAGTCTGGCTATAAGAAAATCGAGGTTGTAAATGGTGATAATAAGACCATTCTTAAAGCTACGGAATACAGCGTAATGGGTAACCGGCTCATTCTGCACGGCGATAATTTTCCGCTTCTTCCCTTGAATTCAGTGACGACTATCATCGGATTTGCGGAAGACGGAATCGTGCCCATGAATGGGATCGTTACCATGTCCACACAAAAGCAGCTTAACGTCACTGTGACAGAATTTGACGAAAAGACGGAGAGGAGAGCTTACGTAAAAGTCAGGACCGACGTGAAAGCGACGGTGCTCAGGGCCTTCATGGGACGCAGCGGAAAGTGCTTTAACTACAACACAGAGATACAGTTGAGAGATATAAGCGTGGGAGGAATCGGCTTTTTCTCCAACCAGGTCTTTTTTGTTAATCAGAGGTTATACATCGAGCTGCATGAAATACGGAAAGATTTCGTTTTGAAGGCTGTCGTTTTACGAAAGCAGAGGGAGCCCTATACCTCCGAATACCGTTACCGGTATGGCTGCAAGTTTGTCGAATTGGACAATGTAGACGAGAGGATACTCTGCGAATTCGTGTTTAAGACAGAGCTTGAGAACTATCAGAAAGAGTTGGAAAAGGACTTAAATATATACGACGAGCCGGAAGAATAGAGGTTTTGACGAGTTTGATGTTAATGGATTATGGCAAAGTGACGGATTCCGGTGAGAAGACATATTTAGCCGGTTAACGAGTTTGGCGGTTAACCTGCTTCGGTGAATTAAAGAACGGGAGGCGAATTCATGGCTAAAACAGTCGTAATAACGAACCAAAAAGGCGGAGTAGGAAAAACATCCACGGCGAGCGCTATCGCAACCGGATTGCAGGAGAAAGACTACAAGGTGCTGGCAGTGGATCTGGACCCGCAGGGCAATTTGGGTTTTTGCCTTGATGCGGAAATCGATGACAGCCCTACCGTATATGAACTGATGAAGGGCACCGCAGGAATCGAGGAGGTCATTCAGAGCAAGAACGGAGTCGATATCATTCCGTCCAACATTCTACTCAGCGGTGCGGAGCTGGAATTCACGAAAATGGGCAGGGAATTCCTTTTAAGGAACGGAATCGAGCCTGTTTTGGACCGCTATGATGTGGTGGTCATCGATACGCCTCCGGCATTGAATCTTTTGACGGTAAACGCTTATACGGCGGCGGACTCTCTCATCATCCCTATGATACCGGAGATCCTGAGCCTTCTGGGAATCTCCCAGCTCCGGGAGACCATTGAACTGGTCAAAAATGTGTATAATCCAAGAATCGAAGTTCTCGGCATCCTGCTCAATAAATACGACAAACGGCGACTTCTTACCCGAGACGTGGAGGACATGGCGGAGATGATTGCGAGAGAGCTGAAAACCAGGGTTTTCAGTACTAAGATAAGATCATCGGTGGCCGTGGCGGAAGCGCCGGCTCACGGCATGAGCATATATAAGTATTCTCCCAGATCTAACGCGACTCGGGATTACAGGAATTTTATCAAAGAACTGATTTCTGAGAAAGGAATGAAGTTAGATGGCAAAAAAAAGCAATAAGACGGAGCAGGTGTTAAAGCTCATTACAAAAGAGAGAATAGTGGACTCCGATGATGCGGAACAAGTAGAAGAAACTGAAGAGAAGGCGAAAGCAAAGAGTACCCCGGCAAAGAGTAAGCCGGAGGATGTTGCCGCGCCTGCAGATTCGGAGACACCGGAAGTAGAGGTGGACGTCAAGCCTGCAAAATCAAAGGAATCAAAAGTAGAGACCAAATTAAAGATAGAAATTGAGCCTGAAATTGAGATAAAAAAGCAGCAAAAACAGCAGGAAGAGTTGCATATTAAAGTGCCTGTAGACGCTGATGAGGTACAGGCGGCCCAGGAGGCTGCGCAAGCAGCACCGGCTCCGCAAGC
>Ga0209537_1003194_pt1 | contig 15292 bp, 12 predicted proteins | sample BioPla4DNA1_FD_187698 | JGI IMG/M metagenome (GOLD analysis project Ga0209537, IMG submission 187698) | Biogas fermentation microbial communities from Germany - Plant 4 DNA1 (SPAdes) (version 2) | ecosystem: Engineered > Bioreactor > Anaerobic > Digestate | place: Bielefeld, North... | reverse complement strand
TCTGGAATCAATGTCAAAGATTACATCGATAAATGAATTTACATTGACACCAGTAGCTTTATTACATAAATGAGGTGAAAAAATGATAAAGTAGAAATCATTTTACACCACTTGACAAGACACTATCTATACAAAAAAATTTGATGTATAATTATGGTAACGAACTAACTGATTAAGGTTAAAAGTATGGAGATAAAAATAGATAGCTTAATTCCTTTTGATTTATTGCGAACAGAGTTGAGTATGTTATTTCCAGTGGTAGAAAAGAACGGAAAAGTCGTTCTTCTTAAAGATAATAAGCCTGCTTATATTGTACTTAAATATGATGTCGAGGGTATAGTTGCTGAAAATACCACAGAGAAACATGCTAACTACACACTACAAGAAGCTATGAAAATAAGTGTTATCAGAGGCTGATAACAAAACTATGCACGCATCCGAACTTGTAGATGAAATATATAAACGTAAGTTGTATTTGCAGAAAAACGGGAAAAAAACAGGTTCTATACTAAATGTTGGGGTGGCCAACGGATAGAGCAAAAAAATAAAAAAAGAGAGAGCATATCTGAAAGATCTGATAGAATGAAGTTACCACACAAACATTCTTCGGAGGAATCAAATATGCTCTCAATTAATTTTATTGAAAAAATCATCGGATATCAAGAGGTAATCATAAAAAACATAGAAGAAGCAAATGAGAATTTATATATTCACATGATGATGAAACGGAAAGAATGTGTATGTCCTGTCTGTAAGAGAAAAACTAACCGTGTACATGATTATCGGAAACAAATGGTGCGCGAGTTAAACGCTTTCGGGAAAAAGGTATGGATCATATTACAGAAACGACGGTATGTATGTTCCTGTGGAAAGCGTTTCATAGAACCGGTTCCGTTTCTCCCTCGTTATCAAAGAATGACTCAAAGATGTACCATTGAGATGATAAACAGGTTAGCAGATGTACGGTCATACACAGCTGTTGCAAAAGAATTCGAGGTTTCTGTCAGTACAGTGATCAGGCGGTTTGAGTATATTAACTATCCAAAGCCGGACAAGCTTCCGGAGATGATTGGCATAGATGAATTCAAAGGTAACAGCGGCGGTCAGAAATATCACTGCATTCTTACAGACTTAAAGACAGGACGTGTTATTGATATCATCAGAACCCGTTATGAGCATGATCTGATTGACTATTTCAAGAAATATGACCGCAGCGGTGTAAGTGTATTTGTCAGTGACATGTACAGTACATATTCGGAAATCGCGGAAACATATTTCCCTAAAGCTATTTATGTAATAGACCGATATCATTGGATCCGTCAGGCAATATGGGCATTTGAAGCAGTAAGAAAAGAGGTCCAGAAGAAATTTTCAAAAAGTCATAGGATCTACTTCAAACATTCACGAAAGCTGCTTCTGAAACGTGAATGTAAGCTTAGTACAGAAGAACACAGGCAGGTTAACATTATGCTCTATGCTTCAGCTGAACTTTCAACAGCTTACTTTCTCAAAGAAGAGCTTTACAGAGTCCTGGATGAAGTCGAAAATCCCGATAAGCAGAAAGCAGCATTTGAAAAATGGATTTCAGACGCGGAATGTAGTGGGCTTTCTGCTTTTGAACGCTGTGCAAAGACCTATAACAAGTGGAAAATACCGATTTTAAACTCTTTACGGTGCCCATATACAAATGGTTTTACCGAAGGCTGCAACAACAAAATCAAGGTGTTGAAACGTAATGCTTATGGTTTGAAAAACTTTAAACGTTTCCGTAACCGGATTCTCTTTCTCTTCTCCTCTCAGCGCTGTCGGGCATAGAAAAAGCGCCACTTCACTCCCCGCTACGTGTCGCTTTTTCTACGCAATTATCTATATCTTCATTTATTCAGATCTCGTCACCCCAACTATTGACAAAGAGCCTATGGGGCAATATATAATATTGTTGTAAAGATTTATTCTGGAGGATTAAACATTGGAGAGCAAAGTTTGGAGCGCTGAGCATGCTTATTACTTCCATCAGGGAACGGATTTCCGCGCTTATGAATACCTTGGCTCTCATAGCTATCCGACAAACGATGGCTATAATGTTGTTTTCCGGACATGGGCGCCTCGTGCTGACGCCATATTTGTAACAGGCGATTTTAACGGCTGGAGTGACGCAAATCCCATGCGGCGTATCACAGACGGCGGTCTTTGGGAAGCTGTTATTACATCTGATACACCGCTTACAGGGCAAAAATACAAATATAAAATAATATCTGACGGGGTGGCTGTATACAAAAGCGACCCATACGCCTTTTTTAGCGAAACGCTTTCAAAAACAGCATCAATCATATACGATATTGGCGGCTACGAATGGCATGACAGCGCGTGGCTTGCCGCGCGCCGGATAATCGCCACACGCCACACCAGAACTTCGGGTGATGGTGTGAAGGGTCATTTTTACCCCGCTCCACTGAACATTTACGAGCTTCATCTCGGCTCCTGGCGCACCCGCGACGGGAGAAGTAATGAGAACGGCGACGCTTACCTCAATTACCGCGAAATAGCTGATGAGCTTGCTGTGTATGTCACGCGCATGGGCTACACGCATGTTGAAATTATGCCTATCGCCGAGCATCCATATGATGGAAGCTGGGGTTATCAGTCCTGCGGATATTTTGCGCCAACATCGCGATTCGGCACACCGCAGGATTTTATGTATTTTGTCGACCGTCTGCACTCATCAGGCATTGGCGTCATTCTTGACTGGGTTCCCGCCCATTTTCCGAAGGACGAGCATGGGCTGTGTAATTTTGACGGGCATCCGACATATGAATATCAAGGAGCCGACAGAATGGAGCACAAGGGATGGGGAACCCGCTGTTTCGACGTCGGACGCCCTGAGGTACAGAGCTTTCTCATCTCAAACGCCCTGTACTGGATGCGCGAATACCACGTCGACGGGCTGCGTGTCGACGCCGTCGCGTCAATGCTTTATCTCGACTACGACAGACGCCCGGGCGAATGGATACCGAATATTTATGGGGATAATAAAAACCTAGAGGCAATTGCCTTTTTTAAAAAGCTGAACGACGCAATAAAGGGCGAATTCCCCGATGTTATCATGATTGCCGAAGAATCGACGGCATGGCCTATGGTGACAAAGCCGCCGTCCGACGGAGGGCTTGGTTTCGACTTCAAATGGAACATGGGATGGGCAAACGACATGTTCGGTTATGTCGCATGCGATCCCCTCTACCGCGGCTCAATACACAACCGCCTGACGTTCCCACTCATGTACGCTTTTTCGGAAAATTTCATTCTTCCCGTGTCTCATGATGAGGTCGTCCACGGCAAAAAATCGCTGCTTGACAAGATGTTCGGCAGCTATGAAGATAAATTCGCCTGCATGCGCGCTTTTCTCACGTATATGATGACGCTCCCCGGCAAAAAACTCATGTTCATGGGGCAGGAGTACGGTCAGTTCCGCGAGTGGGACTATAAAAACCAGCTTGAATGGTTCATGCTCGACTTTGAAATGCACCGGAAACTGCGTGATTTCACCGCCGCTATCAACCATCTTTACCTTTCGGTACCCGCACTTTACGAAATTGACGACAGCTGGGCGGGATTCGAGTGGATATCGGCCGACGATTCATCAAGATGCACGATAGCATACACTCGCCGTGACACAAGCGGCGGGGCTGTACACGTTATCATCAATTTTGCCGGTGTTTCATGGCCGGACTATAAAATCCGTGTGCCACGCCCCGGCGTTTACCGCACACTCGTTGACAGCGACGCCGTCGTTTTCGGCGGGGAGGGGCGTATTCCGGCGACATATACAGCTAAAAAAACGATGGACGGCACAGGCGAGATAACGCTTGATCTTCCGCCGCTTTGCGGGGTTGTCCTTGAGCTTGAGTTTTAAAGGTATATTAAATCATTTATCTTCTGGTAACCCTCATTTTATTAAGTATATTTTTTAATACAACATCATATCCGCGGAAACGGAGAAGGGATAAGATAGGATGTACAGGAAAAAAGAATGCGTTGCAATGCTTCTTGCCGGAGGTCAGGGCAGCCGCCTTTACACGCTGACTGAAACAACGGCGAAACCTGCCGTACAATTCGGCGGAAAATATCGCATCATCGACTTCCCAATGTCAAACTGCGTCAACTCCGGAATAGACACCGTCGGTGTACTTACACAATATCAGCCGCTTGTTCTCAACGAATACATCGGAAACGGACAGCCGTGGGATCTTGACCGCGCGAGCGGCGGGGTCATGGTTCTTCCTCCTTATCAGGCTAAAAATTCCTCTGACTGGTATAAAGGCACGGCAAATGCCATATACCAGAATCTCCCGTTTATTGAACGATACGACCCCGACTACGTGCTCATTTTGTCGGGCGACCATATATACAAGATGAATTATGCCGATATGCTGCGCGAGCACAAGAAAAACGAAGCCGATGTGACAATCGCTGTGCTCAATGTTACCCTTGAGGAAGCATCGCGCTTTGGTATTATGGAAACAGACGACGAGGGGCGCATTATCGGCTTTGAAGAAAAGCCCAAGGTGCCGAAAAGTACAAAGGCTTCAATGGGCATATACGTTTTCAACCGCAAGATTCTTGCCGAATACCTCCGCCGCGATGAAATGAACCCGGCGTCATCTAACGACTTTGGAAAAGACATCATTCCCGCTATGCTGAAAGACGGCTGCCGTCTGTACGCATATCCGTTCACAGGCTACTGGAAGGACGTAGGTACAATAAAAAGCCTTTGGGAAGCTAACATGGATCTTCTTGGGCCTGAGCCAGCCTTCCGCATACAGGATCGCGACTGGCGCATTTATTCGCGCAACAATGCAGCGCCGCCTCACTTTGTCGGTGAAAATGCGCACATAAAGAACTCGATTGTCACCGAGGGCTGTGAAATATACGGCGTCGTAGAAAACTGTGTATTATCTAACGGCGTCATCGTCGAAGAGGGCGCTTTCGTTAAAGATTCGGTCATTATGAGCGACGTCATAATCGGCGAGAACTCAAATGTTAACTATTCTATCATCGACAGCGGTACAATAATCGGCGCCGAAAGTGTCGTCGGACGTCCGAGGGACGCTGCCGCCAATTCAGACATAACCGTTATTGGCTCAAATATAACAATAAAGAAAAACTCCACAATACCTGCGGGTTCGATACTCAGCTCATCGGTGCTCTGAGATTGTGGAAAGGAGAGTTAAAATAAAATGTCTGTTGCCGGAATCATTTTTTCTAATATACATGATTCAAATATAGCCGATCTGACACGGCTTCGCACGATGGCATCGGTTCCGTTCGGATGCCGCTACCGGCTCATTGACTTCACGCTCTCGAACATGGTCAACTCCGGTATAACAAACGTATATGTTATCACCCACTATAACTACCACTCACTGATGGATCACATCGGAAGCGGTAAGGACTGGGATCTTGCCCGTGCGCGCGGCGGTATAAAAATCCTGCCGCCATTCATCTCGGCTTTTGCAAACAACGTCAATGTTCTTTATAAAACACGCCTTGAAGCGCTCAAGAGCATAAATCATGCGATTTCAAACATAAAGGACGATTATGTTGTTCTTTCAGACTGCGATGTTATCTGCAATATTGATTTAAACGAAATCATCTCCGACCACATAAATAGCGGCGCCGATATGACAATCGCCGTCAAGCGCATGTATCTTACGCCTGACAGCGCACGCATAAACATCATATACAAGACAGACGAGAACGGCACAATACACGATGTTGAATCCTACCCCGCCAATTTTGAGGGTGAAGCTGATGTCTCTCTCAATATTGTTGTTATGAGCCGGCGCTATCTGCAGACAATGGTGCTCGACGCCATAGCTCACGACTATGTAAGCATGAACCGCGATATAATAGCCAGAAATGTGCGCCATTCATATTTCCGTGTATATCGCTATGACGGATATTTTGCTGTCATATCGTCAATGCAGGACTATTTTAAGCACAGCATGGAGCTTATAAGCGACGCATCCGTGCGGCGTGAGCTTTTTGGCGTGAAAAACCGCCCCATTTACACGAAAATACGCAATTCTGCCCCGACAAGGTATATAGGTGACGCGTCCGTACGCAACTCACTCGTCGCCGACGGCTGCGTAATTGAGGGGCGCGTTGAAAACAGCATGCTTTTCCGCGGCGTCCGCATTGGGAAAAATACGACGGTCAAGAATTCTATCCTTTTCCAGGACACCTACACAGGTGAAAACGTCAGCCTTAACTGTGTTCTGACAGATAAGGACGTTGTCATACGAGATAATGTGAACCTTTCAGGTCACACATCGATGCCTATATATGTCGAAAAAGGCCGCATGATATGATTATTTTTGAAACTAACCTTACATCAGCGCATGATACCGTAAATGATGCCGTAAAAATCTATATATCGGATATAATGACAATGACAACGATAAGGAGGTTTTCGATATGAAGATTCTCTTCGCCGGCTCTGAAGCTCTGCCGTTTGCATCGACGGGAGGACTTGGCGACGTTCTCGGCTCTCTTCCCTCCGCTATTGCACACGCGTTTCCATATGCAGATGTCCGCGTCGTTTTGCCGCTTTATAGCAGCATAAGTCATGAATATCGCTCCGAAATGACGCTTATCACCGAAACACAGGTGCGCCTTTCATGGCGTGTTCAATATTGCGGCATCTACAGCCTTCTTCGCGATGGAGTAACGTATTATTTCATAGATAATGAATACTATTTCAAGCGTCCTACGCTTTACGGCAATTATGACGACGGCGAACGCTTCGCTTTCTTCAGCCGTGCCGTACTTGAGCTGATGGATCGCACAGGATTCTTCCCCGATATACTTCACGCAAACGACTGGCAAACCGCCGCATCAGTTATATACCTGAAAAGCATTTATTCAGCCGACGCACGTTACCGCCCCGTTCGCGCTGTTTACACGATACACAATATCGAGTATCAGGGCATTTACGGAATGGATATTCTTGGTGACGTTTTCGGGCTCGGGCCCAATATGCGTGGTGTTATCGAATACGACGGCAACATAAACCTGACAAAAGGTGCTATCGTTTGTGCCGACGCCGTAACAACAGTGTCTCCGCAGTACGCACGTGAGCTTCAGACGGAGTATTATTCACATGGGCTTTATCATATACTGCGACTTTACAGAGAAAAACTTTTTGGTATAATTAACGGCATTGACACAACTTATTACAATCCTGAAACCGACCCGGCATTGCCGAAAAATTATTCGGCAAATGACCCGAGCGGCAAGGCCGTCTGCAAAGAGCACATTCAGCGCCTGACAGGGCTCGCCGTCTGCCCTAACACGCCGCTTGTCGCTATGATATCACGCCTTGCCGAGCATAAAGGCTTTGATCTTGTAACGTGTGTTATTGAGGAATTCCTCAAAGACGACGTTCAATTTATACTTCTCGGCACGGGAGACAAGGCGCTTGAGGATTACTTCTCCTCACTCGCCGCCCGCTACCCCGGAAAGGTAACCGTACTGCTCCAGTTCAACAAAGAACTGTCAAAACAGATTTATGCCGGTGCCGACATCTTCCTCATGCCGTCGAAATCCGAGCCGTGCGGGCTCTCTCAAATGATAGCGTCGCGTTACGGCGCCATCCCCGTTGTCCGTGAAACAGGCGGGCTTTACGATACTATCAAGCCGTATAACCCCGAAAATGACAGCGGCAACGGCTTCACGTTCGCAAATTATAATGCGCACGATATGCTTTATGTATTGCGTCAAGCGACGGCTTTGTATCGTGACAAAGATAAATTTACAAAACTCATGCTCCGCGCGATGAAGTGTGATTTTTCATGGGACTCATCGGCAAAACAATACATGGAGCTGTATAAAAATCTTCCCCAATAAAAAGCAAAGGAGATAAAAAAGAATGGATCCCCTAAAAGGTATAACTAAAGCTGAAATAAAGGAAGCGATAGAAAGCAAGCTTTCACGTTATTTCAACACAACATCCGCTGACGCATCAGAAAGCCAGATATACAAAGCAACCGTCCTGACGGTGAAGGACATCCTCACATCGATGCGTTCGGAGTATAAAAAAGACATAAAGAAAAGTGGCAGCAAGCGTGTCGTCTATCTCTGTATGGAATTTCTTCTCGGACGCTCGCTTCAGGTCAATCTCTCAAACCTCGGAATTGTCGACGAATACAGAAGCGCCCTGCGCGAGATGGGTGTCTCGCTCGATCGCTTATACGAGCTTGAGCCTGACCCGTCGCTCGGCAACGGAGGACTCGGCCGCCTTGCCGCTTGCTTTATGGATTCGCTATCAACACTCGGTTATCCTGCAAACGGATATTCCATATGTTATGAATACGGCTTTTTCCGTCAGAAAATCGTCGACGGGCAGCAGATTGAGCTTCCCGACGTATGGCTTCCAGACGGCGAATGCTGGCTCGTTCCCCGCACCGACAAAACATTCACCGTACGCTTTGACGGGCATATCGTCGAAAACTGGCATGACGGCCGCTGTGACATCATACATGAAAACTACACCGAAGTACAAGCTGTTCCCTACGACCTGATGATTTCCGGCGCTAACAGCCGCGCCGTTAACACCCTTCGCTTATGGCGTGCGCGCGGCACAAACCAGAACTTCAATATGAAGCTTTTCAGCCAGGGCGAATACATCCGCGCCATGCAGCAGAACACAAGCGCCGAAATTATATCAAAGGTTCTCTACCCATCTGATGAGCACACGGAAGGAAAGCTCCTGCGACTTACACAGCAGTACTTCCTTGTCTCCGCGTCGCTTCAAAGCGTCATTGCCGACCATCTTGCCGCATATGGTACGCTGAATAATTTTGCCGATAAAGTGGCAATTCACATAAACGACACGCATCCGGCGCTTTGTATTCCGGAACTTATGCGCATTTTGCTTGATGTTTACTCCTACTCATGGGAGGATGCGTGGAACATCGTAACGCGCACAATCTCGTATACGAACCATACCGTAATGCCGGAAGCGCTTGAATCGTGGAATGAGGACCTTTTCCGTCTGAAACTTCCGCGCATTTATATGATAATCTGCGAGATAAACCGCCGTCTCGGCGAAGATCTGTGGCGCGCTTACCCCGGCGACTGGGAGCGCATATCGCAGATGAGCATAATCAGCTATTCCCAGATTCGCATGGCGAACTTAAGCGTTGTTGCTTCGCATAAGGTCAACGGCGTGTCGGAGCTTCACACACAAATATTAAAAGATACCGTATTCCATAACTACTACAAATACACCCCTGAGAAATTCATAAACATCACAAACGGAATTGCTCACCGCCGCTGGCTTTGCTGTGCAAACCCTGAGCTTGCTTCCCTGCTTGATGAAACAATCGGCCCCGACTACCGCTATGATTCGGAGCGGCTTTCCGATTTTGCAAAATATTCGGACGATAAAAACATTCATGAGCGCCTATCTGAGATAAAGCAGCACAACAAAGAGCGATTTGCACAGTATTATTACAACAAAACAGGCATAGCTCTTGATACGCACAGCATATTTGATGTTCACGTCAAGCGCATACATGAATACAAGCGTCAGCTTCTCGGTGCCCTGAAAATAATCGCATATTACAACGAGCTGAAGGAAAATCCGAACAGCTCCCTGCCGCCGCACACCTTCATTTTCGGAGGTAAAGCGGCACCCGGGTATTACATCGCAAAGGACATAATTAACTTAATCTGCGGCATATCAGAGGAGCTTGAGCATGACCCCCGCCTGCGTGAGCGCATGCGCGTCATATTCATCGAGGATTATAAAGTCAGCACAGCCGAGATTCTGATGCCGGCTTCCGACATATCGGAGCAGATTTCGCTTGCCGGAAAGGAAGCAAGCGGCACCGGCTGCATGAAGTTTATGATAAACGGCGCGCTTACAGTCGGCACGCTTGACGGCGCAAATGTTGAAATGCAACGCGCTGTTGGCAACGACAATATCTACATCTTCGGGCTTCGTGCTGATGAAGTTGAGGAGATATGGCGACGCGGCTATGAGTCGATTGCTTATTACAACAGAAGCGAACGCCTGCGCCGCGCTGTAGACGCGCTCACAACCGGGTTTAACGGTAAGCAGTACACAAACATTATGCATTATCTTTTGCTGGGGCATGGCGTTGCCGACCCGTATATGTGCCTTGCCGACTTTTATTCGTACACATCGACATGCAGAAAAGCTGCCGCCGATTACGAAAACAAGCCTCTTTGGTATAAAAAGGTTGTTATGAACATTGCCGGCGCCGGTTATTTTTCCTCCGACCGCAGCATTCGCGAATATGCGGAGAAAATCTGGGGCTGCAAGAGCATTTACGGAAAATAAACCTCTCCGCTCTCACTATTCGACAACCGAAAATCGGGTGAAAATATGTATTTTAACGCTACCACTTCGCCTTATTTGCGCCCGCTTGTAGAGCGACTTATACAAAAGCCAAATGTCGAAAATGGCGACAGCTACTACCCTACGCGTCACGGTGCTTTCACACCTGACGTAAAATTGCAGTTTGACGTGCATATACCTCGCGCGGTGTCCCCCCGGGATGTCCGTATGCTCGTCTGGCCGGAGTACGGCGGCTCCCCTGCCATTTACCCCACTTCATGGCAAAGGCTTCATCTTGGACGCGACGTTTTTTCGTGTAGAGCAAAAGCTTCTGACATCGCGTCGGCTTTTGGCGCTGATGTGGGACTCTTTTACTACCGATTTGAGTTTACGGGATACAATGGCTCATCATTTGCTGTTGTACAGGGTGATGATGGCGGCGCTGTTCTCATACCGAGCGAACATGGTGGCTGTGCGTTTGCTCTCACCATATATAAACGCACATACCCTGCCCCGCGCTCTTGGTACGGCGGGATAATTTATCACATCTTCGTCGACCGCTTTGCAAAATCGTCGCGCCACAAAATAAAACCGAAAGACTACGCCATCATGAACGACGACTGGTACCATGGCATACCTCAGTTTGGCGAATATCCCGGCGCGCACGTTGAAAACAACATGTTTTTCGGCGGTAGCCTTTGGGGCGTTATCGAAAAACTTGATTATCTTCGCTCCCTTGGCGTAACGTGCATTTATCTGTCGCCTGTATTTGATGCATACTCAAATCACAAGTACGACACGGGCGATTATGAGCACGTCGATTCAATGTTCGGTGGTGATAAGGCGCTCGCTGAGCTTTTCCGGGAAACCGATAAACGCGGTATTGCCGTTATTCTTGACGGAGTTTTCAATCACACCGGCTCCGACAGCCGGTATTTCAATAAAAAAGGCACCTACCCGGAGGTGGGCGCGTACAATTCCACATCATCACCCTATTACAAGTGGTACAACTTCTACAACTGGCCGGATGATTACGAGTGCTGGTGGGGTATTAAAATTTTACCGCGCGTCAAAAGTGACGAGCCCACATACCTTTCCTACATAACAGGAGAGGGCGGTATTATTGATAAGTACATGAAAATGGGCGCTGCCGGCTGGCGGCTTGACGTCGTTGACGAGCTGTCCGACGATTTTATCGACGCTCTTCGTTCGCGCGCAGAAAAAGTTGCCGCCGCTCGTGGCTCGCAGCGTGAGCCGCTTATCATAGGCGAGGTATGGGAGGATGCTTCCTGCAAGGTTGCATATGGCAAAAGGCGGCGTTATTTTCTCGGAAAACAGCTTGACTCCGTGATGAATTATCCCCTTCGCACAGCTATTATCTCTTACCTGAGAAATGGCGACGCATCACCTTTATACCGTGCGCTTGAAAACGAGTGGGAGCATTACCCGCCTGAAGTCATCCACGCGACGATGAACGTGCTCGGCACGCACGACACCGAAAGAATAATAACAGCCCTTGCCGGAGCATCACCGGAAGGCAAAACAAACGCCGAGCTTGCCACTTTGCGGATGACGAAAGAACAGTACGCGCGCGGCGTCGCGCTTGCAAAGCTCGCATATATGATAAACGCTACAATTCCCGGCATACCGAGCATTTATTATGGTGATGAAGCCGGTATGGAGGGGTATAACGACCCGTTCAACCGTCGTCCCTTCCCGTGGGGGCGTGAAAACAAGGAGCTTTTATCGTTTTACCGCAAAATGGGTGCTGTCCGCACGCGTGAGACCGTTTACAAAGACGGCGAGCTGTACTTATGCCGCTACAACCGCCGCGGTCTTTTAATTTTCGGGCGCGCATCAGATAGGTATGTCATATATACTGTTGTCAACATGGACGCGGAACCTGTTTCTTTTTACAGCAGTAATGAAGCGAGAGTTTTAGTTGATGCCGGGGATGTTAAGGAACGCTCCGACGGCGGCATAGAGCTGCCGCAAATGGCGGGGGCAGTTATTAAAACGTCTTACGGCTCACCTATATGGTGCACATCGACGACATGATAAAATTTGACATTTTGTCGATTTTGACCAACTGCAGACTTTTATATGCTGTATAGTTATGCGAGTTATACATTGACAGTGTCCGTTTTATTCGATAAAATTTGCACAAGTATTAAAGCTTTCAAATGCGGTGACCGGGAAGAAGTAGGCCTGCCGGAACCTTAAAGAGAGCCGCCGGTTGGTGCGAGGCGGTGGGTGGTGGCTGTTGTAACACAATGCCGTGTTTATAAAGGTAATGTGTGTTTGCCGAATACATCCCGAGAGCAGCGCCCCGAAAGGCGACGGAGTTTATACAACCGCCCCCGAGTAGACGGCGACGGGCTTCTCCCGTTATAGGGATAGGGCATAAGCGATGCGCCGTGCTCAAAGCGTTTTTTCTTTTTTCATATACGTTTTGGCACGCAAAGCTAAGTGCCCCAGAGGCTGTTGTCGTAAGGCAGCAGTAAATAGAGGTGGTACCGCGGGATATATGTTAATTGCCCGCCCTCTGTAACTTTAATTTAGTTACGGAGGGCGGTTATTTTATTGTTTGTTAACCCCCTCCGGGAAAAGGAGAGTGAAAACAATCATGACTGTCACAATCATTTTCATCGCTGTCTACTTTGCGGTCTCAATTGGGATTGGAATTTACAGCCGCAAAGCTGCTGTAAACGTAGACAATTTTGTTCTTGGCGGTCGAAATATTGGGCCGTGGATTTCAGCTTTCGCATATGGTACGACTTATTTCTCTGCCGTTATTTTTGTCGGATATGCCGGTCAGTTCGGATGGAACTTCGGCCTTTCCGCCACATGGATCGGCATAGGCAACGCAATAATCGGTTCACTTTTACCGTGGATCATACTCGGACGCCGCACACGCATTATGACCCAGCATATAGGCAGCCGTACAATGCCGGACTTTTTCGGCATACGTTATGATTCTCCAGCACTTAGAATCGCCGCATCTATAATCGTTTTCATATTCCTGATACCGTATACGGCCTCTCTATATAACGGGCTTTCGAGTCTTTTTGCCCTTGCTTTCGACATTGAGTATTACTGGGTCATTATAATAATGGCGGCTCTGACGGGTATTTACGTTGTCCTCGGCGGATACCTGAGCGCAGCAATAAACAATGCTGTCCAGGCTGTTGTCATGCTCGTCGGTATTTTTGCTGTTGTACTTGCGGTTTTATCCGCAAACGGCGGTCTTAGTGAAGCTGTTGCCGCATTATCTGCTAAAACTGCCGAACTTGACTCAGGTGAAACAATAAAAAGCGCATATACATCCCTTTTCGGCCCGCAGCCGCTTTCGCTTTTGACCGTTATAATTCTCACCTCATTTGGCACATGGGGGCTCCCGCAGATGGTGAGCAAGTTTTATTCAATAAAAAGCGAAGATATGATACGCAAAGGTGCTATTATATCGACTGTGTTTGCCATCATTATTGCCGGGGGTTGTTACTTCCTCGGCGGCTTCGGTCGTCTTTATGATATCAATGTCGCAGAAGTAGGATTCGACGCCATAATCCCGACAATACTACTGTCACTAAAAAGCAATACAATCATTGCCCTTGTTATATTGCTCGTCCTTGCCGCCTCAATGTCGACGCTTGCTTCCCTCGTCCTTGCATCAAGCTCGACAATTACGCTTGATATGATAGTCCCGATAAAGAAGAAAAAACAGCTCACCGAGGGTAGCAAAGTTACCATCATGCGGTTGTTTATTGTATTTTTCATTATAGTTTCGGCGGCACTCGCAATTGTTAAGGATATGTTCGGTTTTACATTCATAGCTCAGATGATGGGCGTATCTTGGGGGGCGCTTGCAGGTGCTTTCCTTGCCCCGTTCATGTACGGGCTTTACTGGCGCCGCACAACTAAAGCTGCCGTATGGGCAAACTTTATCTTTGGCGTAGGCGTTATGACAGCGCAGCTCATTATCTCTGCCACAGGCACAAAACTTGACGGTATTCTTGGCTTCATCTTTTCATCGTCCATACGCTCCGGTTCTTTTGCAATGCTCGGAGGGCTTATAATTGTGCCGCTCGTCAGCCTTCTCACAAAAGCTCCCGATAAAGAAAAACTTGACCCGATCTTCTCCTGCTACGCAAAATAATTGCACAGCAACATAAATCATATCATAAGCACCCGCCGGCAAGCACCGGCGGGCGCTTTTTTGTTCTTGCAATACTTCTGCTCTTTTCCTTCTACTTAATACCTTTATAGTGTACAATTTGCACACACCACATATAAAATATCATTCATTTTTTTCTTTAAATACCATTGACGAAAGTAAAATATTAGAATATACTTTATCATAGTAAAGTGATAAAATGTTAAAGCGATAAAACGATAAAGCGTTAAAATAATAAACGCGGGGGGCAACATTTATGGATATGCTGCATACTGAAACAGTCGACAAACTCTTTCGCGCAATATTGTCTTTAAAAACGATAGATGAATGTTATGCCCTGTTTATTGATTTATGCACCGTGAATGAAATAATTGAGATGGCACAGCGCTTTGATGCCGCCGACAGATTGAACCGCGGTGAGAATTATGCCTATATAACAGAAAAAACGGGAATGAGTACAGCTACTATTGCCCGCGTCCGCAAATGCCTTCTTTACGGTGAGGGCGGTTATAGGCTTGCGCTTTCGCGGATTAGTTCTGACAGTGAGCAAAATAACGATCAAAAAACCTCAACCGAAAGCGTTAATATAGACGATAAGGACAAAAACGCACAACAGTAAAGGTGACGGTGAATAAAATGACACTTAAAAATGAAACCGAAGCAATAAAAAATGCAAAAACGATACCGACCAATATTCTTTATCCGGAAGAAAGAGCTGCTCTCGCTATGCGCTCGCTTTATATCGAGCGCGGTTA
>Ga0209537_1003193_pt1 | contig 15296 bp, 19 predicted proteins | sample BioPla4DNA1_FD_187698 | JGI IMG/M metagenome (GOLD analysis project Ga0209537, IMG submission 187698) | Biogas fermentation microbial communities from Germany - Plant 4 DNA1 (SPAdes) (version 2) | ecosystem: Engineered > Bioreactor > Anaerobic > Digestate | place: Bielefeld, North... | reverse complement strand
TGCAGAGGGCTGGACCAGGGGTTTTGATATTTTCCCAAACCTAGTGAGGACAGGAGACTTTGACAGGGTCCTCCTTAGACCTAGAACAACCATACTACAGGTACTGGGCCATAATATTCAAATGATGAGGATAGGCAGGTTTGGTCAGGGACTAATTGTACTTATTTGGTCCATATCCAAATTAAATATTAAATGGACCTTAGGAAAGATCTTGTTGCTACTTGGCTCTATTATTGGAGGTAATCTTTTGTTTTCAGGCCTTATAGTACTCCAAGCTACCTTATCTTTTTGGTCAGTCCAGAGTCTAGAAATCATCAACTCCTTTACCTATGGAGGGGTCAGGCAGTTAACCTTGACATACCTAGAGCATCTATGTATAATTATATATAGATGCTCTAGGTATGTTTGGGAGGTGTAAAAGTGAAAATCGACAAGGGATTAATTGGAGGAAGCACCAATCTATTGATCTTGTCCTTGCTAAAGGAAAGGGATATGTATGGCTATGAGATAATAAAGGAATTAGAAGACCGGTCTGATAATACATTTAATCTAAAGGAAGGTACCTTATACCCTATACTCCATAGGCTGGAAAATGAGGGCTATGTAAAATCATATAGGGCAAAAGGAAGCACAGGTAAGGAGAGAAAATACTACCAAATAACCACTAAAGGAGAAAAACAGTTAATAGAAGAGAGAAGGCAATGGCAAGTATTTTCCACATCTGTAAACAAGGTCATAGGCGGTGAAAAGCATGGAATTTCAAAAATATAGTGACTTTTTAGATGCTGTCCTATCTTATGTAAAATTTCCCCTTGATAGGGAAGAAATAAGGCTAGAACTAAGTGATCATATAGTAGATAAAATTCAATACTATGTAGAACAAGGTTTAAGTTATAAGGAGGCAGAGGCAAAAGCCATAATGGATATGGGGGACCCAAAAGATATTGGAAGCCAATTAAACAAGGAACATAATCCTATAATTGGTTGGCTATGGGTAATTTCAAAGGGCTTAGTATCTATATTTATCTTAATAAATATCTTCATAGTGGGCCCCAGACTTCTATATTTGACTTTTTCAATCTTTGCTCCAAGTCCAATTAAAGATATTCCCAAGGAGGATATAGTCTATAAACTAGATATAAATGAAAGAGTACAAATAGATGATAGGGTTATTAACTTTACTGATATAGTATACGATAAAAATGAAACAATACATATAATTTATAACTACTACGATAAGAAAATATGGAGGATGGGTTGGAGCCATGGATATCTTGGAACTATAAAAGATGATAAGGGAAATGAATATTTTTCAGGCTCAGGTTACCGAGGAGGAGGTATAGTTGCAAAGGGGAGGAAAAGCATTAGGGATCAGGCTCAGGTTACCGAGGAGGAGGTATTGTTGCAAAGGGGAGGAAAAGCATTAGGGATTTTCCTAGGGATGCTAAAAGTCTAATCATTGAACATGATTTCTATAATAGGTACTACAGGGTGGAGATTCCCTTAGAATCAGGTGATGCCAATGAATAGAAAGAAAAAGCTTATAAGAAATATAATAACTATCCTTATATTATTTATTGTTTTTGTTAAAGGTTCTGGCCTTTATTTTACTCCAATGGGAGCCCATAGAGACTCTGAAAGAACTGCCCATTATGGGCCATCTGAAATAGTTCATATAGAAGACTTTGAAAATGGAAAATATATCTTGTGCAGGTATGATAAATGGTTTTCATGTAATACAGTTAACAGGAGACTAATATTCTTTTGGCGTTTTGGTAACCAAGTTCATGGCTGGGAAAATGATGTAACAATACCCTTAAACTATTCTTGGGATAGGGATGGAAGCTTCGGTAAGGCCTTTGGCATAATCAACGACAAGAACATAAAAAAGGTAGAAGTAGTATTAGATAATGGAACTACTATCTACCAGGAGGATTTTTATGAAAACATGTTTCTTATAACTTGGAAGTCAGATAATACAACTGACTTTTCAGGTATTCGGGCCTATGATGGAGAGGGAAACATAGTATTTGAAAAAATTTATCCTGTAAGGGTCAATCCCAATAGGTGAAAATATATTGACCCTATGTAGGTAGTTACTAGATCTATCCTGTATGGCATGGAAAAGAATTGCTTAACTAGTTTCTACCTGGAATTTATAACCTGCTCCATACACTGTATGTATATACTGAGGAGACTTAGGATTTGTTTCTATCTTCTGCCTAATATTTTTTATATGGGCATCTATGGTCCTGTCAAAGCCCTCGTATTCATGACCAAAGGCAGACAGTATTAGTTGGTCTCTGGAAAGAACCATGTTCTGATTAGAAATCAAAGCCAACAGAATTTTAAACTCATTGGTAGTTAGGTTGACATTTCTATTATTCTTCTTAACTACCATTTTATCTATTTCTATTTCCAAATCCCCATTATTAAAGCTAAGCTTTTCTGCACTTGGCCTAGTATTTGGGTAGGCTCTTCTAAGCAAGGCCTTCACTCTGCTTACTAATTCCCTAGGACTAAAGGGTTTTAATACATAATCATCAGCACCAATGGATAGGCCTTCAATCCTATCATCTTCGTGGGTTTTAGCAGTTAACATGATAATTGGCACATTGGAAATGGCTCTTATTCTCTTACATACTTTTTCTCCTGAGATTTTCGGTATCATTAAATCCAATATTATTAGGTGGATATCTTGATTTTCAAATATTTCCAAGGCAATTTTTCCATCATCAGCTACAAATACATTAAATCCTTCCTTTTCTAAATATGCCTTTATTACTTGGTAAATATTCTTTTCATCTTCTACTACTAGAATGTTATTATACTCCATAAAATCACCCCAATAAAATCTTACCCAAAAAAATTAGAAAAAAATAGAAATTAATACTTTTATTTTGTAATCATTTGTGCTATACTTTAATATAATATTTAAAACATAGTAAATTGCTATGAATTGGTAAAGTAGATTATATTGAGTATTACAGAGAGGATTCCGTTGGTGAGAGGAATCTATACAAGATATAATTGAAGTGCACCAAGGAGCATAGGGTCGAAATCTTAAGTAGACTTTTACGGCTGCTTCCGTTAGAGAGCTAGGGTATGAAAGTACCTGAATTGAGATGGGGATTTTCCCCAAGCAGAGTGGAACCGCGAAACCAACCTTTTGCCTCTGTATATTTAATATACATGGGTAAAAGGTTTTTTTGTTGACCTACCCGATTTATGCGACCACAGGGAGCAATAAATCGTTGGTAGGTCACACGCAACGAATGCCAAATTTGCACGAACGAAGTGAGTAAGCAAATTTGCTGCATGAGACTGCGTAAAATCCCAAATTCTTGCGACTGAAAGGAGCAAAAGAATTTGTGTTGCGAAACTGCTTTTATATACTATACCCAGAAGCTTGACCCCAATAATTGTCAATTGTCAACTGTCAATTGTCAATTGCATAAAATCGTGGATTTTGAACTGTGAATTGTGCTTTGTTATAAAGGATAAACTAATAATATTATTATTTAAAAAATAAAAATTATAGGGAGGTAATTTTGTGATATTAAATAATATAAGTCAAACCGTTGGTAAGACACCATTGGTAAAATTAAACAATATAGTGGATGAAGACAGTGCTGAAATCTTGGTAAAAGTAGAATTCTTCAACCCATCAAGCAGTGTAAAAGACAGGGCTTCTTTATATATGATAGAAGGAGCTGAAAAGGAAGGAATATTGAAAAAAGGTGGCACAATTATAGAGCCAACCAGTGGAAATACTGGTGTAGGTTTAGCCATGATAGGAGCAGCCAAGGGATATAAGGTTATTTTAGTTATGCCAGATACTATGAGTGTTGAAAGAAGAAAGTTAATGGAAGCCTATGGTGCACAGATTATACTAACTGAAGGTGCAAAGGGAATGTCAGCCTCAGTAGAACTAGCAGAAAAACTAGCTAGGGAAAATAATTATTTTATGCCAAATCAATTTGCTAACAAATATAATCTACTTGCCCATTATGAGACTACAGGAATAGAAATATTAGAGGATACAGGAGGACAATTAGATGCATTTGTAGCAGGAGTTGGAACAGGTGGTACCATATCAGGTGCAGGCAAAAGATTGAAGGAACATAATAAAGACATTATTTTAGTTGCAGTTCAGCCTGCAAAATCACCAGTATTGACTGGAGGAGCACCAAGTGGACACAAGATACAAGGTATAGGTGCTAACTTTGTACCAGAAATATTCGATAATGATATAGTAGATGAAATATTAAGTATAGATGAAGAAATAGCATACACATATGCAAGGAGAATGGCAAAAGAAGAAGGAATACTATGCGGTATTTCAGCTGGAGGAAATGTGGCAGCTGCAAGTATAATAGCTAAAAGATTAGGAAAGGGTAAAAGAGTAGTTACAGTACTTCCAGATACTGGAGAAAGGTATTTATCTACTGACCTTTTTAAGGAGTGATTCTATGTTAAAGCGACTAATCGAAGAAGGGAAAAACATACTAGAAAAAGATCCAGCGGCAAAGAGCTTATTCACCGCTATGTTTTTCTATCCAAGTACAAAAGCCTTGTTTTATCATAGAATTGCCCATAAATTATATAATAAAAAGAGATACACCCTAGCCTGGATAATATCCCAAAGAGCAAGAAGAATTACAGGAATTGAAATCCATCCTGGGGCCAAAATAGGGAAAAACTTATTCATAGACCATGGCATGGGAGTAGTAATTGGTGAAACTGCTGAAATAGGTGATAATGTTGTAATGTATCACGGTGTTACCCTAGGTGGAGTAGGAGGAGAAAAGAATAAAAAGAGGCACCCAACTGTAGAAGATGATGTAATCATAGGAGCAGGAGCAAAAATCCTTGGACCTGTTACCATCGGAAAGGGAGCAAAGATTGGTGCCAATTCAGTAGTTCTACAGGATGTTCCACCATATACTACAGCTGTAGGAGCTCCAGCAAGAATAGTTAATAAGAAGAAAACTGGCTATATTTATATAGTATAAAGTATTTACAATTAGATAAAATTCAGTATAATATATATAATATATAAATACTGTGAACAAGAGTAGTAGTCATAATACAAGGTCTAAAGCGAGTTGGGGATGGTGGGAGCCCAATGATACTATTATGATGAATGGACTTGGGAGTATGTATCCGAAATGAGTAGGATATAGGGCTAATCACCCTTAAAGGATTAGAGTGGCATTGTGCAATAAGAGTGGCACCGCGGAAGTCAACCTTTCGTCTCTTTGTTATGGAGATGAAAGGTTTTTTGTTGACCTAACCCAGTTTGCGAAGCAAACTGATGGTAGGTCACACGCAACGAATGCCAAATTTGCACGACCAAAGGAAGCAAAAGTATTTGTTTTAAATAATAAAATCACATGAAAGGGGAGTAGAGTATATGGAAAAGAAAATAGTATTTAGTGGAGTACAACCTACTGGTTCTTTAACCATAGGAAATTATTTAGGGGCCATAAAAAACTGGGTAGAACTGCAAGATAAATATGAGTGCTACTACTCCATAGTAGACTTACATGCCATAACAGTACCCCAAGTACCAAAGGACCTTAGGAAAAATACTTTAGATGTATTGGCCATATATATAGCCTGCGGCATAGATCCTGAAAAAAGTACCTTGTTCATCCAATCCCATGTACCTGCCCATGCTGAACTAACATGGGTATTAAATACCATATCATATATGGGCCAATTAAGTAGGATGACTCAGTATAAGGAAAAATCAAGAAAGTCCGAAGAAAACCTTAATGCTGGATTATTTACTTATCCAGTACTTATGGCGGCAGATATCCTGCTATACCAAACAGATTTGGTACCAGTAGGAGAAGATCAAAAACAGCACTTGGAATTAGCTAGAGACTTGGCCATTAGGTTTAACAATAGATATAGTGAAACCTTTAAAGTACCAGAGCCTTTAATTAAGGAATTTGGTGCAAGAATCATGAGCCTCCAAAATCCTGAGGCTAAGATGAGTAAGTCCGATGCAGATGAAAATGGATATATCTTAATCTTAGATGATAAGGATGCCATTAGGAGAAAGATAAAGAGGGCTGTTACAGATTCAGTAGGTCTTATAGCCTATAACGATGAACAATTAGGTATCAAAAATTTACTAAACATATACAGTATATTTTCAGGAGAAGATATAGATACAATAGTCAGTCGTTATGAAGGCAAGGGATATGGCGTATTTAAAAAAGACCTGGCTGAAGTAGTTGTAGAAGGCTTGTCACCAATACAAAACAAATATGAAGAGCTTATAAAGAATAAGGATTATCTAGAAAAAATATATAAAGCAGGAGCAGAGAAGGCTGGCTATCAAGCCATGAAAACCCTAAGAAAGGTATATAAAAAGGTTGGCTTTATACCAAGATAAAATATAAATAGATAGCCTAGGCTATCTATTTATATTTTATATATAGTTTAGATATTTCTTTGCTAGGGAAACTTTCCAAACGTCAGGACCTTCTTCAATATATTCCCATTCAAATTTTCCAAATCTTTTTTCATTCAATTCATTAAATAAGTGGGAAGGGTCTGTATCGTTTATCAAAATCATTTTTTCTCCAACTGGCAATTGGTCAAAACTTCTTAAAACTACATTAGTTCTATCCTGCATTTCATAACCACTAGTATCTATTTGCAAAAGTGACATCTTATCCCTCCTAAAGCTTTTATCTTATTTTGCCCAAGAAATAAGTAATATTACTATGGAAATATAGTTATTATTGATATAAATTGGGTATATTAATCTGTATAAAAAAACTTTAAGGAGTTGATAGTACATGAAATACAAATTTCTTCACACTTGTATTAGGGTAATGGATTTGGAAAAATCTTTAAAATTTTATACAGAAGCCTTAGGATTGAAGGAAACTAGGAGAAAGGATTTCCCAGAGGATGAATTTACCTTAGTTTATCTATCAGATGAAGATGGCTTGTATGAAGTTGAATTAACATATAACTATAATCCTGAGAAACCATATGTAATAGGTAATGGATTTAGCCATATGGCCTTTGCCGTAAAAGACTTAGAAGCATCAAGACAGAAACATATGGAAATGGGATATGAAGTTACAGAGTTAATGGGACTTCCTGGAGAAAAACCAAGATATTACTTTGTAACAGATCCAGATGGATATGATATTGAAATCATAAGACAAGACTAGCAAATACCCCTCAAGGGGTATTTTTATATTTAAGCCCTTGAAAAATAAGGATAACTACTGGATTACTACAATATAAAATGGAAATACTGCAGAAGATTGCAGAATTTTGTCAATAGATTTTAGATTGAAAAAATTTAAACAATTTGCCACTAAAGTCGTTATATATTTGACAATTTGGGTATATATATAATAACAAGAAACGGATTACATAACCTTACAGACCATTATTGATAATGTAGAGGGGAGGTAGTCCAATGAAAAAGATTTTAGTGGCAGTAGATGGTTCTGAACATGCTGATAAGGCATTGGAAAAGGCAAAAGAGTTAGGTAGGCAATATAATAGTGAAATCATCATCTTGTTCGTAATTAGTTCCTTGAGACATTGTCACCCTTATGTATTAGACCAAATACATGAAGCGGAGATCAATAAGATCTTGTTAGAGCAAGGTAAAAGAATATTAGAAGAGGCTAAAAAGAAATTTGAAGATTATCCTGCTAAGGCAACTACATTTTTAAAATGTGGAGATCCAGCCAAGGAAATAGTTGACAAAGCGGAAAAAGAAAATTGTGATTTAATAGTAATGGGAAGCAGGGGATTAAATACCATATCAAGAGCAATGCTAGGTAGCATATCTAATAAAGTACTAAACCATAGTGATATTTCTGTACTCATAGTAAAATAAGGTGTAAAGGATTACCTTTACATCTTTTTTTGTTTTTTGAAAGGATTAAAATAACTGGTGCAAAATACAATAAATTATGCTATATTAGTATTTAAATAAATTTTTGTAGAGGATAGGTGACAGATGAAAAGGGACAAGGACATTAAAAAAGAGATTAAAGAAAGTATAATTCTTGCACTGCCCATAGTAATAGGGTATTTTCCCATAGCCATGGCCTTTGGCTTACTATCTAAAAACACCTTATTATCCTTTAGGGACACCAGCTTCTTATCCCTACTAGTATATGCAGGTGCCAGTCAATTTATGGCCTTAGACTTAATTAAGGCAGGTGTAACAAGTGGTAGTATTATACTTGCTACTTTTTTATTAAATCTAAGGCATATGATGATGACCGCATCTCTAGCTGTGGAATTAAAGGATATTCCCAAAAGATACATTCCCCTAGTTGCCTTCGGTATTACTGATGAGACATTTTCAGTAATTTCTTTTAATAAGGATAAGATAAGTTTAGGATTTGTTCTATTTTTAAATATATTGTCCTATGCTTCATGGAATATTGGAACCATGGTAGGCTATGGAGTTGGAGAAATTTTACCTTCATCCCTTCAATCTAGCTTGAATGTAGGTTTATACGCCATGTTTGCAGCCTTGTTATTTCCTGAATTCAAGAAATCTAAAAATATTTTGTTAATATCTATAATATCAGTATTAGTATATATAATCCTATACTACTCTAAAATATTCACATCTGGTTGGGACATTATTGTAGGCGTAATAGTTTCTTCCTTGCTGGGATTGAAAATACTAAATAATAGCAAAGGGGAGGTTTAATTGAAATCATATTTACCATTAATAATAGGAATGGCCTTAGTAACTTATTTACCTAGATTAATTCCTCTAATTGCCCTTAACAATAGAAAGATAAATAAAAAAGTAGAAGATTTTTTAAGCCTTATTCCTTATACATCTTTAAGTATATTGATTATAAGAGGAATACTAACCTCTGGTGACGGTATGATGGTTGCTACCATAGCTGGAATTGGAGCTGCAGGACTCCTATCTTATATTAAGGGAAATTTAGTCTTGTCGGTTCTATCTGGTATCTTATTATCTTTTATAGTATTGAATATACCTTTATAAGATGGGATTAGTATAAATAAAGAAATAATCTTGAGTAGCTTCTATAGGAAAATAGAATAAAAGCTAGGATTACCTAGCTTTTATAATTTTACCTGAGATATAATCTCCTCTAATTTTTCACATGCCATCCTATTACCTTCCATTATGGAGTTAATATTACTGATAATTTCAACTATATTCATGTTTTTATCAGCAATGGTATTTGTTGCAATGGAAGACTCTTCGATTGTTTTTGATATTTCATTGATAGAAGTTGAAATTTGATTTATAGTTGCAGATAATTCTTCAGAAGTAGCACTTAGATCAGAAATTATATTATTTAGGAAATAGCCATCTTCCTTGTAATTGTTTACAGCCTTTACCATTAAATCGTAATCTCTTAGTATGTCCTTTTCTAAAAATTCCATTATTAGGGATACTTTATCTATTAATAACTCCACTGCCTTAGTTATATTTTCGGTTATAGCTTGTATTTCTCCTACTGTTGCATTTGAGTTATCTGCCAGCTTTCGAATTTCATCAGCAACTACAGCAAAGCCCTTACCAGCTTCACCAGCCCTGGCAGCCTCAATAGTTGCATTAAGGGACAATAATGAAGTTTGTTCAGATATTTGTAAGATTGCATTAGATAATAAATTAATTTTTTCTACTTCTTTAGATGATTTTATGGCATTTTCAATTTCCTTTCTTGTATCTTGGTATACTCCCAAGGATTTATCACGGGCAGATATAAACTGTTGCCTAAGTTGGTCAGCCTTGTTACTAATTTCTGTTGAAGTAGCCGATGCATTTTCCACCTTCTCAGCAAAATCTGAAACAGCCTTATCAATTTCTGCTGCTGATTCATTAATAGATAAAGCAACAGCGGTGGTTTCTTCCATTCCAGCAGATAATTCTTCTGTAGTGGAGGAGGTTTCTTCTGCATGAAAAACTAGATTATTTAACTCACTAATGGTTTCCCCATATGTTTTAGTATTAATATCAATTGCAGAATCCATATTATGTACAAATATTTTTAGTTTATCTATTATTAATTGGAAAGAATTATAGGCTTGTCCGATTTCATCTTTCCTATTTAGGTTCCTGTCATCTAGATTAATACTTAAATTTAAATTACTTATTTCTTCTGCTACACCTACACAGTCTATAATAGGCTTAGAAATTGTACCAGCAAGATAATTAGATAACAATAAGGAAACTAGAATAATGATGCCAGTTGCAGTTAAAGTATATATAATTACAGAGTTTATTTCATTCATTACTAGCTTGCTAGGTAAGGCTATACCTACTTTCCAATTGGCCTCATCTACATCTGCAAAGAAGAAGGTTCTTTTTTCATTGTCGAAATCTTCCAGATTTCTATCTCTAATAGATAGGTTTTCATCCATAAGAGTCTTTAGTTTCCCATCTAAAACATGGTCAATATTTACCAATGAATCTTCAGTTGGGTTAAAATCTTGGTTTTGATGGGTAATAATATTGCCATTATGGTCTAGTAGAAAAGCATAGCCCCCTTGTCCTAAGTCCACATTAGAGATAAGATTGACTAGACTACCAATTGTGATATCAGATGCCATAACCCCTTCTTTTCCACTTGAGGTTCTAAAATGCTTAGAAATTGTAATTACCATATTACCTAAATCTACATCTAGATATGGTTCAGTAATATAAATTCCGTTAGTAGCCTTAGCTCCTATATACCAGTCCCTTGTAGTAGGGTCATAGCTACTATCTGGTATCCAACCTGAGCCAGCAATTAAAGATTTATCAGGAAATGCCACATAGTATTCATTGCCTGGATTTATCTTATTTTTCTCTACAAAATACTTATGGACAAAGTCATATTCATAATTGTCATAATATATAAGGCCTTGTAAGACTTCTTCCAATGAATCTTTTTGCAAGGCTATCCATGTGTTGGCATCTTTAGCCATGCTAACAGTTTCCAATTGGGCCCTTGTATTAATTTCTGTCTCCAGCTTTTTAATAGAAATTACATAATTTATGAGAGCTATAGATAGTATGGAAACTATACAGATAAGAACAGAACTTAGGACAATTTTTCCTTTTAATTTCATTATTTTCCCCCCCTGATATAGTATGACCTATATCCAATTATATCACATATCATATATAGGGTTCAATGAACTAAAGGACTAATTTTGGCAAAAAATAATTATTTTTGTTGAAATTGGTAGAAAAAAGCTTATGCCTAGAATAATAGATAGATACTGAGATATTATAAATAAAAATTATTCAAAAGATGAATAAATAAGGCTTTCAAAGGAGGACATATGTCCTTGTTTGCTTAGAAAATAATATGTTATATTGAATGTGAGGTAAAGCGCTATGAATGATATTTTAAAAGAAGTTTCAAAAATCCCTAATTTAGAAATAAATGAATTTATTGAGCTCTTCCATGAGAATAATAGTGAGTTTCTAGAAAAATGCAAAATAGTCACAGTGAAACCAGATTTTAGATTTGTTGTATCTGGCGAGGACATAACTAAAATCTGGATACTTCTAAAAGGATATGTAAAGGCCTTGGAAGAGTTTAATACAGGTGAAACATTTATATTTAAAAGGTTTCCAGCCCCTGAAGTATTTGGTGAGATGGAGGCCTTGGCTGATATTGACAAATTTAGGGCTACCCTGTTAACAGACACAGAATGCGTATTCTTGGTACTTCCTGTTGACCAATATAAAAAAATCTTGAAGAACAATCCTAGGTACTTATATAAAAGGACTAATATCATCTTAAAAAGAGTATTAGACGAAAAAAAGCACATGAGAACATTTCTTATGATCAAGTCTATAGATAGGATAAAGATTTATTTTGTCCAGCAGTATAAACTATACGCCAAATCTAATTCCACCTGTGTTTTAAAAATTCCGAGACAGCAAATCAGTGAAGAAACAGGCTATTCAGTAAAAACCATAAATAGAGGGATTAAAAAACTAGAGGAAGAAAATCTTCTAAAAGTAGAAGGGCAAAAAATAGTTATAACTAATGAGCAATATGAGGAAATGCTTGAAAGTGTTGAAAGTTTAGTAGATTTTAATGAAATTTAAAGGGGAGGATAAACATGTCAAATGTTTTAGACTTGGTAAAGTCCGAAAAACTTACCTATGAGCAAATCGTGCTGTCTTTAGCCCATGCTGCAGAGAGCACTCTAGATGTACTTCATATACCAGAAAAAACAGCCTATTATTTCGAACAAAATGCTATCGATAATCTGTTTGAAGGCAATGCTCCATATAGACCAAGATACATATTACCAGACTATGATAAATTCATAAAACAGGGAAGTAAATTTTTACAAGTTGACCCACCAACAGACCTAGATGAGCTACTAAATGCTTTGATGATTCTTTATCGTCATGTCCCATCTATTACAAGTTTCCCAGTGTATCTAGGCAATCTAGATAAAATGATAGATCCATTTATAGAAGGATATAGTGATGAGGAAGTTAAGAAAAAATTAAAGCTGTTTTTAAACTATATTGATAGAACAATCACAGATAGCTTTTGCCATGCAAACTTAGGGCCGGAAGATACTCGTGCAGGAAGGCTCATATTAGAGGTAGAGAAAGAACTTCAAAATGCAGTACCTAACTTTACCTTCAAATACGACCCAAATATTACGTCAGATGAAATTGCTGAACTAGCACTAAATACAAGCTTATACTGTGCTAATCCAGCCATGTGCAACCATGTCCTAAATAAGGACACTTATTCAACTGATTATGGTATTGCAAGCTGCTACAACATACTGCCTATAGGTGGTGGAGCTTATACACTTTCCAGATTGGTATTACCGAAGATGGCAGAGTTAGCAAAGGATATAGACCATTTCTTTGAAACCATACTTCCTGAATGCCTACAGGCAATGGGAGATTATATGAATGAAAGAATACGATTTTTAGTTGAAGAATCAGGCTTCTTTAAATCATCTTTCTTAGTAAAAGAAGGCCTAATCCATGAAGATAGATTTATAGGCATGTATGGCCTTGTAGGTTTAGCTGACTGTGTAAATATTCTATTAAAAGATACAGGCAAACGATATGGCCATCATAAGGAAGCCGACGACTTGGCAGATAAGATAATGCATGTAATAGCTGAATTTGCTGATAATTTCCCAGCAAAACATTCCCAAATTTCCAATGGGCGTTTCCTACTTCATGCTCAAGTAGGTATGGACTATGATAAGGGCATTACTGCAGGAGTTAGGATTCCAGTAGGAGATGAACCAGACAGTATGTCAGACCACTTACGTCACAGTGCCAGGTTCCATAAGTTAATACCTACAGGATGTAGTGATATATTCCCAATGGAAAGTACTGCCAAGAACAATCCATCTGCTATGTTGGATATAGTAAAAGGAGCCTTTTCATTAGGAGTTAAATATATAAGTTTTTATGAAAAAGATGGGGACTTAGTTAGAATAACTGGCTACTTAGTGAAGAGAAGTGAGATGGAGAAGTACAAGAACAATGAAGTAGTTTTACAAAACACTACTCATTTAGGAGCACCAAACTATGATAATAACAAGTTGAAGGATAGAAAGGTGAGAGGAATTTGAAAATAGCTCCCGTCCGCAGGATTATTCCCAATAGTTTAGTAGATGGACCTGGGAATCGTACTGCTATTTTCCTTCAAGGTTGCAATCTCAGATGTGATTATTGCCACAATCCAGAAACACAAAAAATCTATTCATATGAGTCTTCAGATGCCAATTCCCAGATTAGGTGGATGACAGCTGAGGAAGTATTTAATGAAATAGACAAGGATATCCCCTTTATAAGGGGGATAACCCTTTCTGGTGGAGAATGTACTTTATATCCACAATTTATAAAAGAATTATTCATCTTAGGCAAAAAGGCAGGTTTATCCTGCCTAATTGACAGTAATGGGACCATAGATTTCTCTTTATATCCAGACCTGATGGAAGTCTGTGATGGAGTTATGTTGGATGTTAAGGCATGGGACAAGAATAAGTTCAAAGTACTAACAGGTGGCAATAATGAAATAGTCAAGAAGAATATAAGATTTCTTGCAGAGATTGATAAACTTGAGGAAATAAGAATAGTGTGTATTCCAGAGGAAGTAGACGCTGAAAATGTCTTAGAAGGCATCAAAGAAACTATTGGGGATAAAATTGCCAATATTAGATTGAAATTGATAAAGTTTAGAAATCATGGAGTTACAGGTAGGTTAAAGGATACCAATAGCCCTTCTGATGCATACATGAATAATTTAGAAAACCTTGCATTAGAAAAGGGTTTTAGGTATATAAAAATATCATAAAATACCATGAAAAGGAGAGTTAAAGATGAAAAAGATTATTAGTTTTTTGCTGGTCATTAGTATGATGACCTTGGTATTAGCTGGCTGTGGCTCAACAAGTGGAAACCAAGACAGTGGAAGTTCTGAGCATTCTGTAAAGACATTTCCAAGAGAGTTGTAGATGGTGAAGATCTTGGTGGACAAGTTATAAAATATGGTTTAGCAAATGGTGGAGTAGGTATTCCAGAAAACAACCCAAATATGGATCCTCAAGTATATGAAAAGGCTATGGAAATACAAAAATTAATAATTGACGGTGAAATCGACCCACCACATAATGAGGAGACTTATCAAAATTTCTTAAATAATCTTCAATAGACATATTAGAAGGATGGTATCAGTTATGGATATAAGAGAAGATTATGCAGTACAGATGAGAGGCATCACTAAAAGATTTGGTTCCTTTACTGCATTAGACAATGTAAATATAGATATTAAAAAAGGCACCATTCACTCCATTTTAGGAGAGAATGGTGCCGGTAAAACTACTTTGATGAACATCCTGTATGGTCTTTATAGGGCTAATGAAGGGGAGATTTACTTAAGTGGAAAAAAAGTAGATATAAGAAACCCTAATGTAGCTATAGAGCATGGAATAGGAATGGTTCATCAACATTTTATGTTAGTAGACAACTTCACAATAGCACAGAATATCATACTAGGTGTTGAAGATACAAAAGGATTTGGAGTTATAGATTATAATAAATCCATAAAAAAGATATATGACATTATTGAAAAGTATGGTTTAGAAGTTGAACCAAATGAACTAATAGAAAATGTTTCTGTTGGTATGCAACTCATGAAGATAGGCAAAAAGTTGGATTAGTATTAGACTTTACCGTGGCTGAAAATATAGTCCTTGAAAACATTGAAAGCCCCCAATATTCAAAGAGGGGGATTATAAAAAAGGATAAAATAATTGAT
>Ga0209537_1003191_pt1 | contig 15300 bp, 22 predicted proteins | sample BioPla4DNA1_FD_187698 | JGI IMG/M metagenome (GOLD analysis project Ga0209537, IMG submission 187698) | Biogas fermentation microbial communities from Germany - Plant 4 DNA1 (SPAdes) (version 2) | ecosystem: Engineered > Bioreactor > Anaerobic > Digestate | place: Bielefeld, North... | reverse complement strand
TAACTCGTTTCTTTAAAAAGTAAAATCATGTCTCTAAAGTGACATTTTCATAGAATAAAATTATACTTTTTTAGGTGACATTTTCACTGAGTATTGACAGCTAAATAAATCTTGACACTTTCATAAATATATAGCAAAGAAAGGAGTTTTTCATAGAGTATTAACCTTACTATAAGAATAGAATAAAAAAGATTATCTTTATTATAATGCATTAATTAATAATAAATAAAATGAGAACTATAAATACATCAAAAATATCTATAGTTCTCAGTGATAATGTAATAAAATATTATTGGCTTGTAGGAATGATTTTTATACTATCTGCTTCCTTACCAGACTCTCGTTTAACTATATCTAAAATTTGAGCTACTTCTTCAGGAGCTAATTCCTGTTTATCCACTATAACGCTTACATAGTCCTGGTTAAATATGACAATGGAATCATTAAATCCTTTTGCTTTCAAAAGACCTTCGATATTCAATTCTTTTTCCATGTTGGATGTTATTTCTAAGAGTTGTTGCTGGGCTTGATTTTTAGTTTCAGGGTCAGAATTGGGATTATCAACAATTTCTTTTATCCAGTCTATTTCTTTCTTTCTTGTATTTTCTCTTTCAAAACGATACTCTAAGAAAAAGCCTCCACTACTAGATGTACTTACAACATCTGATGATGAATCCACATCTTCACTGTTATCTTTGCCTTCCAATGCGTCATTAACCGTTACAGTTGGCTTATTGTTGTCATTATCTAGCAAATTTGCATTCTCTTGCTCTTTGATAGCATTTTGATTGTATACAAAGTTCAAATATCCCGTTATAACGAGAAGAACTACTAACATAGCCAGAACTATATTTTTTCTTTTTACCGTTAGCATATTCATCCCCTCCTTAATTACTTTGTTCCATCGGGAAAACTTCTACTTGATTGGGCTTAACACCTAATGCGACCTGCACAGCCCTCATAAGTTCCATTTTTACCCGAATATCTTCAGCACCTTGAGCGATAACGATTACCCCTTTTATTTCTGGCTCCACCTCCTTTAGAATGATGGGCTTTGTGCCTTCTGAATCGTTATAGGTTGACGGATGAAAATTCTTATCCGTTTGATTTATTCTTCTAGTACCTCCATTATTGTCCTCTTCTTCAGTTATTGTTGTTGATTCTACTGTATTCATTGCTGGTATAATTTCCTTTCCAGAGCTATAGGTTATCATAACCTCGACTTGACCTGCCCCTTTAATAGAAGATAATATTTCCTTTAATCTTTGTTCATCCCGATTTTCATAAGAAGCATTATTATTTACCCAATGAAGATCAGTTGTATCGCTATCTTGATGATATTCATTTTGCCCAGTACTAGATTCCTTATTTAAGGTAGAAGTATAAATACTTACAATAATAGAAATTACTAGAATAGCCAGTATTAACTCAATATTTTTTATTTCCTTGAACCGTGATATTAAATCCTTTAGTGATTTTTTATTTTCCATAATAGCCTCCTTATCATAGGTATTGCTATCTCTTATTTATGTATATTCTTGATTTATCAATTTCATAAGTAGTAGACAAATCTTCTTTTATTGCTTTGAAATCTATATCAGTATCTTGAAGATTTAAATTTGGTAAGTTTTCTTTCTTTGCTGGTAACTTATCACCTATAGATATATCTACTGGTTCTATTTCTAAGGCATTAGAAGCTCCTATTGTAATATCAATTCGACTTAGTGAAAATATATTTTGATCTTGCGTTTTATCTAGTGTTACATTTACCGAAACATCTAAATCAGATGTATACTTATCAATCCTACTAACAATGTCCTCCTCTAATCTATTTTTATATAATTCCATTAGGAATTTTTCCTGATTTATTTCCAAAGCTTTGCTTTGAACATTCATGGTTTCAAATTCTGCATCTAGTTGATGGATCCACAAGCTTTTGGTAAACTGAGAATAATCACCTGTTAACTTTATAATGGGCTGTAAAATCACTAAAATAGTAATAAGCCCAATAAAAAATTTTGTGTATTTCTTTAGGTTTCCATTAGGGAGGACCATATCCAGTAGTGTTGCCAGTATTACTACAGCTACTATGCTGGAAATCCACTGATTTATCATTGTAATTCTCCTTTATCTCATCATTACAGTTATATTACCTAATGCCATTAATAATGCTATAGTAAGAAAGAATAAAATGGCTATGCCTAATAAAGTTACAAGGAGTATTACTAAAACACTACCTATTTCATTTAAACAATTAACAACTCTTTCATCACTAATTGGTTCTAGCAAAGCACTAGACAGCTTATATACAGCTATCAATGAAAGAATCTTTAATATAGGATATAGGCATATTGATATAGCAACCATTAATCCTACAATACCTACAGCATTTTTTAGCATTAAAGAGGAGCTAATAATAACATCTACTGATTGAGAAAACATTTTACCTACTACTGGAACAAAGGTTTCAATGGCGTATTTTGTTGTACGAATAGATACTCCGTCAAAGGATGCAGCTGTTATTCCCTGGACACTAAGAACTCCTATAAAGATTGTAAAAACTATGCCTAATACCCAGGAACAAATATTTCTAGTCAACTTACTTAGGTTTTCTAAACTAATATTTTCATTAATATTACTGACTAATACTAAAATTGTGGATAGAAAAATCAAAGGTAGCATAATGTTCTTTAGAAATATTCCAGTGATTCCAGTCAGTAATGCCGTAGCTGGCTGCATAACACCTGAGGAAGCTATGCCTCCCATGCCAATGAGAAGGGCTAAAAGTGCGGGAAAAAGAATTTGCATAAATGATGTCATTTGTTCAATGGTATTTTTTCCAATATTGAGTACAACTGTTATACTTTGTATTATTAATACTACTATCATAATGTAACATACTATCCATGCCAGCTCTCCTACTGTGCTATTGGAAAAATGTGTCTTGAAATTTCCCAATATACCAGTAAAAATGGCTATAGTAAATATTTTTGCCATAAGCGATAAATTCATCTTTATCTCTGCAAAAAAAGCTTTGCCAAAATTTTTATATATTTCTTTCCAGTCTAAAGTAAAGTTTCCTGTTACAAGATTAATAATCATTTCCTTAATATTAAAATTTGATAATAAGCTACCTTGATTATTATCTATATTTTTATTAAACTCATTCCATTGATTTATGTTCAATATATCCAATTGTTCTTCTGCTATTTTTTGAATTTCTTTCCTTATATCAATCTTAGATTCCGCTGTTGCGGATGCAATTAATATATCTGTTGGAATTAAAACAAGCACTACTATAAAACCAACAATAGCTAAATTCTTCATATGTTGAAACTCCTTATGGCATTATTTCCAATATGATTTCAGTTAGAGCTGATAATATTGGCAATCCTAAAATCATAATGATCACTTTTCCACCCAGCTCTATTTTTGAAGCTATGCTATTTTCCCCCATATCCCGGCAAATTTGAGAGCCGAACTCAGTAATGTATGCCACTCCTATTATTTTTATTAGGGTGGATATAAAAACAGTATCAATTTGAGTTTTATTGATTATATCGTTAAACACATTAACTATATAAGGTAACTTGTCAGCAATAATGAAAAATATAAGTATAGCAGCTCCAATGCTTATAAGGAAAGCTATCTCAGGCCTATGCTGTTTTATAATTATTGAAAGAATGGCAGCGACAATACCTATTCCAACAATTTGAATTATATCCATAAGAACACCTTTTCTAAGTGGCTTTAATATAGGCGAAAAATACTTCTTACGCTGTTAAATAAATCATTAATTAGATTTACCACCATTAGCAGAACAATTACTACACCTGTAAGAGTAGTTAGCATAGCTATTTCATCCCTGCCTGCCCTTATAAGCACATGATTTACCACTGCTACCAAAATACCAATTGCTGCTATCTTAAAAATAATATCAATGTTCACCTTAGTTTCCTCCATTCGTATACTAGAACAATATTATGGCTATACCCAATCCCAATAATAAACCTAAACTACGGTACATTTTTCCATAACGTAAGTGGAGTTGCCTAGCATTTTCTTCTTCTGTTTTTAGTTGCTGTTGCACAATTTTAAAATACTTCTGCTGATTTTGCCTATCGCTACTGCCTAACTGCAAGCCAAATCTATACATTATATCTAGCTCTACTTTACCTATATACGGACTTTTTTGTATTTTATTTAAAGATTTAGCCCATGCTTCAGTAAGGGAATATTCTTTTTTATTTTCTAAAATATCTGCTACTTCAGCGAAAAAGGTTTTCCAATCTCCATCCAAAGCTTTAATCGAATTTCTAATAGCCTGGGACAAAAAGGTAGAGTAATATACTATCTCTGTCTCTAAATTTGCTAATATGCTTTGTAAAACTCTAATGTTGTATATTCTCTGTTTGTATCTAAAAGCCATATGCATTCCTAAAAGAGTACAGCATACAACAATAGCTATACTAGACGCTACTTTTAGAAACATCTTATCACTTCCCACAAAAATCTTTTGTTTTGATTTTCTATAACTATCTAATAGGACGATTTAATATTATTCGTTCGTTAATCCCATCATAAACTTTCTCTAAAGTTCCTGTCCCTAAGCTATTACCTAGTACCAATATTCTCTGAAATACTTTTTTGTCTAAAAGAGATTTCAGAATGGGTCTTTGACGAGCATCTTCTAGTCCAGAACTGTGAGCTGTTGTTATAATTTTAATTCCAGCATTTAAAGCATCTTCTATGGCTATAACATCTTCGGGTTTGCCAATTTCATCAGTTATTATTACATTAGGAGACATGGAACGTATTAGCATAATTATGCCTAATGCTTTGGGACATCCATCCAGTATATCTGTTCTTACTCCTACGTCATTTTGAGGTATTCCTTGAAAACAGCCTGCAATTTCAGAGCGTTCATCCACAATTCCTACCTTTACTCCCCTAAATCCCGGGAAGCCATCACTAAGCTGTCTAGATAGATCCCGTAATAATGTGGTTTTTCCCTGTTGAGGTGGTGAAAGTATTAGAGTATGAAGCACTTGGCCGTTATCTATAATAAAAGGCAAAACTTTATTTGCTACATCAATGATCTGTCTGGCTATTCTTATATTGAAGGAAGTTATATGCTGAAAGGTGATAATTCCTTCCTTTCCCAATACCACCTTTCCAGATATCCCAACTCGGTATCCACCTTGTAAAGTTATATATCCATTACGCAATTCTTCCTCAAAAGCATAAATTGAATAATTAGAGATTAACTCTAATATTCTCTTTATATCTTCTCTGGTTGCAATATAAGCATTGCTAGGATGATGAGAAACAATTTTACCATCGGTGCATAGAAAATAGTCCCTTCCACGGCTATATACCATGATGGGACGATTTTGGCGGATTCGTATTTCCTCTAAGCCTTCCAGTATCGTAGAATTTATTGATAAAACTATTCGTTTTAAATTATCTGGCAGTGCATCTAGTATTGGTTTTAAAGTATTTATTTGGTTATTCTCTATCCTTTGTATCATATAGACTCGTCCTTTCTTTTTGTATAATATATCTATGACAGTAAAGGATTGATTATAACCATTTTTATATAAAAAAAGACCGGTGTTAAACCGGTCTGAGTGTAGATATGTAAATTTAATCTGAGGTGTTATCATCATTGTCTTCTTCATCGTATATTGTCTTATTACAATTGGGACATAATAACTCGTCTTCCACATCAAAAAAATCATCAGAAAAGTAAACAATCTCATGACAGTGAGGACATTCTACCTCAATATACTGGGTGTCATCGTAGTCATCATCTTCATCGTAATCATCGTTTCCATATATTTCATCTTCTACATTTGATAGATCCTCATCAATAGTTTGCACGTATTCATCGAGCTCAACTCGAGAATCGTGTAAATCAATAATTTCATTGACTATATCATCTAAAATATCAACGATATTTACAAGGACTTTTCCTTCATTAGTATTATCGTTGATTCCTAAACCATCCATCAAGCCTTTAAGGTAGGCTACTCGTTCAACTAGATAATTCAAACCTATCCCTTCTTTCTCTTTATAGTGTAATCAATAAATATAATTCCCCTTAAACTCTTTCTATATACTCACCAGTTCTTGTGTCAATACGTATAACATCACCCACATTAACAAAGAGAGGTACTTGAACTACTGCACCCGTTTCAAGAGTAGCAGGTTTACTTCCTCCAGTAGCTGTGTCACCTTTAAAACCAGGCTCTGTATGGGTTACTTCTAACTCAACAAAGAAGGGAGGTTCTACAGAAAAAGCCTCACCTTTATAGAACTTGATGGTTACATTCATATTCTCTTTAATAAATTTAATTGCTTCTTCTACTTGGCTATGATTAAGGGGTATTTGTTCGTAGGTTTCTGTGTCCATAAAATAGTATAGGTTTCCATCATTGTATAGATATTGCATTTCCTTTGTCTCTATATGAGCCCTAGGCACTTTCTCGGTAGGGCTGAAAGTTTTTTCTATGGTGCTTCCAGTTACTATGTTTTTAACTTTAGTTCTTACAAATGCAGCACCTTTACCAGGTTTAACATGCTGGAAATCTACAACTGTATAAACTTGACCATCAAGTTCAATTGTAATACCTTTTCTAAAATCTCCTGCTGAAATCATAATTTTCATCTCCTATCCATATTAATCGTTCTGTTAAGTTAAATGAAAATTGAGGTTAACCTGCAATTATTTTGCAGTTGAACCAGATAAATATTTTACTAGATATTCTAGGGCAAGTCCATATCCCTCTAATCCTAGGCCACATATTTGGCCAAGGCATACAGGGGCTATAACTGACAAATTACGAAAAGACTCCCTAGCGTTTATATTTGATATATGTACTTCAATAACCGGGAGTTCAACCGCGGATATAGCATCCCTTAAAGCATAGCTATAATGGCTGAAAGCTCCAGGATTGAAGATTATGCCATGAAATTCTTCTCTAGCTTTATGAATTTGGTCTATTAAAGCTCCCTCACTATTAGATTGGAAATGAGTAATTTCCACTCCTAAAGCTTGAGCCCTATTTTCTAAATCCATAATTAGATCATCCAAGCTAGATTTACCATAAACAGAAGGTTCTCTCACTCCTAAAAGATTCAAATTTGGACCATTCAGGATTAGAATGTTCATTCTAATCATAGCTCCTTTTTCAAAATTTCATATGTATATATATTATCATATATTGCCATTATTGGATAGAGTAAATTTTTCTTGATATATATTCTTTAACTTTAGAGCATCTTCAGCCATAACACCCCTAGATTCGCAAATAATTGTTGGAGTAAGTTTTCTTTCAATTATTAATTCAGCTAAATAGGAAAATTCAGGTCCATATTGTGTGTCAGATATGGTCCAATGTTTTTTTTCACCGCCTTCAGTGAATTCAATACGGCTAAAATGACAATGGAAAGATTTAGTTCTTTCATAGCCAATAGCATTTTCTACCCTATCTATGATTTCTTCATAATCTTCTTTGCTATTAATAGCCCCTAATCCTCTAGCATGTATATGGCCAAAATCTAAAGTTGGTATGATGTTCTCATGTAAAGAACAAAAGAATAGAATTTCATCCAATGTACCAATCTGATTCAATTTACCCATAGTTTCGGGACATAAAAACATACCATTTTGAAGATAATCCCTAGCCTGGACTATTAGCTGTTTCAGCATCTGTATTACATTCTCGTTAGCTTTCTTTCTGCTAATTTTTGCACAGGAACCTGGATGAAAAACCACCTTTTTTGCTCCAAGCCATGTAGCTACTTCGAGGGAGTCCAAAATATATCTTATGGATTTTTCTGCTTTTTCCGTTTCAGGTGAGGCAAGATTAATATAATATGGAGCATGAACACTTATTGCTATATCATATTTTCTGGCCTCTTTTCCAATTAACCTTGCAGTTTCCTCTTTTATATTAATTCCACGAGTTAATGAATATTCATAGGCGTTTAACCCCATATAATGTAACCATTTGGGCATTTCAACGCTGCTCTTATGTCCTTGTTTATAGAAGGATTCGCTATTGCCCGAGGGGCCAAATCGAATACCATTATTGAAATTCAACTCTCTCCTTCTTCCTTTCCAATTATGTCCACAATTTCATCCACTATTTCATCTATCTTTTTCCCGTCAGTATTTATAGTATGATGAGCCTTCATGTATACAGGTCTTCTAAGCCAGTAAAGCTCATCTATTCTTTTTTTGCGATTACTGTGATCTAGCATAGGACGGTTATTAGAATCCTCAAGCCTATCATATAAGGTTGACAGAGAAGCATCTAAATGAATAACTGTTCCTTTTGATAGCAATATATTAAAAAGTTGGTTATTCATTACTGCACCTCCCCCTGTGGCCAATACAATACCTGCCATATTGACTATATCCTTTATTACTTCAAATTCTAATCTTCTAAAATATTTTTCGCCATAAATGTGGAAAATATCCGGTATACACATTCCAGATTTTTCTTCAATTTTATGATCTGAATCTATAAATTTATAAGATAGTTTTTCAGCTATCTTACTGCCAATAGTGGATTTACCCACTCCCATAAAACCTATAAGAATTATATTATTCATTATTAATCACATCACCCAACTTAAATTTTATTGATCCTATGTAAAAAATTGAGTTTTCTATTTATATGATTATAACATTTGTACCCATAAAACTATAGTATTATATATACGGATGGCATAGTAACTTAATTAATTATGGGGAAAAACAATAAAATGCAGTAGTAATTCTACATCCCAATCATAGGATGAGTTTATTAGTTCTGATTGCTTTTTATTTATTATTATGTTGTCCATCATAAGAGGCCATGGTGACTTTTCTATGCTAGAGATAATTTTTTTTATATTATCATAGCTAGTCTCAAAATTAAGTGCAATAGTTATAATGTTATATTCCACCTCTTCCTGCGTATCCAAGAATTTTACTTTAGTCCCTAAGCCTAAACCTTCAATAGCTTCTTCTATAAAGACTATAATATGGGGGCTGACTTTATTAGTATCAACTACTTGCGGAATTTTGTTAGAGTGATTTGCTAGTTCTAATAATTTACTCTTTAATTCAACTATTTGGGATGAATAATGCGAAGCTGCTGCCATATCTTCTTTATTTTTATGGATTTGATTTTTTATTGTGATAATATCATGATGAATGTTCTTATAGAACAAATTAAAATATAGTATTACAAAAATTATTACTAAAGTTATGGATATTGATACTTTTTCCCTAGTTGAAATCTTCAACTTCTTCTTCCTCCTCAAGGGAAATATCTTCTATATAAGGAGTTGAAAGATGAGGAACTGGAAGCTGTATCAGGCACTCAATATGGAAATTACGGCTTTGTTTGTCTTGGTCTAGAATAATTTCCTGAATACTAACAGCCTTTATCAATGGGTTCTCTTGTAATTTTAAAATGAAATTAGCAATCATTTTATCGTTGGGCGCAAACCCTCGAACAGTTAATATTTGTCCAGTAATACTTATGTGTGTAAGGTCCATTGCATGAGAAATTGAATCATCAACAGTTTCCAAAATTTTATTAAAATCTTTTTTCCTAGCCTCTATCTGATCATGAATTTCTAGCTGCCTTGATAAACTTATTAATTGCTCTTTTAGATGACGATATTCAGAATTTGTTTTACTTATGTAGGCTAATTGTTGGGATGTTTTCTCTTTTGCTGCTATAAGACTTTTTTTATATTCAATAGGTAATATAAAAGAAATTGAAATAATTAGAATAAAGAGTATAAGGACCGTTATTATTAAATGATTTTTGTTCAATTTGTCCTCTCTCATTAGGTTTATATCTAGCTTCATAGGGAAATTCTCCTTATAGTAGAACCAATAGCCTTACTCAGTGATATAATTCTGTTATCCTGATAATCATGAGAAAATAAATCTCTAAAATTAATCCATTCTGTCCATAAATATATATCCGATTTAAAATCTTGTTTTAATAGCTTCATTAACTTTAGGCTTGCTTCTTCTTCCCCAAATATAATAATACGATCCAATTGATTATTGGTAGTCACTTGATTATTAAAATATCTAATTATTCCTAATATCTCATCTCTTATTTGGGATAGTTCAGTTTTTCCTTCTTCATTTGCTATGATTCTGTTTGCAAAATATTTTCCCTTTTGTACAATAATAATGTCATTATAATAATAGCCTAGGTCAACTAAACATAGGTTTCCATTTTTTAAAATTCTTTTTTTATTATTATCAGAGTATTTTATAAGAAGCTTTTGCATGCAATTAAATGGCATATCTAAATATATAGGCTTTAAGCCAGCTTTTTTTAATACTCTAATATAAGATTTGATTATTTCTTTTAAAGCAGCTACCACCAGAATATTCCAATATTCTATATTGTTGGTAGTTGTCACATCCATTATCTTGTAGTCTATAATATAGTTGTCTAATTCCAAGGGTAAATATTCTTCTATATCATAAAGAATATTTTCCATTAATATTTCTTTGCTCATTTTTGGGAGAGTAAAGGCTTTTGCCGTTAAATAATGGGTAGGTACGCACAAGGCACATCTCTTTTCTCTAATTTTGTATAACTTAATTATTTCTTTGATGTGTTGTCCCAATAATTCTTCGGAAAGGATTCTATCTCTGGCTATTAGACCATTAGGTATTGATTCTATAATCCATTTGTTGGAGGACGAATTATTATTTATCCTTACTAGTTTGATTTTATTTGAATCTATGTCCAGTCCTAAAGATACTTTAGACTTTAGAATCATATTAATTACCTCCAGATAATTTATCTAGTTTCTCCCCATTCTGCTATATAAAAGCATGAATGATCTAATTTAAAGTCTGGATCTTTAGGATCTCTCCAAAGAACATGTATAGCAGCCTTAGCCGATCGGTTTATATTACCAATGCTACAGGTAGAGACCAGAATTAATTCATCCTTTCCCATAACGTTACTATTAATTTTACAAGTTATTTTAATTTTAACCTGTTGCCCTAAATAATCCTCAAATTGGGGAGGATTTATTGGTGTTTTTAATAGCTTAGCAAGAAAAGATTGCCTACTTATGACTGTTGGATCCTTATATAGACTTTCCATATTGTTACATATAATTTCTACCTGTTGTGTTAAACCTGCTTCTGCAAAGTAATAAGCTGCTTGGTGGATCTTGTCCGCAGATATAATTTTTGAATGAACCTGATCCATGTTCAGCAAAGTTATTCCTAGTACAGATATCACTAGTAATACTAAAAGGACTATAATTATAGCAGAACCTTTTGAACCACTCATATGAGGTCCATCTCCTCTTTATGAAACTTAAGGTAATTAAAAAGGAGTTAGTCCATTATATGAAAATAAGCTTCTAGAGAAAACTTTTGCTCATTTTTATCTGGAATGCTAGAAATCCTAACATACACTAAAGAAGGACTAGGCATGTCAAAGAAAAACTCAGATATACCTGTAGCCAATGGATTGCTTTTGTTTCTCAATATATTATTTGATAAACTATAGCTTTCATTTCCCACTATTAAACTATTTCCTTTAATGTCAACAGAGTTAGACCTTCTAATGTGGTAGGTTATATGTTCCATAGCTATACGTACATTAGACTGATTTTCTATAGATGAAACATTTTTAATATAGTTTTGTATGCCAAAAAGATATATAGAATAACTTAAAGATATTACTAAAAGGATTAGACTGGCATATATAATAAGCTCAGTTAAGGCAATGCCACTTTTTGATTTATGAAAGTCCTTGTATATCAAAAATGCTTTTCTATTGCACATTATGAGTATCCCAAAGTTATATCCCCTTTCAATGTTTGTTAATTTTTTAGTCGGATAATATTCTGTATTTTAAATATAGGATGCTCTAAATTTTCATCCTCAAATGCCTCAATTTTAGCGCTGAAAATTGAATAATCTCTATAAAAGCATTTTTCAATTATTGTATGTCCATTGTCAGAGTATAAAGTCCAATTCTTATCATTTCCTGGATATATAGTTATATAGGTATTACCAGTTATATAAAAAATAATATTGCTGTTAGATTGCTTTTCGATCAAATTGATGTATATATCACTTTTACTAGGCAAATCAAGATTACCCACTAAAGTTTGATGACCTAAAGTTAGAATATAATACGTGTCTTTGATATCGATCTTTATATTAAAAGTTTTGCTATCATTGTTTAACACAAATGATTTATATTCATTGGGGGTGAAAATCAATATCTCATCCCTTGCATTTCCTATATCTTTGACAATAATATAAAAACAATTAGAACCAGTCTTAACGGAATAGGGTTTAATGGATGTTTGAATGTAGAAATCATCTACTTTTTTCATCCCATTATGGTCATAGGCCTCCACAGAATTTTTTGACATTAGTGTTTCCATTTCATTTCGCACTGTATATATTACTTTAAGTTGCTTAGATGTGAAGTCCCGTACTTTTGTGGATTGAACAAACATCCTTGTGAAAGGACCTATTATTATGGCTAAAATCAAAATGGAGACAAGAACTTCAACTAATGATACTCCTTTATTTTGATTCAATATTTAATGATCACCCTTCCTGTTCCAACTGCTACTGTTATAGTTATTTCCCTTCCCTTTTTTGATGTTAAAATGATACTGCCAGTTTGAGATGGATTGCCTGTAGTTGCAAAAGATAGTCTCTTATAAGAACCGTGATTTCTAAAGGTACTAGTAATATTTGTAATTGTAGATTTAAATTTTACACTCTTTATAGTTGGTTCTTGAAGAAGAGCGCTTCTTACTCTATATGATCTGTTTGCCACATTAAGATCAAAATTATGAGTTACTCCTTTTGTTATAGCTAAATACTGAGTCCACCGAATATCTTCTACAATCTCCCTAGCTGTAGATTCCAGAACCCATTTGTCAATTAAATCAGTAATACTAGGAACAGCAACAAGCAATAACATGCCTAATACAGTAATAGTACAAATTAACTCTATTAGTGTAAATCCTTGTTCTTCTTTCATAACACTAATCACCTATAGGAAACTTAATAAATACCAGTTAACTATGTCCTTTCCCCACAATAAAGAGATTATGGTTGCTAATGATATAAAAGGGGCAAAAGGGATATATTCTCCTCTTTCTTTTATTTTGAAAAGCATCAACAGAATAGAAAAAATGCCGCCTATGTATATAGAAAATAAAAATGTAAGTAAGGTCATTTTCCATCCTATAAATAATCCAATAACACCTAATAGTTTAATATCCCCTCCTCCTAAGCCTTCTTTTTTTAAAACTAGTAATGAAATTAGCCCTATAATCAATAAGCTTCCTGCTCCAACTATAAGTCCCAGAATAGCGTCCAAAAAATTGATAGTTATACCAAATAAGCTAAAGAAAAGACCAGATATTAAACATATTAAAATAATAATATTGGGTACTATTTGTTGTTTTATATCTGTAAAAGATGTAATAATTAAGAGACTAACTAAAATGAAATAACTAATAAATTGCCAAGAAAAACCGTACTTATAATATAATAGTAATGCTATAATCGGTGTAATTAGCTCAACAATAAGATATCGTGGGGAAATCATACTTTTACAATACCTGCATCTGCCCAACAGGAAAATATAACTTAGTATTGGAATTAAGTCTATGATTTTTAAGGGATGCCGACAAGTTGGGCAATGTGAAGAAGGATATATAATTGATTCATTAGTAAGTATCCTATGGATGCAGACATTATAAAAACTTGCTAATAATGTTGAAAATAAGATTATTATTAATACCATGACTATGACAGTCTCCTTTCAGCCTAAGAAAGCGTATATTTCAAACATAGGCAAGATTATTGAGATGACTATAATAGCTACTATGCCTCCTACAATAAGAATTGAAATAGGTTCTAATAAAGCAATGAATTTATCTATAGCATTTTCTGCTTCTATTTCGCATATATCTGCAACTTTATTCATCATCTCTTCAACTTGACCACTTTCTTCACCTATTGCTATAAAATTAATAATTTCTCTTGAAAAGATTCCTAATGAACCTAAAGCCTTGGACAAGCTTTCACCTTGTTGAATCATATTAATTGTATCAGCCAGCCTTTTATAGATAAACTCATTATTTGTTACTCTTGATGCTATTGTTAAGGTATGGGCAATGGATACTCCGGTTGATATAAGTATTGCCACTGTACGATTAAACCGAGCAGATATAATCTTATTAGTCAGATTTCCTATATAAGGTATTTTTAACATAATGCTGTCTATAAAATAACGTATTCTTTTATTATATAAGATAAGCCTAATAATTAAGTAAATGGCTGGTATAAATAATACAAACAAGATTGAATGATTTGTAATAAACTGGCTTAACCTTAAAAGAATTCGTGTATATATAGGAAGTTTAACCTGCGCATTATCAAAAAGAGTAACAAATTGTGGTACAACCACACGTAGTAGAATATAGACTATTACTATTGATGCAATAGTGAGAAAGATAGGATATGCTAATGCTTTACTAATCTTTTGCTTGATTTTGTATTGTTTTTCGAAATAATCAGCCATTCTGTCAAATGAGATATCTATAGTACCACTCCACTCACCGGCCTCGATTGTTCTAACTAGTAGGATAGGAAAATTACTGTTCTGTTTCATAGCTTGAGACAAGGAATAGCCTTCTTGAACTAAAGCATAGACCCTTTTCAAGGAGGCTTCTAATAATGGATTGCTCATTTGATTAATTATTATCTGCAATCCTTGAAGCGGAGAAATTCCTGACTTCAACATGGAAGCATATTGTTTACAAAATATAGATAGATCCTTTGAAGAAATGTTAGAAAATAAATGCAAACTATTAAAATCTCTTGACATTTTAATATATCTAATAGATGTTGGATAAAGTTGCCTTTGCCTTAATTGGTTTACAACTTCTTTCCTATCATTAGCCTCTATAACACCTTCAATTTCTTGGCCATCAATGCTTATGGCATTATACTTGAACCTGGGTATTTTACACCACTCCCTCTGATATAATCGTTAATATTAAAGCAAATGGTGTATTGTTATGATTTTATTTTACATTATATAGGAAATTATATAAAATTTCAACATAAATTATAAAAGACATGTAGTTATTCTATGATAATGTCATATTGAATTTATTCTGATAAAATGTCATGTATGAGGAAGGAGTTATTCAATATGACTCAAAAAGAGATAACTCGTCTTAGAGTCATCAATCAAACTATCGAAAGGT
>Ga0209537_1003190_pt1 | contig 15300 bp, 22 predicted proteins | sample BioPla4DNA1_FD_187698 | JGI IMG/M metagenome (GOLD analysis project Ga0209537, IMG submission 187698) | Biogas fermentation microbial communities from Germany - Plant 4 DNA1 (SPAdes) (version 2) | ecosystem: Engineered > Bioreactor > Anaerobic > Digestate | place: Bielefeld, North... | reverse complement strand
AATCAATAAGGGATGCTTAAATAAAGGATACTTAAAAAAGATAGATACAGGGGGAATACTTTTTTCAAAAACCCAGAGTATCTTGACGCTATCTTTTTTATCATTTATGTTGAAATTTTATATAATTTCCTATATAATGTAATATAATGTAAAACAATTATAATAAGACACCATTTGCTTTAATATTACTGATATTAGGGGGAGTGGTGTAAAATAGCTAGATTTAAATACTATGCCGTTAATATGGAAGGAAAAGAAATCGAAGGTATTATTCAGGCCAGTGACAAGAAAGAAGTTGTAAACCAGTTAAGACAAAGACAGTTATTCCCAATATCTATTAGATATATAAAGAAAGCAAGAAATCTTAACAGCTTAAATTTATTGTCTAACATTACTTCAAAGGATCTGTATATTTTTTGTAAGCAATATGCATCAATGTTGAGGGCAGGAGTTCCTCCAGTTCAAGGATTGTATATGACAATTAATCAAATTAGCAATCCATTATTAAAAGCTTCATTGGAAAAGATCTATTCTTTAGTTCAAGAAGGATATACTTTATCTCAAGCCATGAGAAAGGACAACAAATTTCCTATAATACTTATTAGTACCATTGAAGCAGGTGAATGGAGCGGTACTTTAGATATTTCATTTGATAGAATGGCGGATTATTTCGAAAAGCAATACAAAACCAATCAAAAGCTCTGTAAAGCACTAGCTTATCCCATCTTTCTTACTATTACATCAATACTAATAGTTTATTTTCTCATGCGTATGGTTGTACCCCAATTTATTACTCTTTTTGCAAATGCGCAGGTTGAACTTCCTATATATACACGCATTCTTTTAGGAATAAGCCATTTTTTTATAAATAACTCAATTTTATTTCTTTTATTTCTCCCTATTATCTACTTAATAAGTAGATTAGCTAAATACCATAGAAGCTTTGGATATTTTCTAGATAGCATTTTGCTAAAATCTCCATATTTCGGCAATCTGATTAATAAAGTCATCTCCGCTCGTTTTAATCGTACAGTAGCGATACTCATATCAGCCGGTATATCTATTGCACATGCCTTGGCAATATCAGCAAAAGTAACTAAGAATGAGTTTGTGAATAGAAAGCTGGTCAATATTGTTAGCATAATACAGCAAGGTGAAAGTTTATCCAAGGCTTTAAGTTCATTAGGAATTTTTTCGGAAGAAATCATTAACTTTATAGCAATAGGTGAGGAAAGTGGACAAGTTGAGGAGATGATGAATAAAGTTGCTGATATTTGTGAAGTGGAAGCCGAGGCAGCTATAGATAGATTCATAGCTTTATTAGAACCTATTTCCGTTCTTATTTTAGGAGGCATGATTGCCTTTATAGTTATATCAATAATTTTGCCTATATTTGAGATGTACACTTTTTTAGGATGAAAGGAGATATTGCCATGGTTGTAGCATTAATAGTTATATTTTCCACTATACTAGCAAGTTTTTATAATGTCTGCATTCATAGGATTCTTACTAATGAATCTATCATATATCCTTCTTCCTATTGTCCTAATTGTCGCCATCCTTTGAAAATCTTAGATTTAATACCAATATTAAGTTATATTTCTCTATTAGGTAGATGCAGATATTGTAAGAGTAAGATTTCTCCAAGATATCTTATTATTGAACTAATTACACCAATTATAGCGTTAATATTGTATATTAAGTACGGTTTTACTTGGCAATTTATCAGCTATTATATTTTAGTAAGTCTCCTAATTATTGCATCTTTTACAGATATAGAACAACAAATAATACCAAATATAATAATTTTGTTAGGTTTAATATTCGGGCTACTCTTTAGCTTAACTGATATAACAAGACAGTTTTTCGATGCTATTCTTGGTCTTATAGTGGGAGCAGGAAGCTTATCAATTATAGCCCTAGTTTCGTTATTGGTTATGAAAAAAGAAGGTATGGGAGGAGGCGATATTAAACTCTTAAGTGCTATTGGATTATTTATGGGATGGAAAATGACCCTATTAATTCTTTTATTTTCTATATATTTAGGAGGACTTTTTTCTATTCTCTTATTGCTGTTAAAAATAAAAAAAACAGGAGAATATATTCCTTTTGCTCCTTTTATATCTCTAGCTACTCTAATCACCCTTTTGTGGGGAAAAAACATAATTTCTTGGTATTTAATATCTTTTCTATAGGTGGTTAGTTGTATGATAAAAGAAAAAGGGCTTACGTTGATAGAGTTGATTTGTGCTATTTCTATATTAGGAATACTATTGGTTATTGCTGTTCCAATTACCACAGATTTAATTGATAAATGGATTTTAGAATCTACAGCCAGGGAGATTGTAGAAGATATTCGTTGGACACAACACTTGGCAATAACTAAAGAAATAAGCCATAATTTTGATCTTAATATTTCAAATAGATCATATAGAATAAGAAGCGCTAATATTCAAGAATCAATTATAAAGAGTGTAAAATTTAGTTCTGCTATCTCTAATATTAGTAGCACCTTTAAGAATCACGGAACTTATAAGAGACTTTCTTTTACGCCTACAGGCAATCCATCTCAAACCGGCAGTATTGTTTTAACATCAAAAAAAGGTAGAGAGCTAACCATAACAGTAGCAGTAGGAACAGGGAGGGTGACCATTAAATATTGAATCAAAATAAAGGAGTATCTTTAGTTGAGGTTCTTGTTTCAATTTTTATTATAGCCATAATAATAGGTCCTTTTACAGGTATGTTCGTTCAATCCTCAAGAGTACGCGACTCCATATCTAAGCAATTTAAAGAAATATATTCAGTACGAAATGAAATGGAAATGCTAATGTCCAAAGACTGTGTGGAAGCCTATGGCTATAATGGGGTAAGAAAGATAGATGATTTTTATATTCGTACATCAATTGAACCTTATTCTGTTAAGACTGGTTCAAATTGCTTCTATATTATTGTTAAAAATATTGAAGGTGCAAGAGATGAAATATTAGTTTTCACCCCAAATGAACATATATCATTCTTGTTAGACCAGAACGGAAGTGTTTTCAACATAGAAATTGATATCACAAGTACCCATTATAATATAACTTTAGGTCATCAAACTATATCAGGCAGCCTTCGTATCACTGATAAAAATGATATATGCATCAATCTAGTAGAAAAGCAATCTAATAATAAAATAATATTTCATATAACTGGAGATACTTATATAACTATATATCCAGGTAATGATAAGCATTGGACTTTAGTTTCTGATAATGAATATACAGTAGTTGATAAATGCTTTTATAGGAATTATTCCATTTTCAAAGCTAAGGTAGAAGCATTTGAAGATGCTAATCTAGAACATCCCATATTTGAAATTCAGAATATAGTTAGATTAAAAAATTAAGAAGCTATTAATTATGTATGCTTTGGAAGGGGGAATAACTTTGGGAGATGCATTGCTAACAAGAAGAAAAAAAATTTGATTTTCGATATATCTCATAGATCAAAAAGAGGCATTGCTTTAACGGAGCTTATTTTATATGCCTGCCTCATCCTTGTAGTGCTTTCCTTAGGTTATACTATTTATCTATTTGGTATTCAAAGCTATATAAATAATGTTTCTTCTATAGAAAATCAGTCTAATGTGCGTATAGCTATGGAACATATAACTTATCACATTAGAAGGTCTAACTCGGTCTATATTTCGGGAAGTAGTTTAATTGTAGGAGACGAAAGCTATAGATTATCAAATAATATATTGATGAATAAAAACAATCAATTAGCCACAGGCATATCGGAGTTTTTCTTTGATAAGCTTAGTCCCTCATTAGTGTATATAAGGATTTCTAGTATTCCAGATAAAAAACAAGAAAAATTTTCTTTAGAAGCTTATTTTCACATAATGGATTAACTCTTTGAATTATTTGACAATAAGCTATTAACTCTTTATCACTTTAATTGCTTAAAAATTCATAAAAGGAAATAGGTGTTGTGAGTATGGGATCAAAAGGTTCTGCCATTATTGTAGTTCTTTTAGTATTACTAGTGGTATCCGTGTTAGGCATAACTTTACTAAACATGGATAAAGTCCATTTAAAAATTTTATCTACAGATAAGCTCTATCAAGCAGTCTATTATTTCGCAGAAGCGGGGTTAACACATCAGATAGAGATTTTATGTAATCATATGGAAAGTTTATATAAAGATCCAAAAGTCATCAGTAGACAATCTTTTCTTGCAAAGCTACTAGAAACTCCCATAACTCCTCCTGAATTCCAAGATTATTTGGGTCAAAAGGTTAAAATCAACATTAGTTGTAAATTTAATAATAACGTTTCGGGTAAGGATGAATTAATTCTAGTGTCTACCTGTAGTATCGGTAATATAAAACGATCCATAAAAGCTACTATTCATGTTCTTTGGAGAGACCCTAAGGACCCGGACTTTAAATTAGATAATTCATGCTTTTATATAGCAGAGTGGTCAGAGATTTGATAAATTTTTTTGGAGGTAGTTTATATGATTCTAACACCAAAGGTATCTTTAGGGTTAAATATAGATTCTAATAGAATTAGACTAATTAGAATGGATAATAATTCATTCTGTAAAAAAGGAATTGTTGAACACATTCCCAATGGCTTAATAGCTAAAGATGGTATTCTTTCTGAAGATTTGCTAGGGAAACACATAAAAGAAATAATTAAATTATATAAAATTAGAGAAAAGAGATGTGCCTTGTGTTTACCTGCCCACTATGTAACAATAATAGGAATTAACCTGCCTAAGATGGAAAAAGAAATATTAATGGCAAATATTCATTATGATATAAAGGAATATTTGCCTTTAGAACCTGAAAACTATATTATAGACTATAGGATAATGAATACGTCAGTAGTTAATGATATAGAATATTGGAACATTTTGGTGGTAGCTGTTTTGAAAGAAATAATTACTTCCTATATTAGAGTATTAAAAAAAGCTGGTTTAAAGCCTATATATTTGGACATCCCATTTAATTGCATTCAAAAACTTCTCGTAAAATTCGCTAATGATAGTAAACAATCCCTTTTAAAAAATGAAAACATATGTTTTGTTGACCTAGAACACTATTATAATGATATTATCATTTTAAAAAAGGGGATATATTTTGCAAACAGAATCGTAGTAAATGACAAAGAAAAACCAGATTTATATCAAATAAAAAATGAGATATTGGGGGTTATTAAATATTTCAATAATCAAGCTACTGGTGACAATCAATTGAATCATATTATAGTATTTGGAGAAGAAGAAATAAGCTGGAAATTATTAGAATTATTAAAACTAGATTTACAATCCGATGTATCTTTATGGACTGATTGGATCAATTTTAATGAGTTATTTTCTGATTATTATGCAGATAAAGAAGTTATTATGTCTCTGAGCAAGGCTATTGGTTCTACTATAAGGAGAATTGCCCCATGAAGTTGGATATAAACCTATTGACAAATCGAAGGTCTAATGAAAATCATTTTATATTAATGGCACTTATAATTTTATTAATTCTTATTATTTTAATTGCTTTTATATTGCCTATTAGATATAAAAATAGTCTTATAGCAGAGACAAAAAAAACAACTCAAGAATTAGCAAACATTAAAAACACAAATTCTGAATATCTACATCTAGAAAATCAACTAGCAAGCTTATTAAAACAAGTAGAAATTAATGATGAGATAGAAGCCAGAAAAAGAGATTTCCATAAGATTTTAGAAATAATTGATGATTCAATTTCTCATAGAATAGAACTTACGCATATAAGCATTACTGGAAATATAGTAATCATTCAAGGCTTTGCGCCTAACGATAGAACCATTGCTGAGTGTGTTCTAAAATTACAAGAGGAGCAATTAATAAAGACGGTTAACATTCATGAAATTTATTTGGACAAAGACAAAGGAAGACGTAATTTCTATATAGAATGTTTGACTCAGCTTCCAGTTCCTTATATAGAAGATATTTCCCTTGAGGAAGAGGAGGAAGAAGCAATTGAAAATTTCAACTAGAGAAAAGGTGCTTATATCAGTAACTTTAGCAATTATTCTTATAGTACTATATTTGAACTTATTCTATAAAGAAATACATCATGAAATTGTCATAATGAAAGACCAAATCTATAGAAATAAGGAAAGTATAGAAGCCGCTTCTTATTCCCCATCTCAGATAGATGAATTAAAAAGTCAAATATTAGAATTAGAAAGACTATCTGACCAAATGCTACAGACAATTGATAGAAATAAGGTTAGCTCCCATATCATTGTATTCATAGAAGAAGCTATTAAAGATTTAGGTTTGGGTACCAAGATAAAATTTATAAATATGCAGGAAGAGAAAGAATATAGTAGTGTAACCATTACGCTTAATTTTGAGACTAGCTATAACAACATCAAAAAAATTATATCAAACATAGAAACAGCACCATGGCCCCTTATAATTGATAATATAAAAATAAACAAAAAGCAATCGGACTTAATAAGTACATCCTTTGATTGGGATATAGAAGTAGTACTTCATTTTCTACTCTTCCATAAAGATAAAAGTGGTTAATTTAACACTTATATAATTAAAACTATGGTTTTTATAGGTACAAATGTTATAATCATAGAAATAGTAAACGCAAATGCTATACATAACGATTAATAATATTTAAGGTGATGTGATTCAGAATGAACAATATTATACTGATAGGCTTCATGGGAGTAGGAAAATCTACCACCGGAATTGCATTAGCTGAAAAACTTTCTTATAAATTTTTAGACTCAGACCATAAAATTGAGGAATTAGCTGGAATGAGTATACCGGATATTTTCCGCACCTATGGAGAAAAATATTTTAGAAGATTGGAGTATGAAGTAATTAGGGATATAGCGAATATGTCTGGTATTGTGTTAGCCACAGGTGGAGGAGCAGTAATGAATAACAAGCTCTTCGATATACTGATGTCAAAGGGGACAGTTATTCATTTAGATGCTTCACTCTCAACTTTATATGATAGGCTTAAAGACTCCAATAATCGTCCCATGCTAAACCATAATAGTAATCGAAAAAAAAGAATTGAGGACCTTTATATGCTTAGACGACCTATATATATGAAGGCTCATCATACTATAAACACTGATGGCAAAGAAGTAAGGGATATTGTTGATGAAATTGTAGAAATTATCATGGGAAGGGAAGACGATAAGAATTGAATTCTAATAGCAGCATCCGTTTTGGCCCCTCGGGCAATAGCGAATCATTCTATAAACAAGGGCATAAAAGCAGCGTTGAAATGCCAAAATGGTTATATCATATGGGGTTAAATGCTTATGAATATTCATTAACTCGAGGTATTAATATAAAAGAGGAAACCGCAAGATTAATTGGAGAAGAGGCTAGGAAATATAATATAGCAGTAAGTGTTCATGCTCCGTATTATATAAACCTTGCCTCTCCTGAAAAGGAAAAAGCAGAAAAATCGCTAGAATATATCTTGGATTCTCTTGAAGTAGCTACATGGTTAGGAGCAACAAGAGTGGTTTTTCATCCAGGTTCCTGCGCAAAAATAAGTAGGCAAAAAGCCAATGAAAATGTGATATCCATGTTGAAACAGCTAATTGGGCAAGCTAAGGATTATCTTCAAAGTGGCATATTCTTATGTCCAGAAACAATGGGCAAAATGAATCAAGTAGGTACATTGGATGAAATTCTGTACTTTTGCTCTTTACATGATAACATAGTACCCACTTTGGATTTTGGCCATATACATGCTAGAGGCTTAGGAGCTATAAAAAGTAAGGGAGACTACGAAGAAATCATAGATAGAGTAGAAAATGCCATTGGTTATGAGAGAACAAAATCTTTTCATTCTCATTTTAGTCGTATTGAATTTACTGAAGGTGGCGAAAAAAAGCACTGGACCATGTCTGATACAGAATATGGACCAGAGTTTTCTCATTTAGCTGAAGTAATAATTGAAAGAAAACTTACTCCGACAATTATTTGTGAGTCTAGAGGTGTTATGGCTGAAGACGCTCTTAAGTTAAAGAACATATATCAAGAAAAAATTACTCTATCCAATAATGCCAATATATGATAATATATATATGAAATTTTGAAAAGGAGCTATTATTAGAATGAAAATTCTAATTTTGAATGGACCAAATCTAAACCTTTTAGGAATTAGAGAGCCTGCTATTTATGGTAACTCTAGCATGGATAATCTAATTCGAGACTTAGAAAAGCGAGCCCAAGATTTAGAAGTAGAAATTTCTCATTTCCAATCTAATAGTGAGGGAGCTTTAATAGATCAAATCCATAAAGCTAGAGAAGAATATCAAGGTATAATCTTCAATCCTGGAGCTTTCAGCCATTATAGCTATGCCTTGAGGGATGCAATATCCGCGGTTGAGCTCCCGGTTATTGAAGTACATATATCTAATATAAGCGCTAGGGAGTCTTTTCGCAATAAATCAGTTATAGCCCCTGTATGTCTCGGCCAAATTAGCGGTCTAGGATTAGAGGGATATGGACTAGCCCTAGAATATCTTGTAAAATATTTATCTGATTCAACTGCAAAATAAGTTGCAGGAATTAACTATTTTATAATTCAATTAATATGGATGGGAGATGAAAATTATGATTTCAGCAGGAGATTTTAGAAAAGGTATTACAATTGAACTTGATGGTCAAGTTTATACCATTGTAGATTTTCAACATGTTAAGCCTGGCAAAGGTGCTGCCTTTGTAAGGACCAAGATAAAAAACATAGTAACTGGAAGTACCATAGAAAAAACTTTCAGCCCTACTGAGAAAGTACCTAGAGCCCATGTAGAGACAAAGGAAATGCAATATCTATATAATGATGGAAATCTATACTATTTTATGGACACTGAAACCTATGAGCAAATACCCCTTAATCAAAGCCAAGTTGAGGATGCCATTAAGTTTATTAAAGAGAATATGAATGTAACCATCAAGTTCTTTAAAGGCGAGGCTTTTTCTTTAGAACCACCCTTCTTTGTTGAACTGGAAGTAACTCATACAGAACCAGGCTTTAAGGGAGATACAGCTACTGGAGGCAGTAAACCTGCTACCCTTGAAACAGGTGCAGTAGTTCAAGTTCCTCTCTTTGTTAATGTGGGTGATGTAATACGTATCGATACTCGAACTGGCGAGTATATGGAAAGAGTTTAAGGGGAATTATATTAGTGTTGATTAATAAAATTAGAAAGAAGGGATAAGTTTGAATTATCTAATTGAGCGCGTTGCCTATCTTAAAGGCTTGATGGATGGATTAGGAATTAACGATAGTACTAAAGAAGGCAGAGTACTAGTAAATATCGTTGATATTTTAGATGATATTGTCAGTGAAATTATTGAGCTGCATGATTCTAAAGCTGAACTTGATGAATATGTACAGACTATTGATGAGGATTTATCAAATGTAGAAGATGAATTATATGGAAATGCTGATTTTGATGAAGATGATGATTATGACGATGACACCCAGTATATTGAAATAGAGTGTCCTCACTGCCATGAGATTGTTTACTTTTCTGATGATATTTTTGATGTGGAAGATGAGATATTGTGTCCCAATTGTAATGAAACAATATACGATGAAAACGAAGAAAATCATAATGATACAGATTAGATTTACATACTTATATTTAGACCGGTTAATACCGGTCTTTTTTTATATAAAAATAGTTATAAACAAGCCTTTACTGTCATAGATATATTATACAAAAAGAAAGGACGAGTCCATATGATACAAAGGATAGAAAATTACCAAGGAAACTCTTATCAACCAATTGTAGATGCACTGCCAGATAATATAAGAAAAATGATTTTATCAATTAATCCCACAATACTAGAAGGCTTGGAAGAAATTCGGATCCGACAAAATCGTCCCCTCATGGTATATAGCCGTGGAAGGGACTATTTTCTATGCACTGATGGAAGAGTAGTTACTCATCATCCCAGGGATGCTTATATTGTAACCGCGGATGATGTAAGGAGGATACTAGAGCTAATTTCTAATTATTCTATTTATGCTTTTGAGGAAGAGTTGAGAAATGGATATATAACGTTACAAGGTGGATATCGTGTTGGTATATCTGGAAAGGTTGTATTAGGAAAAGAAGAAATTGTGACCTTTCAGCATATAACTTCCTTTAACATTAGAATAGCTAGACAGATCATTAATGTAGCTAATAAAGTTTTACCTTTTATTATAGATAAAGGCCAAGTCCTACACACTCTAATACTTTCCCCACCCCAAATGGGAAAGACCACATTGCTAAGGGATCTATCAAGACAGCTTAGTAATGGTTTTTCAGGATTTAGAGGAGTAAAAGTAGGGATTGTCGATGAACGTTCTGAGATTGCAGGATGTTTTCAGGGAATACCACAAAATGACGTAGGAGTTAGAACAGATATACTAGATGGGTGCCCAAAAGCATTAGGTATAATTATGCTGATACGTTCCATGTCCCCAAACGTGATAATTACTGATGAAATCGGCAAGCCCGAAGATGTTATAGCAATAGAAGATGCTTTAAATGCTGGAATTAAAATGATAACAACGGCTCATAGCTCTGGGCTAGAAGATGCCTTTCAAAGGCCTATCCTAAAATCTCTTTTAAACAAAAAAGTATTTCAGAGAATCTTGGTACTAGGCAATAGCCTAGGAACGGGAACTTTAGAGAAAGTTTATGATGGAACCAATGGCCAGTTATTATTAAATAGCCCTATTAGATAGCTTTATAGAAGATGGAATACCAAAGATTCTAGTTAGGAAGTGATATAGTGTTTCTAAAAATAGCCTCTAGTATAGCTATTGTTATATGCTGTACCCTTTTGGGAATACATATGTCTTATAGATATAAACAGAGAATATACAATATTAGGGTTTTGCAGAGCATACTAGCCCATTTAGAAACAGAGATAGTTTATTACTCCACATTTTTATCTCAGGCTATAAGAAATTCAATTAGAACTTTGGATGGAGATTGGAAAATTTTTTTCATCGAAGTAGCAGACATTTTGGAAAATAGAAAAGAATATTCCCTCGCTGAAGCATGGAATAAATCCTTGAAAAAAATACAAAAAAATCCATGCATAGGTAAAGCAGAGCTAGATATAATGTATCGATTTGGCTTGCAATTAGGTAACAGCAACAGGCAAAATCAACAAAAATATTTTGAAATTGCACAACAGCAACTAAAGATAGAAGAAGAAAATGCTAGGCAACTTCACTTGCGTTATGGAAAAATGTACCGTAGCTTAGGTTTACTATTAGGATTGGGTATAGCCATAATATTGTTCTAGTTTACGAATGGAGGAAGCCAAGGTGAATATTGATATTATCTTTAAGATAGCCGCAATTGGCATTTTGGTAGCAGTGGTGAATCATGTACTTATAAGGGCAGGTAGAGAAGAAATAGCTATGTTGACTACTCTAACAGGTGTAGTGATTGTTCTCCTTATGGTGGTAAATCTCATTAATGATTTATTCAACAGTGTAAGAAGTATCTTTCGCTTATATTAAAACTACTTAGAAAAGGTGTTTTTATGGATATCATTCAAATTGTTGGGATAGGTATTGTTGCTGCTATTCTTTCTATGATTATAAAACAGCATAAACCAGAGATTGCTTTTCTTATAAGCATTGCAGCGGCTATATTTATATTTATCATTATTGCTAATAAGCTGCCATATATTGTTAATGTCTTTAATGATATAATCAATAAAACTCAAATTGATACTATTTATATATCCACCTTAATAAAAATAATAGGTGTAGCGTACATAACTGAATTTGGTTCACAAATTTGTCGTGATATGGGGGAAAATAGCATAGCTTCAAAAATAGAGCTGGGTGGAAAAGTGATCATTATGATTTTAGGATTGCCAATATTAACAGCTCTTACTGAAATAATTTTAGAAATATTGCCATAAGGAGTTTCAACATATGAAGAATTTAATGATTATTGGTTTTGTGGCCATACTACTGATAATTCCAACTAATATACTGGAAGCTTCGATAACTGAAGAATCTAAAGTTGATATAAGAGAAGAAATTCAAAAAATAGCAGAAGATCAACTAGATATATTAGATATTGATCAGTGGAATAAATTTAATAAAAATCTAGATAATTACCAAGGTAGTTTATTAGCAACTATTAATTTTAAGGAAATGATTATTAATCTTGTAACAGGTAAGTTTGAGTTGGATTGGAAAAAAATTTATGGGAACTTTGGCAAGGTTTTTTTTGCAGAAATAAAACTGAATCTATCGTTTATGGCAAAAATCTTTGCTATAGCTATATTTACCGGCATATTGAGTAATTTTAAAACCAATTTTAGCGATAGTACAGTAGGAGAGCTGGCCTGGATAGTATGTTACATTCTGATAGTAGTATTAATAATACAGAGTATAATAGTAGTCCTCAATGTTGGAAAAAATACTATTGAACAAATGACATCATTTATGCAAATTCTTTTTCCCGCTCTATTAGCTCTTCTCATTGGTATGGGAGGAATAGCTTCGTCGGGTATTATGCAGCCAGCTACGGTCCTGCTGACGGGAGTGACTGGAATATTTCTAAAGAACATTATGTTACCACTGATTTTCTTATCCACCATTTTAGTACTGATCAGTAATATTAATGATAACATCAGTTTAGAAAATCTAAGTAAGCTAACTAGAAACATTTGCTCCTGGGTATTAGGCATAGTTTTTACCATCTTTATTGGAGTCCTTAGTGTTCAGGGCATAATAGCAGCATCCTTTGACGGAGTATCTATTCGTACTACGAAGTATGCCATTGAAACCTTCGTTCCAGTGGTAGGCAAAATGTTCTCTCAAACAGTAGATGTTATTATTAGCTCTTCCTTAATGCTAAAAAATGCAGTAGGCGTAGTGGGATTAATGGTTTCTATATCAATCTGTCTATATCCTATATTAAAGATTCTTTCATTAATGGCTATTTACAAGCTATCTAGTGCTTTGCTGGAACCCATTAGTGATAAAAGAGTTGTGAATTGTTTAAATGAAATATGTAGTGTTTTAGTAATACTCCTTGTAACCTTATTAGGTATAACAATATTGTTCTTTTTAACTATAGCATTATTAATAGGGTTAGGTAATATAACTGTAATGATGAGATAAAGGAGAATTTAGATGATAAACCAGTGGATTTCAAATATAGTGGCTGTGGTAATATTAGCAACATTACTAGATATGGTTCTCCCTAATGGGAATCTAAAAAAATACACCAAGTTTTTTATTGGACTTATTACTATTTTGGTTATTTTGCAACCTATTATAAAGTTAACAGGTAATTTTACTCAGTTTACTAAGGGCTTATGGCGCAAGCAAATAGACGCAGAATTAGAAACCATGAATGTTCAAAGCAGAGCATTGGAGATAAATCAGGAAAAATATCTAATGGAATTATATGAAAACAGGTTAGAAGAGGATATTATTAGTAGAACAAAAAAGTATATACCTGATTTAGATGTTTCAGCGAATGTAACATTAGCCAAAATGCAAGATCAAGATATGTTTTCGTTAAGTCGAATTGACATTACCATAGAATCTTCCAAGTTCTTAAAAATAGATCCTATAGAGATACGTACAGATAATAATTTGCCAACTGACAATGAGACTTCCTCACAATCAACTCTTGGAGATACTAATATTGATTTTGAAGCAATTAAAGAACATTTATCTACTACTTATGAAATTGATAAATCAAGAATATACATTAATATGAGATAGCATCACCTATGATAAGGAGGCCGCCATGGAAAATAAAAATACACTGAAGGATTTAATAACAAAATTTAAAGAAATTAAAAATATTGAGTTAATACTGGCTATTCTTGTGATTTCTATTGTTATAAGTATTTATGCTTCTACATTTAGTAAGCCATCTAGTACAGATCAAAATGAATATCATCAAAATAATGATGTAACTGATCTTCATTGGATAGATAATAATAGCTCTTCTGAAAATCGGGACGAACAAAGGCTAAAGGAAATATTATCTGCTATAAAAGGAGCAGGAAATGTAGAGGTCATGATAACCTATAGCTCTGGAAAAGAGATTATACCAGCTATGAATACAGTAGAATCAACAACCATTACCGAAGAAGAAGATAATAATGGGGGTACAAGAACAATTAATCAAACGGATAAAAATTTTCAACCATCAACTTATAACGATTCAGAAGGCACAAAGCCCATTATTCTAAAGGAGGTGGAGCCAGAAATAAAAGGAGTAATCGTTATCGCCCAAGGTGCTGAAGATATTCGGGTAAAAATGGAACTTATGAGGGCTGTGCAGGTTGCATTAGGTGTAAAGCCCAATCAAGTAGAAGTTTTCCCGATGGAACAAAGTAATTAGGGAGGGTAATTAATATGCTTACAGTAAAAAGAAAAAATTTGGTATTGGCTATGTTGGTAGTTCTTCTCGTAATTACGGGATATTTGAACTTTGCATACAATCAAAATGCTATTAAAGAACAAGAGGATGCAAATTTGTTGGATAATGAAAACCAAAAACCAACTGTCACGGTTAATGATGCATTGGAAGGAAAAGAAAATAGCAAAGAAATGGATCCATCAACAGATGCAGTAAGTACATCCAGCAGTGGAGGTTTCTTTGTTGAGTATCGATTTGAAAGAGAGAATACAAGGAAAAAAGAAATAAATTGGATTAAGGAAATTGTTGATAATCCCAATTCTGATCCAGAAACTAAAGATCAAGCTCAGCAACAACTCTTAGAAATTACATCCAATATGGAAAAAGAGTTGAATATAGAAGGTCTTTTAAAAGCAAAAGGATTTAATGATTCAATTGTTATATTTAATCAGGACTATGTAAGCGTTATCGTAGATAAACAAGAATTAGCACCTGAAGAAGTAGCCCAAATTTTAGATATAGTTAAACGTGAATCTGGTAAAGAAGCAGATAGTATCAAAATCATACCCACTAGCCAATGAAATTTTATAATTTCATTTCACTGAGAACTATAGATATTTCTAACATATTTATAGTTCTCGTTTTATTTATTGTTTACGAATACATATAGCAAAAAATCTTTTTAGTTTTATATAAAAAAGGTTAAAATTCCGTGAAATTATTAGCCTTTTAAGACATATGTATAAGAGAGAGTCTGGATTTGTTAGTGTAAAATTACTCTGGGGAAAAAACAAACAAATAAAAGAAAAGAGTATCTCCTCTGTGATATAATTATCACAACCACAAAAACAAAAGAAAG
>Ga0209537_1003184_pt1 | contig 15320 bp, 10 predicted proteins | sample BioPla4DNA1_FD_187698 | JGI IMG/M metagenome (GOLD analysis project Ga0209537, IMG submission 187698) | Biogas fermentation microbial communities from Germany - Plant 4 DNA1 (SPAdes) (version 2) | ecosystem: Engineered > Bioreactor > Anaerobic > Digestate | place: Bielefeld, North... | reverse complement strand
TATTTTCCATAAAATATAATCTCTCTCACATTTACTTGCTACGTAATGACCTGATTCTAATGCAGCCTTCCTTTTTCACAGTAAACTTTCAACAGTATTTCTTCTCTATTTCCCGTGCCCTCTTAATTCTCTTCTCTGTAAACCCAATAGACTTTGCCCTGCGGCTGCCATAAATCAACCTTTCCTCGGCCAACTCGTTTAATACCTCAAAGGGATACCCCTTCCAACTGCGCAGATACTTTTCGCCAAACTCTTCTTCTTCCCAAAAAGTGAGATACAGTAGCAATAAAGTCAATTCTTTAACTTTCTCTTCCATCACAATCATTTTTCCCATTCGGAATAGGCTAGCTTGGTCTCCCTTCAAAGTTCTCGAACAGACACCATTTCCAAATCCAGCGATTGCCGTTGAATCTCAAAATTTTTGCACTGCCGTAGTTTACTGTAGGGAAGATCAAGTTCGAAGGGAAATCCCTGGGGCAATTTGAAAAGCTGCTCCACAGGCACGGAAGAAACTTCCCCGCTCCTTAGCAGTGCCTCCAAAAGCCAAAGCTGCATTCCCTCTCCGAGAGGTAGGCGAGGTGCAGCTTTGTAGAAGCCTCTCTTGCCTGTTTCAGAAAGCACACCCCAATCAACCAGCGAACGAACTATTCTATAGGAAGATGTGCTTACTGTTTCAGTATCCCCCCACAGCTCTGCCATCCTACGCTTAATCTGCTTGTTGGATATTTCGTTTTGCAAAGAGAGAAGCCGGCCGCAAATAGAGGCCAGATCTCTAAAAAAAGGATACGCTAATGTAGTCATTCCCCAGTGTAGTGCAATTCTTTCCTGCAGCTGGCAGTTTGACAGCATCTTAAGAGCTCGTTTTTGCATATCTTCATGCTCACGGTGGACCAGTACCCAGATTCTGAACAAAATGGTAGTGGTTTTGCGTTTGGCCACGGCCCCTTTGATTTCCTTTTCCAAATACTCCTCAATAGAGCTGCGTATTTCTTTAATGTCATCAGTTGTACTGGCTCTCCAAGCAGTCTGTTCCAGCCAGTTAAGCTTGATTTTTCGGTCAAAACCCATTATCTGTGGCACGAATGTTATTCCTCCCCTATTTTCACAAAAGGTACAAGCACTTCTTCCAAGGTAATGCCGCCGTGGCTGATCACCTTCTCCCCTTGTGGAGCAAACGCTGTCCTCCCCTTGGCTATAAGGACGTGATAGTTTTGCGGCAAGCCCGCACCAGGCCAGAACAGGTTGTCTTCCCGGGCTCGCTCGAGGAGTTCTTTGTGTTGATAAATCCTCGCCCGCAAGCCCCTAGATTCGGCAAGGGTACCGTCAGTCAGCCTGCCTGTGCCTGTGGCCTCAATATTGCCGTGATCTGAAGTGAGATAGACTGCGTACTGATGCTTCAGGAGCCAATCAATCAAATTCAGCAAGTATCCCCCTTCAAGCCAGAGCTGAATCTGCTGGTGCATGCCTCGGGTCCCAAGCTTCATGCCGTGCATGATCTCGTCCACAGTCTTGACCACCAGCCCCAGGACCTCTGCTTCTGAATCCAGCTGCTTGAGGTCTGCGTCCCAAGAGCTTCCCAAGCCTTTAAGATAAAGCACCCTGCGGCGCTCATCCCAAAAATTCTGCCACTGCTTTTCTTCTTTGGCTGTGGTATTGATGGAATCCTGAAAGTATAAGGGCAGACGGCCAGAGAACAAAGCTTGCCGACAGACAGAGGTCAGGGTTGGGATCCAGGCAAAAGTCGCCCTCTCCTCAAAAAGCCAATTCCTCTTGGCTTTCAGGTAGTTTTTTATCACCAGCCACTGATCCAGGGCCAGTCCATCCACAACCACAAGGGCGATTTTCCCCTTCTCGTTGTGAGCCAAATAATTGGGAATGTGGTGCTGCATCACAGCCTGGGTGTATGGCAAAAAGGCCAAAGAACCAAAGCGCTGTCCCAGCCAGCTTGTGAACTTCTCGTCCAGCTTCCCGGTTAAGGCGGCTATCCTTTCTCCCAGCTGCCCTGCAACGCCCTGGTAAAAAACATATTTCAGCTCAGCCCAATAGAAGGCCAACCTCTGCCAGTCTTTATATGTGGCAGCTTCATCGCATAAGGACTCCACCTTAACTGCCAGGTGATGAAACTTGGCCTCAAACTCCCGCTTCGGATCTTGGACCACTCCAGCTGCCATCCACTCTGGCACCTTAGAGTCTGCTGGTATCTGCACAGGCTCAAGCAAGCCCTCTAAAAAGAGGTTGTCCCAATACATCCTGAGCCGCGCAAACATTTCTGCCTTTTCTTCTCCCTGAACCACAGCTTCCACAGACTGCTGCCATTTTTCCTGCAGGAAGCGAAAAAACTCTTCCCGATTGGAGACAATCCTCTCCAGGGGCCAGGCGCTGAAGGCACTGTTCCCTTGCAGCTGTCTTGTAACTAATCTGTCCAGCTCCTGAGGGAAACTGATCATATTATAATGTTTATCGATTAAGTGCGCCAGCAGATTTTCCGGAGTCTTGATGAGTCCAAGATCCAGATGAAAAACGTGCTTGAGAATAAACTCTGCTGTCTCCCTCTCTCCCAACTCTGAACCGTAATAATAGACGTAGGCTGAATAGAGCTGATCCAGCTGGTTGCGCATGGCAGAAACCAAGGGATAGCTGAGTTTGGGAAAGAGCTTCGCAAGGCTAAAGCTTAATTCCCTGCCAGAAGCCAACAGATCAAAGGGAAGGTTCTCCAGCCTCTCCCCCTCAACTACCACGATCAGCTCCAGGCTCTGCCCCTCTTCCCAGGCAGGGACGTATTTGCTTTCATACTCATAGCGAAAGGTAATGGGGTCTGTATATTTTAAGACCTCAAAGCCGCGGGCCTTCAGGGTGCTGAGGATCTCCTCGTCTGAAAGCAAGCTGTCAGGATCAGCAACCAAAGTTAGAGGTGAAACCTGTGGAACGAAGGCCTGGATAATCTCATCGCGCCAGTTCATGTCCTTTGGCCTCCAACTTTCATGATGATCACCGCTTCCAGTTCCGGCAACAGCTGCTCGCACCTTGCAAGCTCTGCCTGCCAGGCTTTCCGCTCCTCTTCCAGCTTCGCAAGGCGGTACCTTCGCACTGCAGGCAAACCGATTTTCTCGATGGTTTGCTTGCGGATCTGAAAGACTGTATTTCCCCTTTCCCTTCTTTGGGAGAGGTTTGCTTGGATTTCGTTCCGCAGCTGTTTGAACAGGGATTCTCCCTGTTCCTTGGCTACAGCCTCAAGCTCTTGATATATTTCTAAAGCCAAAGGCCCCTTGATCTGCTCCACTACAGACAAAGCAGTCTGCTCCAAAAGCAGCTGCTGCCAGATCCTCTCTGCAGTGACAGGAAAGAGCCTGCCGTCTTCGTTCTTGAACAGAGGGAAAAAGCGCCTGTTCTGCGAACCGCCTTGGAAAGAAATGCACCACAAAGACCAATAGCCGCAGATTTCAGCGTTCAAGCCTCCTATCTCTACACTGCAGATAGGCTGCCCTGGGACGTGACGGGGTATCTGCTCAAGCAGCCTGCGGATCCGCGGCTCTTCCATGCTCAGATAGGAAAGCTGGTTTTCTTCTGCAGTTTTTCGGTGGAAAGAGATATTTTCCATTTGCAGTCCATCAGGCCACTCAAGGTTATAGCCAGCAAGCTTCCGCTCCACCTTTCCCCCATGGCTTAAGAGGTAGTTGACGGTCATCCGCTCAAGCCAAAAGGGTGCAGGGTGCGCTGCTAGCTGAGCTGCCTGCCTCAAGTCCAGCTCCTTTTGATAGCCGAACAATCTGTTGGCAGCGGAGATCTCCTTCAGTCGCGCCCTGAGCTGGCTGTCTAGAGCCTGCACATCTGCATCGATTTTTTGCGGAGCGAGAATTGCTTTTTTGTAGAGGTTTTCAAAGTCTTGAGCCACCTCTGTGGAATCTAGGACATCGCTCATTTTATCCACGCCAAAGTCCCTGGCAATGGCCTCCAACTTCTCTGTGAGGACCTCCTGGACCCGCCACTCGATGGAATCTTCCAGGAGAAAGTTAATCGCCCTCACCGGATGCTTCTGCCCGATCCTGTCCACTCTGCCGATTCTCTGTTCCAGACGCATGGGGTTCCACGGCAGATCGAAGTTGATCACTATGTGGCAAAATTGGAGGTTCAAGCCTTCTCCCCCTGCGTCTGTGGAGATCATGATCCTGGTATCTTTGGAAAATTCAGCTTGGGCCTGGAGCCTCTCTTCCAAGGACATGGAACCATTTAAGCAGACTACACTAAATCCTCTGTTTTCCAAAAACTCTGCCAGCATTTGCTGGGTAGCCACGAATTCTGTGAAAATCAGACATTTCAGCTCGGGATCTTGCTCCTCCAGCTGCAGCTTATAGAGCCACTGGAGCAGCGCCTCTGCTTTTGCGTCAGTGCCAGCTGCCTCACACCTCCTGGCCAATGCCAGCAGCTTCATCACCTGTTCCCGCTCGTCTGCAAAAGCGGCAAGCTGACGGCTAAAAAGCTCTTCGTATTGCTCCTGACCGCCCAGCTCCCACCATTCCTCATCTATTTCCAGATCTCCTGCTATAAATGAGGGAGCCTGCTGGATCACCTCAAGGCGCCTTTGGAGAGCTTCCCTGATGGCAGCTGTGCTGCTTGCTACCAGCCTCTGCATCAAGACCAGCATAAATCCCAGGCCATATCTTTTCTCTTTCAAGGCCTGGTTGTATCCCAACCGGACGTATTCAGTTACTTTTTCGTACAGATCCCTCTGCTGCTGATGTTTTTCTTCCCAAGGAATGGTGACAAGTTTCGTATTTCTAGGTTTAAATAAGGGTTTGCCTTTGATGTCGATGGCTTTTCGCTTTTCCGTTCTGATGACATAAGGGGCGATCAATCTGCCTTGGATGGCCTTTTCGTTGGGAAATGCTTCTGGATCTAAAAGGGCCATTAACCTGTGAAAAGCATCTGTTTTCCCCTGGTGAGGGGTGGCGCTTAAAAGCAACAGATAAGGAGTTGCCTGCGCCAGGGCTCTGCCCAGCTTGTGGCGAGCCACTGTATCGGTGCTCCCTGCTACTTTATGGGCTTCATCGATGATCACAAGGTCCCAGCCTGCCATCACCAGGCTTTCCACCCTGGCTTGGTTGTATCGCTCTACCTCCTTCTGGGACCAGCCGCTTCTCGCATCGATCGGCTTTACGGAATCTAACGGCACAACTACCTGATCGAACTTGTTCCAAATGCCAGAGAGGCTGTCATTTGTTGAAAAGTCAGAGGGAATGATCAGCTGGAAAGGTTCGGAAAACCGGTCTTCAAGCTCCTGCACCCATTGGGTTACCAAACCCTTCGGCGCAAGAACCAGGGTTCTTCTCACCAAGCCCCGCAATTTCAATTCTCGAAGGATGAGACCGGCTTCGATTGTCTTTCCCAAGCCCACCTCATCTGCAAGCAGATAGCGGATCTTATCACCGCTTAGAGCTCGCTCCAAAGCGGAAAACTGGTGGGGAAGGGGATCTATCTTACTCTCCAAGGGAGCTAACATCAATTCCCCAGTGGCAAGGGTTTCTGCAAGCCTAGCAGCTGTTGCTTTATAGGCAAGGCTTTCTTTGCTGTCTCCCTCAGCCTGGGAGATTGGAAGCAGTTCTCCTTTTGTCAGGTAGACGGTATTGTCCCTGGGAGACCAGACCCGGAGACTTTTGTGATCCCAGAGGGAGAGCTCCTCTACAATCTGTACTGCTTCTTTTCTCTCGCTGTCCCAAGCCCACGATCCAGGTTGATACACCCTTATTCCACCTACTTATTATTAAAACTCACTTGTTGGCGTGGCTATTCTGCGGTAGCGGTTCACTTGAACGATGGTTCCTTCCTCGCCGCCGTTGAAGGTCAGCTTCTCCTCTTCCAGCTCTGGTATCTCAGCGATGTTGCCAGCCAGATATTCTTCCAGCCGCCAGATTACAGTATCCAATCTCGAGAGCATGCCGCCGTAGCGGATATCCAAAACCTCCCAGCCAAAAGGTTTGTATGTGTGGTGCCAAAGCTTCCTGTGTTCTGAACGCAAAAGGCTTATTTCCTTATGCAGCTCGGGCAGCTCTTCTTCCACGAGCTTTGCCAAAGCTTTTTTCTCTCCAGCTTGGTAGTTGTCCCGGATCCGCAGCCCTAGTTCCGCTTTTTTAGCAAGAACTATCGCCAGCCTCTCATACATGTTGAAGAGAAAGCCCCAGTTCGCATCTTTTTTGTAGGCATGAAATTTCTCTGCCAGTTTCCCGTAATGCTCACTGAGAGGCAGGCCTTTTATATTGGCATCGAACAGTCCCAAAAACAAATCCTGCCAGAGGAGATACTTGGATGGGTTATAAGCGTCGAGGTTATCTGGGCTTGTGCCAGGCGTTTCATCGAAGTATTTGAAATCAAGGAATGCTTCAAAAGACCCTTTGGTGCAGAACTCGAACCGTTCTTTAAGCTTTCCCTCAGTAAGCTCGCGGCTGTAGCCGTGCTCTGCAAACAGCTGCAGGCCCAAAAGCGCCGCGTAATAGTTGTTTTCTCCTCCATCATCGCCCCAGAGGGTTGCAAATACATCTTTAACACCCTCTTTTTTACAGGCGGTCAGGGCTGAATTGGTGTTAACGAAAGTCTTTCCATAGTTGAGGCACATGCCCGCCCAGGTCCAGATGCCGCCAGCGAAGATAGGTTCTGAACCCAGGCTCCTGTGTCTTTTGATCCATTCTCTGTAGAAGGCTTCGTCTTTGTGGTAGTAGTCCCAGTAGACGAAGCGAACTCCTTTGGGGATTTTTTCGATTATGTCCTCTGGAATTTGGCTTTCCAGATCGTAGTAGTCCCCAGTTTTGGAGCCTAACCTGAAGAACATATCGCTCCAGATCATGGGCTCTAGACCGTATTTTTGGGTGATGGCAAGGACTTTTTCCAGATGGCGGAGCATGATCTCAAAGCGCCTTTGGTATCCATACAAATCCAAATAGCGGCCTAAGCCGAGCCCGTGGGCTTCATCCATGCCGATATGGATCCTTTTGCTCCTGAACGGTCTGCTTGCCGCGGCAATCAGCTCTTCGATAAATTCGTAAGTTTTTTCATTGTCAGCTAGAAGTATATCCTCTGTGTCCCGATATTCTGCCATTACATTCCACTTCAAGGCTTGAGCCAAGTGAGCCAAGGTCTGGATGCAGGGGACGATTTCTATGCCGAGCTTTTCAGCGTACTGATCCAGCTCAGCTAGTTCTTCGTGAGAGTAGCGGCCCCGGAGGTATCCGAAATAAGGCCTTTGTGGCACCTCGTATGTGTCTTCAGTGTAGAGCATGAGGGTGTCAAGGCCCATGATGGCCATTTTTCTCATGATGGTTTTGACTGTTTCAGGCTTCATGACTGCGTTGCGGGAGCAGTCAAACATGGCGCCGTTGGTAGTGAATTGTGGGGTTTCTGTAATGGTGAAATTTTCTTTTCCTTTGGAAACAGCTTCAATCAATAGACCTAAACCGCGGAAAAAATGGATATCCTTTTCAAAGGAGATGATTGCTTTGTTTCCAGACCTGTTTACCTTCAAGTCTCCGGCTGCTCTTTGAGCAGTAACTTCAAGTTCCCCTTCCCCTATCTCAAAGCCCAGCTCTGGGGCAAGGATGTTTATGCCACGAGTTAGCTTTGATAAATCTCCTTGGAAGCTTATCTTCACTACCAGCACCTCCAGTATTTTATTTGCCAGTCATTCTAATGGAAGCGTTGTTGTAGTACATTAGCAGGGTGACGTCTTCTTGCAGTATCTTATCGGGTATTCGCTTCGCTACTGCCACTATGGTTTGGTAATCCTGTTTGGACCAAGCATCTTTAAAACCTGCTCGCAGTGCTTCTGTGCGGAATTCTTTGAGCCTTCCTTTGCCTTCTTTGTAGGAGTTAAATTCTCTGAGCAAGGAACGTTCTCTCAGTCTGTCTAGGTCTATTTGTTTATTTGGGTCTGGTATATACCATTTACCTTCATCATCTTTTAAGAAATTTTCCTCTAAAAGCTCCAAAAGCTCGGGCAATTTTTCGTGTTTTGATTTATGCAGCTCCTGGAGGAATTTAGGCTGGATCTCTTGGAAAGTCTGAGGTTGTTTTTCAAGTTGTAGCCTCAACCACTGGATGGCAGACTTCTCGTCGTTAACAAACAAGGACAATTGTCCTACTCCTTTTGCTGCAAGACGTTTTTGATCATACTCTGCTGCCTGTTTCGGCAAGAAATACATACCATCCCGCTCAACATATCGTTGTTTTAGACCAGCATAGAAATCTGCCGAACTAATAGGCACTGCTATGCCTCGTTCGATGTGAAAGGCCACCATTCTGTCGAAAAGTAGAAAGTTTTGACGTTCTGAGATTATTTCTATAATACCTTCAACCTCTACGACTGTAGGAAGTTTTTTCAAGTGGTTATTTACAAATTCCCAGACGCCTTCTTCAGTGCCTGCTTTCAGGGCAAAACTTTTCTCAAACTCCCTTGTTGGTTTGTATGCTGATATAATTAAATCCTGTTTAACAGCAGCGGTAGATGTTAATTGTTTAAAGGTTCCTTGTTGTTTATCTAAAACTCTAGTGTCTGCAACCACAAAGCCAGCTCTGTTGATTGCTTCTTGTATTGCATTCCAGACTCTATTTTGTGAATTATGAAAAACAACAGTCATCCATCGTCCTGGCTTGAGAACCTTATAATATTCATTAAAACATCGTTCCATGAGCTGTTGGTATTCGCGAATGCCTTTGCCTTGAAAGCTATTTTCGATGGCCTCAGGTTTATTGTTTGTAAAAACTTTTAACCATGCTTCCCAGAGATAATTTAATTCTGAATACATCAAATTGCCGCCAAAAGGAGGATCAGTGAATATATAATCGATACTATTAACACCTAAAAGAGTGCTTTCAGCGCTTGATGTGCTTATACAAACTTTGTAATTCTTGTTGGTAGCTAGCATCCTTAGGATAGGTACAATTCTTCTAAATATTTTATTCCTAAATTGATCAAAAAAATTGTTCTCCCTTACTAAAGATGCTACATAAAGTGTACCAGACATGGTATTTGAGGGAAATGAAACATTAAAACGATGTCTATTTAACTTGCAATGTCCTTGATGTACTCCATTAAAAGCCCATTTTATTTTTTTTCCAAACTTGTCATCATTTGAGAGCCTAGCAAATAAAGCTCCCAACACATACAAATTTCTCTTTGTATAGAAATGATGAACATGTGTTATACCCAGAGCGTCGTTTCTACGAGATTCTTCACCCTTCGGCATCCGACCTGTAGGATACCAATAAGGAACCTGCATCTCTTCTATTCTTTTAAGCAAATTTAAATCATCGTTATCAGGCTCTTTTTCAAATCTTTGTCTGCCGACGAAATAATTAATCAAAACAGGAACCTGACGTGCCCTTGTCATAGTTTTCTGTAATGATTTATCGTAAACTTGTTCCATAGCTCTTTCCAAAGATTTTTTCTCTAATGTTGCATTGCAATGCGGGCATTGATACTTGGTTTTTATTCTTCCTTCATCCTTATCCACTGCAATATCCCAAAACACCAATTCCTCAGCACAATGCGGACACACAAAAACATCAGACCAAACTGTATAATTGATCTTCCCCATTATGGGCTTGCCATCTAAGCCTATCTGTTCTTTCCCATTCACCACATGTCTAGTCTCATACATCCAACCGCACTCTTTTTCAACCTCATCTAAAATCCGCTTGGCTTCCCGTTCAAAAGCCTCCACATCCACAGGAGTATTGTAATTATAGGCAATGAAAGTGGCGGCAGGAGAAAGATCCACTAATACCGCCCTGCGGGCTCCCAATTTAGAAAAAGGCTGCTTCTTCTCATCGAGGATAGTGCCATCAGCTAGAACCTCATAGCCTAAAGACTGCACGGTTTTCCTATCACCGCAAAGCTGCGCAGCTACACCTGTCATACCTGTACCACAGAATCCATCGAAGACAATATCTCCTGGTTCTGTATAATGCAGAATATAGCGCATAATGGCTTTATGAGGCACTTTCGTATGGTAAGAATGGGCATTGTAGATGGGATCATTCTTTCCCTCAGAAACGTCAGCTGCAAAGGGCTCCCTGTGGTAGTCATCATTTGCTGGATCATAGGGTTTGCCATATTTGTCGATGAAATCCTGGATGAAAGGATTTGGACAAGCTGTATAGTATGGCGGATCAGAAAGATTGATGATATCCTCATCATCAGCAATAGGGAAACCCTCTATATGCCGTACCTGATCTATGTGCTCTTTAGTTAATTTAAAGCGCTGTGTATCTTGGGTTGTCTTTTGATTTTTGAAATCAAAGGTATCCTTGGGCAAAGCAATTCCCCCTCTACTTGATTACAATCCTAATCTTCGTCTGATCTTGTCCTTGAGTAAGCGTGTCTAAATAGCGTTCAAAGCGCTTCCTAAACTCTTCCTTGGTACATGGTGCACCTGATAAAGATTTCTTAAGAGCCTCAAAGGATAAGTACACCGGTATGAGTCCGCTGAGCACGCTTTTGATGCTGGATAGCAGGGTAGTGTCAATATTCTCTGGCAGTGCACCTTGGGAGACAATCTCCTTGAGCCGCTGCTGCACTTTGGGATCAAGCAGCTCAAAATCCTGCTGCGTGCTGGGATCTTGCAGGCTGTCGATTAGATTTGCCGTCCATTTCTGATACAGTTTGTCTAAATCTAACTCTAATTGTTCAAGGGCTACATTCACATTAACCTTAACATCCTCTTCCTGTGGCTTAAAGCCACAATGAGGACAATACGGTACATCTTTTAATTTAGATTTGGTAAGCGAATCACAGACCTTCAGCTGATCTAGGCGGTTTTGCAGCTCGTCTAGCTCGTTAGGAGAAAGCCAGTCCAGCTGCCGCAGGCTATTCAGCGTCCTCAGCCTAAAGTCGGAACGGAGGCCTTTCTTGCGCTTTTCCCCATAGCTGTTGAGCCTGGCTTTTTGATGGGCATCATAATATGACTCGATGTAAGCTTCCTTGAGCTTCTCCAATATCCCTTTGATTTCTGTCTGCAATATAGTCGGATCCTGAGCTGTTTTGATCTTTTCAAAAAGCTCGAGCCGCTTCTTCTGTACGGAAGCTGTCCAAGGATCGTCTTTGCCCAAAACGCTTTCCGCAGTAGTAAGGTAGCCAGTTAAAGACATAGTGGAACTGATCAAGTCTAGCAATTTTTCCAATCTTTCTAACTCAAGCACGTTTTTGCTCTGAGCTTTGATCTCAGCAAGAGTATACTTGAAATTTCTCAACTTGGCTGGGGTGTTGAAATAAGATAACGGCTGCAGAAAGGCATCTAGCTCCTCTAACGCTTTCAGAAGAGAGGCTTTTTCCGTCTCATCTAAAAGAGCCATACCCCAAAAAGAGAGACCTTCCTGCACATTGTGCCTTGCCTTCACTTCTCGCTCGATAAGGCTGCCTAATTTCTCCTGCATCTGCCGCACAGCATCATCTCTGTTAGTGGGATCAACGATCAGGCCTGGTGGAAGGCCGAGAAACTCAAAGAGCTCTTTCAGTTCAGGGATTGGCAGATCCCGAGGCGGTTCGATGCTGGAGAAATTAACAAGGCTCTCTAAAGGCATTCTGCCGAGTTCTTCAATATTGCCCGCATCGATCTTTAACCTGCCTACCGTCATGGTGATATCGCCGGTGTAGATTAAACTTGCCAGCACCACCACTACAAGCTCTGGCTCCAGGCGATACTTTATTTCGTATTCAACTTCATCATAATGCTTTTTAACGATCTCGTTCCGGTTCAGCACTTTGCCAGGACCTTTTTTCCGTAAGAGAGACAGAATGTACTTAGCATAACGGGATCGGCTTGGATCTAGCCTCTCGCCGCCTAAAAGCTCCAAGGCTGTAAGGACGTTCCTTCCCTGTTTTGGCTTAATCTGCCCTAAGATCCACTTGATTGCATCACCCACGGCCTGAGGGATGTTTTCCTGGGTGATAAGGTTTGGGAAGGCCGGATATTCAGGAGCCAAATCCTGAAAATGTGGCGCAAGGCATGTAGAGGCGATGATGTTCACCTGATCCCGAAAAGCCTCGTCTGAGGAACTCCTCAAAAACTCTCCTGCCTTTCTGGTCACTCCTTTGTATGTAACATCGTAAACATTGTTGAAGTTCTCGTGGAGCCACTCAATCAGAGTCCTCTTGTATCCATCACCCTTCTCATCGTAGATTCTCCTGGTCCCGCGGCTAGAGGTGCTTGCAAGCTCCCGGGAGGCTGCAAATAGCCTGAGGGAATTGTCAAACTCCTCATCTCGGTTGATTAACTTTAAAAACACCTCATCTGCTTTCTTTTCGTCAACAAAGGACGGTGGATCAAACGGCTGGAGGAAATAAATGTAAAAGTCCCTGGGAGGATGGGCTGTGGATCGTTCATTGGGAGCGCCGAAGAACAGATATCCTAGCCGCATCACCTTTCTCTCTCGCCACTCTATACTGTACTGCCAAATCCTGTGTCCCCTCACGCAAGGAGTGGGAGAGCACTCCATGGCAGTGAGGAGAACATCGAAGTAGTAGCGGTCTAGTTGGCTGTCGCTTAAGGTTTCGGCTTTCTGTTCAATTAAAGCGTCGTAGTCGATGTCCTTTTTCAGATCCAAATAATATTGCTGGTTTTCTTCATTGGTCGAAATAAATTGCCCGCTGACAGTCCGGGAAATCTCCCGCAGGATAGATTCAATTGAAGTTTTTAAAAAGTCAGAGTCCGGCTGCTCCGGCAGGTGGAGGCAAAGCTGATCTCTGAGCTCTTCTGCAGTGAGCCCTAAAGGAGTGTAGATGTCGTCTGTTGTGAGCCTGTGGACGCTCAAAGCGCGGATAATCCGCAAAGCAGCAGGTTTAAAGAAAGGTATTGTAAAGGCTTTTTCGATCCGATCCGCTAAGACTTTGCTTTTGTCCAACACATCCCGCACTTCGGTGATACTGCGTAAAACTGGATTTTCCTGCATCACGGACCAGTAGTGATCGTAGGCCAACAGCCCAAGCTCATCTTGCGGAAGTTCAGTGTCGATGAGTTTTTTGATGGCATCGCTGATGGTCTTTAAGATCTCTCGGTTTTCAGCAATGGACATTTGTTCGAAGGCATCGAGGTAGCTTGGATGGATGGGGAACAGGTCTATAAACTCTTCCATTCTCTCTGTCATGTGGTTATATAAATGGGTGAATTTCTGCAGATACTGTTCAATTTTGGCTCTCTGCGCATCTGTTTTCTGCAGCAGTCGCTGGGAGACCACATAAGCTACATCCTGCTTCACAATCCGCACCTGATGAAATCTATCTTTCACCTTGCCCAGGGTATGGGCAGCAAATTGAAAGCGTGGGCTGTCAAAAAGAGCTTCCTGCAGTCCTGCTACAAAACGAAAGCGTGTAAGAGCGCAGACCTCACCGATTTCCCTGAGGAAGTTCAGATCCAGGATCAGTTCTTGCTCTTTTCTTCCCCGCAGGTAGTCTAGTAACTCGTCCACGACCAGCAGTAGGCCATGGTCCGGGAATACCTCATGGAAGCTGTTCATCATCTCTACCATGGGGTCTTTATTGTTTGGCACCTGATCTACAGGCAAAAACGTGTAGTCAATTCCCCACCGGTGGAGCTGGTTTTGGATTGCACCGAGGATAATATCCCGAAGGGTCATAGCGCTGCCGCCGAGTTCAGCCCTAATGACTTTGAATCTACCTGCAATCTGTTTTGCAGCTTCGGCAACTTCATCACTTCGAACAGCAGGAAGTACATCAGGGTATTCTGCAATAGCGGAAATCACAGACATGAGGTGCGATTTTCCCGTTCCATAGTTACCAACAATCAAAATACCTTTGTTATCTACAGGCTCATCGTACTGCAGCTGAGGGAAAATCAAATCTGTTAACTGCTGGGAAATGCGCTCTGAAATCACATAACTTTGGACCAGTTCCAAGGCTTTCTGCTGTTTGTCTGCAGTTTTAAGCTGGACCACTGTATCAATCGGTTCAAACTGGACTAAATCACGATACTTCACTTTCCCCCACCCCTATAACTTTAATATTATTATTTCTGAAGCATCAGCTTTATTGTACTCCCGATGGCCTGGCTCCCCGTAGCTGAGGATTCCTTCTTTATAAGCACCGGGCCAGGATACAACCAGGGTTTTGTATTTGCTGATGTCCATTAACAAATCTACAGGTTTTAAGTTCAATTCCGGTGAAAATAATAGTTCGATCTTATCCACAATAACTATTGGCTCTTCTGCACCAGCCAAGATTTCCCTGGTATGTGTGAATGCCTGGTATTGCCTTTGCTTGCTGGCATACTCGAGGAGCTTCTCGCTCAGCTCTAAGCTGAGGTTAATATATGGATAAGCCTCTTTTTGGGCTAACAGTTTAAAATATTGGGTCCTCTCTCCTCTAGTGCCGCCTGCCAGCAGCACAAGGTGATAGTAGTACTGTTGAGCTTCTGCAATACTTTTCTTCATTGCCTCTAAGGACATAAATAAGCACATCCTATGTCTATTATATCTTAATCTTTCGCCATTTACTGACAAAAACCTGCATTGTCAAACACTATCGCCTCGTATATGTTCACTAATCAAAAGCCCCGCTACAGCGAGGCTTTTTCTTACTTCGAGCTACAAATCCGGCTATATGAAAGTGTGAGATGTTTATGATGGTGGTGATCTATGATCTTAATCAAAGCAAAACAAAGCATGAATAATTTTGGAAAGGCACTAGAGCGGTTAGGTGAAGGACTGGCAAAAAGGGAACGTTTCACAGTTGGATCAGAAACATCATGCTAAAGAAAAGGAGGCTGTCCTTTTTGGACGACCTCCTTTCTCGTTCAGATCACTTGTGCAAGTTTGTGAGGCTGCTTCTTCCTTCTGGCAGATTCCACTGCACGGAGGGCAGCTTCAACGGCCCGCAGGCCGTCTTCACCTGAGATCAGACCGTTTTGCTGATGGTTCTTTACGCTTTCAATAAAGTTGATGTAGATCCGATCGAAGGCCTTCTGTTCCTTGGCAATATAAAGCCTTGTGGTGCCATCTTCCCTATAAAGCACAAGCTCTTCGGTGTCCGTGCTGTAAGAGATGGTGCCCTCATCGCCGATGATGTCATACCTGCGGTAGCGGTTGCCTTCTTGGGCACCATGGGTATATAGCCAGCTCTCTTCGATCATCACCATAATCTCGTCCTCAAGCCGGCAGGTAGCAATCACATGTAAAGGGTTCTGATATTCATCTACATGCGTGTTCGGTTAAGGATTTTTTTTGATATTTTTTCCAAAACCAACAATGATTTTTTCACTTCGTGTCGAACTCTATATATATGAGTTCTAACACGGAGGTATAACTTATGTCATTAATACATT